>ENA-OPBZ01000840-OPBZ01000840.1-human-gut-metagenome-genome-assembly--contig:-NODE-840-length-14640-cov-3.035105_pt1 | contig 14640 bp, 10 predicted proteins | sample MGYA00241072_ERZ501459 | MGnify/ENA primary metagenome ERZ501459 (study PRJEB25962, sample SAMEA2042632) | human gut metagenome | biome: human gut; feature: human-associated habitat; material: faeces...
TATATCTCTTCCCACATATCTGCACATCGATTCCGCATAATATTTCCCATATTCACGGCTCCCGTAATATTTATACCGAAGAAGAGAATTCTTCATCTGCGCATTATACAGAAACACACTTCTTCCACGAATAAATTTCCGTTCTCTGTGCCGACATTCACTACAATATTCTTCCGTCTCATTTACCGGTTTTCCACATTTCATGCAATAATATTCTGAAACAGGGTGAAAAATCGATTCGCACTGCGGACAGATACTTCTTTGTTTATCCTCCAGAATACCGCCGCATGCAGGACATCTGGGAGGGTACAGTACATCCAGACATTTTTCTTTTATTTTTTTCAAAGAAAGCCTTTCTCCCCGATGATATGCTCTCTTTTCCTGTTATCGAGTTCTTTTGCAGAGATTTATTCGGTTTCCTGAATGCGCTGATCCAGCGAGCTGTATCTTCTCTGCTGCTTCTCATTTCGGATCATATCACGGAAAGTCTCCTCACTTCCCACAACAGTAACGCATTTTCTCGCACGTGTTACTGCTGTATAAAGAAGATTTCTGTTCATCAGCATTCTCGGACCGGAAAGCAGTGGAATGATCACTGCCGGATATTCTGATCCCTGTGATTTATGTATGGTTACTGCATAAGCAAGTTCCAGTTCATCCAGCTGTTTAAATGAATATTCCGCCCATCGGCCATCTTCAAACTCAACTTCTGCTGTTTCTGCAAATTCATTGATTGTTTTGATGATGCCGGTGTCCCCATTAAAAACTCCAACACCTTTTTCGATCGGTATTCCATATCTTCCGCGGATTTCCCATTCCAGCTGATAATTATTGCGAACCTGCATGACCTTATCACCCTCACGGAAAAGTCCCTGTCCTATTTCTTTCTCTTTCTTGGAAGCGTCCGGCGGATTCAGGTATCTCTGCAGGATCTGATTCAGACGTTCCACACCGAGAAGTCCTTTTCGCATTGGTGTCAGAACCTGGATTTCAAACGGTTTTGCTTCCACATATTTGGGAAGTTTTTCCTGAATCAGTGCAATCACTACGCGAATGATGATATCCGCATCGTATCTTTTGAGAAAAAAGAAATCCCGGCTCTTGTTATTGATTTCCACCTGCTCACCTTTATTGATCTTATGTGCATTCACAACAATGTCACTCTCTGATGCCTGTCGGAAGATTTTCTTCAGTTCAACTACCGGAAACTGTCCACTTCGGATAATATCGCGAAGTACATTTCCCGGTCCAACACTTGGAAGCTGATTTTCATCTCCTACCAGGATCAGTCTCGTTCCTGCCGTAACTGCCATAAGAAGCGAATGGATGAGATGTATATCCACCATCGACATCTCATCAATGATAATGACATCCGTTTCCAGAGGATTTTCTGCATTTCGTTCAAAATGAATGGGCTGGCCTTCTCTGTCATCTTCCGGCATTCCCGAAAGTTCGAGAAGACGATGGATCGTCTGTGCCTCATAGCCGGTAGCCTCTGTCATACGCTTCGCTGCCCTTCCGGTTGGAGCCGCCAGCCTGATCTCTGCACCTTCGCCCTCAAAATATCGGATGATCGCATTGATTGTCGTTGTTTTTCCGGTACCGGGACCGCCGGTGAGAATAAGCAGGCCATGCCCGGCAGCTTCCTGCACTGCTTTTTTCTGCATTTCATCCAAAACCGTTCCCGTTTCTTTCTCTATCTGGACAATTCTTCGTTCCACTATTTTCTCATCTTCCGGGCAGAAAATATCAAGTTCCCGAAGCATTCTTGCCGTATTTAACTCCAGATAATAATATTGAGCCGGATAGATCAGTATCTGATCTCCTTGTTCCTTCTGAACGATCTTACGGTCCATCGCCAGATCGACCAAATGCTTCTCCATATAAGAAGAATCTACACCGAGCAGTTCTGCTGCACGCTGAAAGAGCTCGTCTTTCGGAAGATATACATGTCCCTCCCCGGTTGCCTGCAGAAGAGTATATACCATTCCACTTTTTATTCTGTAATCTGAATCTGTATGAATTCCAATGCGATAGGCGATCTCATCTGCAATTTTGAATCCCACACCACTGATATCATCTGCAAGTCTATACGGGTTTTCCTGCAAAACACTGTAAACAGAGTCTCCATACTTCTGGTAGATTTTGGCACCAAGGTTCAGTGAAATCCCATATTTCTGCAAAAACATCATTGCCTTCCGCATATCGGACTTTTCCGCGATCTGCATGGCAATCTCTCTTGCCTTTTTTTCACTGATTCCCTTAACTTCAGACAGTCTTTCAGGCTCATTTTCTACTATCTGAAACGTATCATCTCCAAAATGACGTACGATCCTTCCCGCCAGCGCCGCGCCAATTCCTTTAATCGCACCCGAACCGAGGTATCTTTCCATAGCCAGTGCATCTTCCGGCATTTTTTCAGTCAGCCGCACTGCCTGAAACTGCTTTCCATAAACCGGATGCTGTGTAAAATTCCCCTCCAGTTCTACAGATGCTCCCTGTGTGACCACCGGAAAACTTCCAACGCAGGTCAGCTCATCTTCCTCGCTGACCCCTTTTAATACCATAACCGTATATCCATTATCTTCATTTCGAAAAATAATATGATCAATATATCCTGTAATGCTCTCGCTCATTTCTTCCTCTTTCTTCCGGCCCCAAAATTGCTACTGTTTTTCAGCCTTATAACAGCAAAACCAGGATATCTATGATCTATCATAAATATTCCTGGCTCCTGTCTGCAGTTATTAAGATTCCATACGGCTCATTATCTCTGCATATTTGCCGGTTCCAACAGCTACCACATGCATCGCATTCTGAACAGTCAGAGTATTTACCCCTGTCCTCTGCTCGATCAGTGCATCCATTCCCCGAAGCAGTGCTCCTCCGCCCGCCAGGACAATTCCTCTGTCCACAATATCAGCGGCCAGTTCCGGCGGTGTCTTTTCCAGCACTCCATGGACTGCTTCTACGATCTGTCCTGTCGCATCTTTCAGTGCCTCACGGATTTCTTCGGAAGTCAGTTTTACTTTTTTCGGAAGTCCTGTAAGTACATTTCGTCCTTTTACTTCCATCACCTGTGGATTCGCCTCTTCGATAGCTGTGCCGATTTTTATTTTGATTGCTTCTGCAGTATCCGATCCGATAAACAAACTGTGCGTCTTTCGTATATAACTCATGATTGCCTGGTCAAACGCATCTCCCGCAACCTTGATCGTTGATGACACAACAACACCGCCAATCGAAATAACAGCAATATCCGTTGTGCCGCCACCAATATCCACGATCAGATTGCCAAAAGGCTTGGTAATATCCACACCGGCACCGATTGCAGCAGCGATTGGTTCTTCAACCAGAAACACTTCTCTCGCTCCTGCCTGATAAGTTGCTTCTTCCACTGCCTTACGTTCGATCTCCGTGATACCACTCGGCACACACACGCTGATCCGTGGTTTGCGGAACGCCCGCCGCCCCATCGCCTTGGCGATAAAATATTTCAACATTTTTTCCATAACGACAAAATCTATGATCATTCCCTGACGAATCGGACAGATTACTTCCATATTGGAAGTAACATGCCCAGCCATCTGCCGGGCTTCTTCACCAATTGCTTTGATCTTCTCTGTATCTTTATCATATACTACTACAGATGGTTCGCTCAAAACAAGGCCTCTGCCCGTAGAATATACCAGACTGTTTGTCGTTCCCAGATCTATTCCTATATCATTTGCAGGCATAAGATCTCCCTTCCATATGCTTCCTGTAAAAATCTGATATTCTTTCGTTATACATATAATCACGCTTATTATAAACAACTTTTCAGCAATTGAAAAGTCCCTTATTCATAACAAAACACTTGCGGATATTAACACGCACAATAACCGGCCGTTTACTTTAAATATTTTGCCACATACTGGCCTGTATAGGAATCCGGGCAGACAGCAATTTCTTCCGGTGTACCTGTTGCAATAACAGTACCTCCACGTTCACCGCCTTCCGGTCCCATATCTATGATATAATCTGCAGTTTTGATCACGTCCAGATTATGCTCGATGACTACAACTGTATTGCCGCCCTCTGTCAGGCGCTGCAGGATCTCAACAAGCTTATGAACATCCGCAAAGTGAAGTCCTGTCGTCGGCTCATCCAGAATATAAATGGTACGACCGGTACTGCGTTTGCTGAGTTCAGTCGCAAGCTTGATTCTCTGCGCTTCTCCACCCGAAAGTTCGGTAGATGGCTGTCCAAGACGGATATAAGAAAGTCCTACATCATAGAGTGTCTGAATCTTTCTCTTAATGGAAGGAATGTTCTCGAAGAAAGCAAGAGCCTCTTCCACCGTCATATTCAAAACATCGTAAATACTCTTGTCTTTGTATTTTACTTCCAGTGTCTCACGGTTATATCGTTTGCCTTTGCAGACTTCACATGGTACATAAACATCTGCAAGGAAATGCATCTCAATCTTGATGATACCATCACCACTGCAGGCTTCGCAGCGTCCGCCTTTGACATTAAAACTGAAACGTCCTTTCTTATAGCCACGTGCTTTGGCATCAGCTGTAGATGCAAACAGATCACGGATCTGATCAAACACACCTGTATAGGTTGCAGGATTGGAACGCGGTGTACGTCCGATCGGTGACTGATCGATACTGATTACCTTATCCAGCTGATCCAGTCCCTGAATTTCTTTATGTTTCCCCGGAATCACTCTAGCTCTGTTGAGGTCTCGCGCAAGCGTCTTATACAGAACTTCATTGATCAGGGAACTTTTGCCAGAACCGCTGACTCCCGTCACCGCAGTCATAATGCCAAGCGGCACATCTACATTTACCTGTTTCAGATTGTTTTCTGCTGCTCCACGGATTTTCAGCCAGCCGGTCGGTTGTTTACGTTCTGTCGGTACCGGAATTTTGCAACGTCCGCTCAGGTAAGCACCTGTAATTGAACGTTCATTCTTCATCAGCGTCTCTGCCGTACCAATTTCCACCAGTTCTCCACCATGTTCTCCGGCTCCCGGACCGATATCCACAACACAGTCCGCTGCGCGCATGGTATCTTCATCATGTTCAACCACAATCAGACTGTTACCCAGATCACGAAGACGCATCAGTGCACGAAGAAGCTTATCATTATCTCTCTGATGAAGTCCGATACTCGGTTCATCCAGAATATAAGCGACTCCCACCAGTCCGGAACCAATCTGTGTTGCCAGACGGATTCTCTGTGCTTCCCCACCGGACAGCGTCGCTGTTGCACGGCTCAGAGACAGATAATCCAAACCTACCTCAGACAGAAAACCAACTCTTGCACGGATTTCTTTCAGAATCTGCTTACCGATCAGTTCCTGCTGTTCAGTAAGTTTCAGCTCACTCATAAATTTCTTCAGATTTTCTATAGAAAGAGAAGTCACTTCATAAATATTGCGATCTCCTACCGTCACCGCCAGAGATTCTTTTTTTAATCGCTGGCCTTTGCAGGTCTTACACGGTGTGATCCGCATAAACGACTCATACTCCTGTTTCATCGCATCGGATCCTGTTTCGCGGTATCGCTGTTCCACATTTTTGATCAGACCCGGGAAAGCAACGTCATAAACGCCTTCTCCACGCTGACCTTTATAATATACTTTGACAGCATGTCCATTTGTACCATGGATCAGAACATTCTTAACATCATCCGGATAATCCTGGAACGGAGTATCCAGGCTGAAATGGTATTCTTTCGCCAGTGCATCAAGGATTGCTCTTGTAAAACTGCCCTTATCTGTGCAGGACTGCCAGCCCATGACCACAATAGCTCCCTGGGAAATACTCAGAGATTTATCCGGAATCATCAGATCAATATCAAATTCCATCTTATATCCCAGACCAAAACAATCCGGGCAGGCTCCAAACGGATTATTAAACGAAAAGCTTCTCGGCTCGATCTCATCAATACTGATCTGACAATCCGGGCAGGCAAAGCTCTGACTGAATGTCTTCACAGTACCATCCATCGTATCTACCATAAGCAACCCATCCGAAAGATTCAGAACTGTCTCAATGGAATCAGACAATCGTTTCTCGATTCCCGGTTTTACTACCAGACGGTCTACGATAATTTCTATATTATGTTTGATGTTTTTATCCAGTTTAATTTCTTCAGACAGCTCATACAGATTTCCATCAATCTGTACACGTACATAACCGCTGCGTTTCGCCTGATCCAAAAGCTTTGCATGTGTTCCCTTTCGACCACGAACTACCGGTGCCAGAAGCTGCAGCTTTGTTCTTTCAGGAAGTGCCATAATATGATCAACCATCTGATCGACTGTCTGCTTTTTGATTTCCTTTCCGCACTTCGGACAATGCGGAATACCAATACGTGCATAAAGAAGTCGGAAATAGTCATAAATTTCTGTAACTGTTCCAACCGTTGAACGCGGATTGCGGTTGGTAGATTTCTGATCGATGGAAATTGCCGGTGGCAGTCCTTCGATCGACTCTACATCCGGTTTCTCCATCTGGCCCAGAAACTGCCTTGCATAAGATGACAGAGATTCCATATAACGTCTCTGCCCCTCTGCATAGATCGTATCAAATGCCAGAGAAGACTTTCCTGATCCGCTGACTCCCGTCAGAACCACAAATTCATCTCTCGGAATATCCACACTCAGATTCTTGAGATTGTTGACATTTGCTCCTCGAATCTTAATAAACTTTTTTCCAGTTGTTCGTTCAGACATCTTTTCTCCTCTTATCCGCTACATGTTCGCACTTATTCTTCATCCAACAGAAGCTCTGCCAGGATATGATTGCTCACATGAATTCCTTTTCTTGTAAATCTCCAGTTCGTACCAGTCTTCTCCAGGAATCCGGTCTCTTTATATTTTTGCAGGACAGAACCATAAATATTCTCAAGCTTCTGTCCGAAATTCTGTTCAAAATCGATTTCTGAAATTCCTTCCGTCATACGAAGCCCCAGATACATAAATTCTTCTATCTGGTCTTTAAGTGAAAGTTTCAGAACATCTTTACGAATTCGTTCTGTGTTTCCGGAAAATCCCAGATATTCCTGCATATCTCTCGTATTGGAAAAACGGTTTTCCCCATAAAGAGAAGATGCTCCCAGCCCCAGGCCAAGATATTCTGTACGTTTCCAGTAACCGATATTATGCCGACATGCATATCCGTCTTTTGCATAATTGGATATTTCGTATTGTTGATATCCATACTCTGCAAGAATCCCCGCTGTGTCCTCATACATCTGATACTCCGTATCTTCATCCGGAAGGTCCAGTTCACACTCCGCAAACGGAGTTCCCTCCTCGATGATCAGACTATAGGCAGAAATATGTTCCGGTTTCAGCTCCGCGACCTGACGAAGGTGAGCACGCCATGCCTCTCCTGTCTGTCCGGGGATTGCAAACATCAGATCTATATTAATATTTTGAAACCCTGCTTCTCTTGCCCACTGATAACTCTGAAGAAATTCTTCATATGTATGAATTCTTCCAAGCATCCTCAGCTCTTTCGAATCCGTGGACTGCAGTCCCAGACTCAGACGGTTGATTCCTGTTTCTCGGTAAGCATTAAGTTTCGCAAGATCAACTGTGCCAGGATTTGATTCTATTGTTATTTCTGCATCCGGCGAGAAACAGAATTTCTTTTGAATTGTCTCCATAATAGAAGCAATCGCTTCTGCTTTCAGTACGGAAGGAGTCCCCCCTCCGATAAAAACAGAAACGATCTCATACGCTTCAACACCCTGCACCGCCTGAATCTCAGCACGCAGAGCCTTTATATATCTGTCTCTTGTCTCCTGATCCGATGGACCGGAGAGGAAATCGCAGTACTGACATTTCTGCACACAGAACGGTATATGAATATATAATTCCAGTGGGATACGATTCTTATTCTTCATTGTCTCCACCCTCATCAGAAGAACCATTATCCTGGTTATTCATCAGAAGAACCCGATGTATCTTCCGACTGATCCTGATCCTGGTTCTGCATATTCGAAGCATCTGTAGTATTCGCATCACCCGCACCCGTATCTGTACTGTTTGTCACCGCTGATGGATTTTCTGCCAGATACAGATTCACCATACTGATATCTCCATTCGAAGTAACTGCTGCCGCATCTACCGTATCCAGTGCCGGTGTTGGTGATGGTTCCGGTGTGATACTGATCTTCAGTACCTGTTCCGAAGCAGGATCTGTCTTTTTCTGTCCGCAGCCACATCCCGTCATAATCACACAGAGTGTCAATGCACTCCCCGCAACAATATATCTCATAGCTTTTGCAGTTCCTTTTTTCATGGCCCTGCCTCCCTTCTGTAAGTCCGCCGTTCACAACAATATGCATTCCATATTCACGGTCTATCCCGTCAATTATTTATCGTCCAGTTTCAGTACACTCATAAATGCCTTCTGTGGAATCTCTACGTTTCCGACCTGGCGCATACGTTTCTTACCTTCCTTCTGTTTCTCCAGAAGTTTCTTCTTTCGGGAAATATCACCACCATAGCATTTGGCAAGAACATCCTTTCGCATAGCGCGGACAGTCTCACGGGCAATGATCTTGCTTCCGATTGCAGCCTGGATCGGGATTTCAAAGAGCTGTCTCGGAATTTCTTCTTTCAGCTTCTCACACATCTTACGTCCACGCTCATAAGCAGTATCTGCATGTACGATGAAAGAAAGTGCATCAACTTCTTCCTTATTAACAAGGATATCAAGTTTAACCAGTTCACTGCGTTCATAACCGCAGAGCTCATAATCCAGAGATGCATATCCTCTGGAACGGGATTTCAATGCATCAAAGAAATCGTAAATGATCTCATTCAGTGGAAGTTTATATTTCAGAAGTGCTCTGGTTTCCTCCATGTATTCCATTCCGTTATACTGACCACGGCGTTCCTGGCAGAGATCCATGATTGCACCGATAAATTCAGTCGTTACCATAATCTCAGCATTTACCATTGGCTCTTCCATATATTCAATCTCAGATGGATCCGGGAGATTGGATGGATTTGTCAGTTCGATCACTTCTCCATTCGTCTTATATACTTTGTAAACAACACCTGGTGCTGTCGTTACCAGATCAAGATTGTATTCTCTTTCCAGGCGTTCCTGGATGATTTCCAAATGCAGAAGTCCGAGGAATCCACAACGGAAACCAAAGCCAAGTGCAATAGATGTCTCCGGTTCAAAGAACAGAGAAGCATCGTTCAGCTGCAGTTTCTCAAGAGCATCTCGAAGATCACCATATCTGGCACCATCAGCCGGATACAGTCCACAGTAAACCATTGGCTGTACTTTCTTGTAACCCGGAAGTGCTTCTGCACATGGTCTTTCATTATCGGTAACTGTGTCACCAACTCTGGTATCCCCAAGATTCTTAATACTTGCGGTAATATATCCAACCATACCGGCTGTCAGCTCATCACACGGAATAAACTGTCCGGCTCCAAAATATCCTACTTCCACAACTTCAGTCGTAAATCCTGTTGCCATCATACGGATCTGAGTACCTTTCTTAACGCAGCCGTCCATAACACGACAAAAAACAATAACGCCTTTATAAGCATCGTAAATAGAGTCAAAGATCAATGCCTTCAGCGGTGCATTTACGTCTCCCTGCGGTGCCGGGATCTTCGTAACGATCTGCTCCAGAACCTCTTCAACATTCAATCCTGTCTTGGCAGAAATTCTCGGTGCATCATGTGCCTCAAGTCCGATCACATCCTCAATCTCGTTGACAACGCGCTCCGGATCTGCACTTGGGAGATCGATCTTGTTAATGACCGGAAGCACATCCAGGTCATGATCCAATGCCAGATAAACATTCGCCAGCGTCTGTGCCTCGATACCCTGTGCTGCATCTACGACCAAAATTGCCCCATCACAGGCAGCAAGACTTCTGGAAACCTCATAGTTAAAATCGACATGCCCTGGTGTATCGATCAGGTTAAAAATATATTCTTCTCCATCATTAGCCTTATAAACGATTCGTACAGCCTGAGACTTGATCGTGATACCTCTCTCTCTCTCAAGCTCCATATTATCCAGCACCTGAGATTGCATCTCACGTTCTGTCAGTGTACCCGTCTTCTCAATAATACGGTCAGCCAAAGTGGACTTGCCATGGTCTATATGTGCAATAATGCAGAAATTACGAATTTTGCTCTGGTCTATCATTCTGCGAAATTCCTCCTTATGTACTTCTCTTTATTTTCCAAAAAACTATTCCTTATATATAAAGTATAGAAAATCATACTACGAGGCATTATAGCATAGCTTTTTACCTTTAGTCCAGTTCTTGTAAAGGGATATTTCTGCTGACACACCGTTATGACGCTGTTCACGTCTGTATTACTGATCTGTGTTCTTATTATACGAACGTTTGTTCTGAATTGCAAGCGTTATTTTTTTAATTTTCCCCCTGCAGCACCCGGTTCAGGATATCCGCAAAAGGATCCATTGCATTTTTTACCTCCTGGACAGTATTTGTCTGAGCCCCTGCCTCCAAAAGCAGGGCTCGTGGACGCAGATGCAGATTATAACGTAATCCTGCCAGATAAATGCCACGGTACAATTCAGGATAGTACAGAGCCGCCTGATACTCAAGCTGGAAAGAAAATGCCAGATTATCCTGTATGTACGGATTTGGAAGGTATGAAAGATCACCGCTGTTTATTGTATGACTCAAGCCATTATAAAACATGATCTGCGCTGTCGGTTTTCCGTTAATTTCGGTGACCAGATGGCGATCTTCCGGTACGCCATCCCGGTGCAGGTCTATCAGAATCTGTATAGATGGATTCTCTTCCAGAACAGGTTCCAGCCACGCTCTTGCATAGTCATATGCTTTACTCCGGTCAAGTTCCCCTCCAGCCAGATCAAATGATTCCGTTACATGCATAACCTGATAGCCATAATTTTCTGTCAGAAGCTGAGCCAGATAATCCCCCACCCCCACGATCGTATCTTCTGTCTTTCCTTCTCTGGAATCTGCAAAAGTCTCCTGCGAATGACTATGATAGATCAAAATCTGTGGCTCCGCTTTTTCCTTACGGATCGTCAGATCCTCCCCAAGAAGAGCAGCCGCATTCAACTGTTGCGCACTAGTTTCTGTATTAGGATCAAGAATAAAAAAATGATTCATCAGATAATCGTAATCTGCCAGTCTTTCCGGTGCAAGGTCAATTTCCGGCATCGGCTGTACCTGAGCGGCTGCCGTAGTAACTTCCTCTTCCCCGGGAGATTCTTCGGTTAAATTTTCTTCTGGCTCTGTCTGTTTATCTGCATTTTTTGCTTTCTGCTCTTCTCTATTTTGAATTATCGGAGTCACTGTAATCTCTGGTTTCTCAGTTGGAGTTATCGTTGGCTTTTCCGGTCGTTCATCCTTCTCAACATCCTCTTCACGCTCTGACTGCTTGTCCTCAGTCTCTCTATCAGTTTCTTTACTGCCAACTTCTTTATTTTCATCCACAACCATCCTGCCAAGATAACGTGCATTGCTCTCCATCAGCTTTTCATAAGTCTCACGGTCCTGTCCAGCTGAACGCTCCTGTGCCTTCTCTTCCAGAAAACAGTACAATGGAAGCTGGCGAAATACATTTTCGTGCATCACAAGAACGCCCGCTGTCACGGATAGCGTCACAAGCACACAGCCTTCCACAATCAGATACAGTGTTTTCCGGAATCTCGCCACAGAACCACTCCTTTCAAAGTATCCTATGACAAACCAACCTCAATTATGACTTTGCATCATTCTACCAGTCATTTATTCTGCATAAATCAGTTAGCGAAATTTTATTCATGAAAGTCATGCCTCACCGAACGCTGTATTCAATCCTTCAGATATTGTAAAGCTCAGGTATTTTACCGTCTCATCCACATCCTTTGGTGTCACAAACATGCTGTAGAGATTCGGAGCAATCATTTCTTCCAAAAATTCTTTCTGCTCCGCTTCTTCCAGTGCATCCAGAAGATGTGCCATCGAATCATGAACGATCGTTGCCGCATCCACAACCGTCGGAACACCGATTCCAATCACCTTTACCTGCAGATTGTCCTCCGTTAGTCCATTTCTGTGATTTCCCACGCCTGACCCAGGATGAATTCCTGTATCTGTGATCTGGATCGTTCGATTCAGTCTGCGGACACTTCTGGCCGCAAGTGCATCAATTGCAACTACTACATCCGGTTTCGTTTCCGCAACCACTCCCTGTATGATCTCTGCAGTTTCCATACCGGTCTGTGCCATCACTCCCGGCACAATTCCACTGACACGGTGCATTTTTTCATGATCAATTCCTCGAAGGCCGTATTCCCTTATGATATGACGGGTCATCCTTAAATTTTCTACCACATGCGGTCCCAGTGCATCAGCAGTGATTCCTGCATTTCCGAGCCCCACCACAAGAATGGATTTTTCCTTTTTCAGATCAATGAGTTGTTTCAGATGTTTGGAAATCTCCTCTGATATCTCACGATGATAATCTTCATCCGGTACAGACAGATCCGGAGCTTCTATTGTAATGTAAGTTCCCTGCGGTCTTCCCATCGCCTTTGCACCGTTTTCTGTCACTATTTTTACAACAGTTGTCCTGACATCCTTCTCTTCATCATACTCCTCCTGAATTTCCACTCCTCGGATCTCTGTATTTTCTTCTGCAAAACGTTCTGTTGTTTCCAGTGCAAGGTCTGTTCTGATTCTTTTGCTGACTGCCATCTCTCTTCCTCCTGATCATCAGAATTATTGATATCCGATTATTATCTGTAAAATTTTGTTTATTATCTGTCTACAATATTTCACTTTATCATTAATGTCTCTGTTTTAAGACTATATTATGTATGGAAGATTTTTCTCACAGTAATATTATGTTTATATTTTTTTAACATTTCCGCATTTTACTATTGACAAGTAAAAATAAATATACTATCATATATAAGCATGTTTACAGAAGCGCCCGTGTCTGTTTCTGTAACAACGACACATTATTATAAATCTGAAATGGAGGTGTACCAATTGGCTAACATCAAATCTGCAAAGAAAAGAATTTTAGTAAACAGAACTAAAGCTGCTAGAAACAAATCTATCCGTTCTGCTGTTAAAACTTCCATCAAAAAAGTAGAAACTGCAGTTCAGAAAAACGATAAAGCTGCTGCACAGGCTGCTCTTACAGAGGCTATCTCTACAATCAGCAAAGCAACCTCTAAAGGTGTTTATCACAAAAATAACTGTGCAAGAAAAATTTCCCGTCTGTCTAAAGCTGTCAACAGCATTGGCTAATTCAGGAAATACATTTTTAATTATAAGCTTATAATTAAAAAGACAGTCACAACCGTCAGTGACTGTCTTTTTTATTGTTTTAATTTATAATCTGTTTTCAATCCTGCTAATGTACTTTTTCAGAAGAATGGCCCATTCCGCAATGTGTTCACTGGTAAAATGGTGTGCCAGTCCACTGATGCTGATTGCCGCATAAACATTTCTGTTACGGTCAAATATCGGCATTGCAACACATTTAATTCCAAATTCATGCTCCATATCATCAATCGCATACCCTCTCTGACGAATACGCAAAAGTTCCTGCCTGAATTCTTCCTTATCCGTAATACTGTTTTCCGTAAAAGCTTTCAATTCATGTGTCGCCAGATATTCCTCAATCGTACGTTCATTCATATTTGCCAGCATTGCTTTACCGATTCCGGTACAGTACATCTGTGCCCGCTCACCAAGAATTGAACGCATCAGTTCCACAGAATCTGCCGGATACATGGAATCCAGGTACAATACTTCCGATCGATACGGCACCGCCAGATATACTCTTTCACGTGTCTGATTAGAAAGCTCCTGCAAGTACGGCGTTGCAATCTTTGTTATGGAATATGTGTCTCCAAGTGCTTTACTTAAAGTAAATACCTGAATACCCAGACGGTATTTTCCTGTTTCCTCATCCTGCTCCAGATACTCCATTGCTTTAAGGGTAGAAAGAATATTATGTACTGTGCTTTTGTATATTCCAAAATATTCACTGATCTCAGTCACTCCGAGCACAGGTTTAACTGTAAAAAGGTTCAGAATTTCCAGTGCTTTTTGAAGGCTTTTCACTTTAATCTCGTTATTATCTGCCATATATCTGTTTTTCTCCTTCCTGCCCTGATAATGTCATTTCTTTTTTATACATTAACCCAATATCTGGTCTAATGTATCGTTATATTCTCCATCGCAGGCAAAGATTTTTTTGTATAATATTATAACATCTGTATTTTTTTCATTCAAGATTTTTCCATATTTTAAAATAAAATCGCAATATTTTCATTTATTATATCTATTTTGCACAAAAAGCAGGGTATGCACAGCACATACCCCGTTTTCTGTCATTCTGACTGTTTTCCATCAGTCTCTTTTAAGCAGTTACTTATTATTATACCATTCTGCTCCATATACTCCTTCCACTGACATCATGTGAGGATAGGTGCGCTGCCAGCCTCGCGGAATAGGAGCTCCATGAAAGTTTACCATCAAATGATATTTAGCCGCATCCTCCAGAATGTCCACAAAATAATTCATCGTAGATATACTGTCCTGGCTGAAGAAATCTACTTTTATTCCTTTCACTCCCATGGCTTCAAGCCAGGC
>ENA-OPBZ01000844-OPBZ01000844.1-human-gut-metagenome-genome-assembly--contig:-NODE-844-length-14595-cov-2.641059_pt1 | contig 14595 bp, 12 predicted proteins | sample MGYA00241072_ERZ501459 | MGnify/ENA primary metagenome ERZ501459 (study PRJEB25962, sample SAMEA2042632) | human gut metagenome | biome: human gut; feature: human-associated habitat; material: faeces...
GCCGCTGCTTCCTGCTCCTGAATGATTTTGCCCTGTGCCGTAATGATATTCTGATAATTATCTGCCTGCTGCTGTGCCTGAGCTATCTGGCTTGCATACTGCTCCTTCTGGTTTTCAAGAGCTACTATAGCCGCCTCGACATCTGCCTGCTGCTTCTCATAGTCATCCTGCATGGCTGTGAGCTCATTCATGTCGTTGTCAAGCTTAGTACCAATCTCCTTCACCTGCTCAACTGCTGCCTGATAAGAATCCATAAGAGCACGATCCGAATCATATACATCTGACACGTACTCTATACGATTGAGCATATCTGTGATACCATTTGACTCAATAATTGCTGTCCAGATATTGTCTTCAGCGCTGTTTTCATACATGAACTGTATACGCTTCTTCATGGCGTCATACTGCTCCTGCTGCTTTTCCTGGGCTGCTGCAAGATCCTTCTGATTCTGCTCTATCTCTGCCTGTTTATTTGTGATATCTTTCTGAAGCTTCTTTTGTGCTGCAAGAATCTCATCAAGCTTTGCGGATTTATTCTTTATATCATCAGCAGTAGTCTGCTGCTGATCCTTTAAACCATTAATCTCATTCTTCTTATCCTTGAGATCCTGCTCAGCCTGTGACTTCTTCTTTTCTGCATCCTTCTGCTTCTGTGTCTTGGCATATACCTTCTCAAGTCCACTGTTTATGTATCCGCTAAATGTAGTGCCCTCTACTGCCGGTCCTGTAAAAACGAGTGCCGATGTTAACACAGTACATATAGCACGTGTCCATTTCTGATTCATTTTATTCCTCCTGTAATACGACGGTCAGATTGACCTTTCCTTCCACAATTTACGTTCAATATACATTCGGATATATTATTGCACAAAATGAATCTTTTTTCCACATCTTTTTGTAAATTTACAGGATTTTCCACATTTTATATAAGGATATGAGGATCAAAAGGTATTTTGCCCCTAATTTATGATTCACATGCGCGCTATTATAAGTCTATCATCAGGTTTGATGCTATCTGAGGTCAGAGCATTTATTTCCATTATGTTTTCAACAGTGGTGCGGTATCTTTTTGCAATGTCCCACATTTTATCATCCTTCTGCACTATATAGCCAACCAAAGCTGCTTCCTCTTCAGTATCAGACGCTATTTTTTCCTGCTCCACCGATGTTATGACTGACACTTCATCCTGCTGCAGGGCAATAGCGTTTATGCTGACAACACCCTTAATTTCATATTCGCTGTTGTCTAGTAGATTGACCTGCACCTGGTCTACCTGCACATTTACCTCGCAGCAGGTGTTGGCATCCATGCCGGGTATCTCAACAAACTGTTCAAACGGCACAGAGTCTGTATGCATCTCTATCGGACAGCCATCGTCCTCCACAATATTCACACAGTTCACCTGCAATACACCTGACACAATAATTCCTGTGTCTGCATTTTTTATCTGTGCAATAGCGGCCTGCGTCTTTGTACCGCATATTCTTAAAATTCTCTTTTTGCTGTTTTCTCTGTACAACTGCTCCAAAATACGGCATTTTGTGTCATTTTTCATAAGAAGGCTGCATACCTTCATCTTTTCAAACACAGGTTTTACCGGACATGATACGCTGTACATGTCATTGAGCACCTCTACTGTTTCCTCACTCCAGACCTTTCCATCCACCGCAAGCGCTGCCTCAATCGAAAGCTGCCTGAGCTCTCCGTCGTAATCATTTTCCGCCTCAACCTGATGCATGGCAGGCTGTGTACGAAGCCAGGCAATATTTCCGGCATTATCCCCCTCGCAGCGTATTTCATTTGAAAACCCCTCCTGCACCTCAAAGCAGCAAATTTCCTGTTCTTCGCTCAGATACACTATACACGCATGGCACTCGCCTGTCAGTGTGATATGGTCACGCTCGTATGTATACTCCAGATTTCTCATATCAACAAGACTTGATATGAGCTTGCATATATTCGGCTTGGTCTTTGGCAAAGTGACGACATTTTTAATTCTGACAATATCCCTTACAACACTGTCAAGCTTAAGCACCTTCATCTGCCCCATAAGCTGCTCCACGTCCTTGTCATCAATCCTTTGTGCAACTTCAAGATTTTCTTCCCTCTCTCCATAAAGCTCCACGCTTATAATGCCTCTGACCGAGAGCTTTCGCGAATTGATAACCCCAACCGTAAGCTCATCAAGCCCGGTATACACACGAACCGTATCCTTCTCGCATACTCCTTGAAGCACAAGCTTCTCCTGAAACGGTATTGCATCCTTTATATGCTCCACTCTGTTTCCGCCGATATTTTCCTCCGGCTCATCGCCTTCAAAAACTTCTTCTCTCGTATACAGCACTTCAAATTCAATGCTTCCACTTAACCAAATATTCTCGCCTGACGCTTTTATCTCGTCAAGCTTTACCTGCCCGTTCTGACAAACCACTTTGGAAACATCAGGCTTATTGTCCTTTATGACATAATCCCTGTCGAAGCCAACCTGCGACATATCCTTTACCTTTTCTATGCATTGTCTGATTTTTTGTGTAATTAACTCCATAAAAAATACCCCACTTCAAATATGTATATAAAATACATATTCAAGATGGAGTAACTTTATGCAGATGCAAATATTTAAATTCATGATCATTACAACAAAGATGTAACATCTTTACTTCATGATACTAGCAAAGCTGCATCCTTATATCTTTTGTAATCACATCAGTGTAGGTGAAAGATAAGAGCTGTGGCGGATTCTGCTCAAACTCATCATCTATCAGAACCGTAAACACACTTGGGTATGCCTGCTGAATAACCCCCTCCTGGATGTCAACCTTGTTACGGCCAAGATCCTGCTGGATTTTTACCCTGTTGCCACACTGCTGGTGAATCGATGCTCTGACTTTTCTAATTTCTGTCTGTTCCATTTTAAGCCTCCTTATTGTGGGTATGCCCACTGGCACATAACTATAGTCCTCATGGTAACCAGTATTGTAACGACGGTGTCATATATATGAAATCAATCTCTGTATAAATATAAAACAGGGCAAATTAATCAACAATTATATCAATCAATATATTTGAATATATAAATATGTCACCACAATATCTAGTAACTTTACTATAGCAAAGTATCGCAGTGATAGCAATAGGGCATTAGTACCGATTGTCAGTTTTTTCGCAACTTTTAACACAATTTACGAAATTTTCACTCAAACACAACAGGCATTTCACTCAATTCCGTCTTTATTACTATATACGGATAACTCGCCTGATTGCTGACCTTCTCGCCCTTATCCGGGGCTATCAGACGCGTATCAAAATACATTGCCTTATCCTTAACATAAAACTGGTTAACCGTAATACTGTAGCCACCTGTCTCCTTTGTGCCAAAGCCTTCCGCTATGTATAAATATTCATCATCCTTGTACGTCAGCTTCATCGCCTTTGCCTTGTTTTCATTTATCTGCTTTTTAAACTCCTCCGGTATTTCATCCCCGCAGATCACCGTGTACTCAACCATCCTGTCACTCTCCGTGCCTGAAATATTTGCGCGGCAGCCCGATATCACTGTCGCTGCCGATATCACAAGCACACCTGCAGCCATCACCAGAATTTTTCTCAATTTTTCTGACATTTTTTCCTCTCTTTCTTATCATATCGCTTATGATATGATATAATATCAAATATTGAACTACAATTTATATAGAGTATGAAAAAGAGAGGTCAAATATGCGTTCAGTTTTAATCGTAATATTCGTATTTTTCTATCTGCTGCTCGGTCTTCCGGTGCTCGGAGCCATGTGGATAATACACAAATTTGCCCCGGCATGGGCCGATATGGCACAGCTTCGCCTGGTACAGTGGGCTTTCCGTGTCATCATATTCCTAAGCGGAGCAGACATTGAATTTATAGGGGAGGAAAATGTGCCAAAGGACGAGGCTGTACTATATATAGGAAATCACCGTAGTTTCTTTGACATCATAATCACCTACTCCAGATGTCCACGCCTGACCGGCTACATCTCAAAGCAGAGCATCACAAAAATACCGGTGCTGGGTCTCTGGATGAAGCGCCTGCACTGCCTGTTTTTGGACCGCGATGACATCAAGCAGGGACTAAAGGTTGTGCTTGCAGCCATAGATCAGGTCAAATCCGGCATCAGCATATGTGTATTTCCTGAGGGCACACGCTGCAAAAACAAAGATGACCTGACAGATGTACAGTCTTTCAAAGAAGGTACTTTCAAGATTGCCACAAAGAGCAAATGCAAGATAGTGCCAATGGCAATCATGGGAACAAATGAAATATTCGAGGATCACCTTCCATGGGTCAAAAAGAGGCATGTGGTTATCCGCTATGGCACTCCTATTGATCCGGAAACACTCAGCAAAGAGGAACAAAAGCATCTCGGAGCTCATTGCAGAGAAGTGATTGTGGATATGCTTCATGAAATGGTATAGCTGAAAAACCGCCCAGTCGGGCGGTTTTTCATATTTCTTCTTCAAATTCCTTTAAACTATTAAATTTTTATTCTCATCAACTATTTTTTACTTCAAAACAAGCACCGAATACGCCGGCAGCTTTGCCGTTCCATCCTTATATGATGGTGCTTTCTTTGTAGTCTGAAGCATTGCAACAGCATCATTTACTCCAAGCGATGACACATCCACACTTGCTTCATCCTTTGATGGATTAAATATAAGCACTGCTTTCTCACCATTGTACTCTCTTGTGAATATACACACATTATCATTTGACAGATCCTTTTCAAAGGTATTTGTACCTCGTGCTATCTCCGGGAAAGCATTTCTTATTGATATTGTCTGCTTCACAAAGTTGTAAATAGAGTATGGATCCTCCATCTGCTTATCAAGGGTATCATATGTCTGCTCGGTTTCTTCTGCATTCTGAGGTCCCACACACATTCCCTTAGCTTTTGAATCCCCGCTCCATCTCATGGCAAGACGCTTCGTCTCATCATTGGCTGTGCCTCTCATGCCGATTTCCTCTCCATAATACAGAAAAGCATTTCCGGGCATAAGAAGATTCATGGCCTGCGCCATCTTGGTTTTCTCCTCGGCATTATCTCCGTTGTAGTATCCTGCGCTGCGTCCCATATCATGATTTGTATAGAACGGTGCATCAATGTATGAGTCTGTATACTTCTTTATCTCATTTTCCACATCAACCAAAGCATTGCCGTATGTGCTGGCACCATGATTTGCTGCACCATTTAACACCTTTCCAATATATCCATCCTGCTGTGAAAAATCAAAGTTGAACATACTGTCAATTCCACTCTTATAGTACTTCGCATACTCTCTGTATGTAGTCCAGCCCTCACCAACCATATAAGCATCGGCCTTTTTGCTCTTCACATTGTTTACAAGCCATGTGAGGTCATCTATAGTCTCGGTCTGGTTATTATTATTGTAATAAATCACAGCATCCAGTCTAAAGCCATCTACGCCGCGGTCAAGCCAGAAGGATGTAACCTTGTCAATCTCCCCTCTTACAGCTTCGCTCTGCAGGTTAAGGTCAGGCATGCTGTCTACAAACTGTGACTCGTAATACCAATTCGTGCCCGGCAGCTGGTTGTAGCCTCCGGTATTGGTTTTGCTAAAATTATAGTAATCAACATAAGGACATTCCGAAGAATCCGGCTCTGCCCCATCAGGAAGCGACTTGATATAATCAGCAGCCGCCTTAAACCACGGATGCTCGTTAGATGTGTGATTTATTACAAAGTCAATAATCACATTGATGTTTCGCTTGTGACACTCCGTAATAAGCGCATCAAAATCATCCAGAGTACCATACTGCTTGTCAATATTCATATAATCCGTAATATCATACTTGTGGTATGAAGGAGAAGGCATAATAGGCATCATCCAGATTTCATTGCAGCCAAGTTCCTCGATATAGTCAAGCTTCTCTGTAAGTCCCTTTAAATCCCCAATGCCGTCACCGTCACTGTCAAAAAAGCTGTATACGAACACCTCATAGCAGGTCCTGTAATTGTCCTGAATCACATTAGGATCATTTTTAGCATTCATCTGCTCCATCGCAGAAGGCTTGTACTTCTCCTTTGCTGCAGTCTCGGTATTCTTTCCACCCGCAGCACATCCCGCAAGCATCGACACCGCCATAGCTGCCGTCAATGCCACAGCAGTCAACCTGCCCGCCAATCTATTCACAGCCCTGCCGACCATGTTGTGGCCGCCTATTTTATTATTAATCATACGCACTCCTTTTCTTAACTAAATTCTGAGCAAATTTGTATCTACAAAATCACTACATTCTCACATCTTTCACAAAGTAGCAACAAACTTAGCATACAGTACCCTCCAAGCCGGAGGGTACACAGTGTGTTCCGAAGAAAAATATGAACTGCCACGGGGTACCATGCCCCACAAACAAGCCACACACCTCATCTCTCCAAATCCAAGCAGCGAAGAAAGCCCGTGGCTGACTTCATATTTTCCTGAGGAATATACTGTGTGCCATGCCGGCACCACACAACCTGAAAGTGCTAAGTTTGCCACAACCCAATATAAACCAAAAGCCGCCGCACAAAAGTGCAGCGGCCTAAATAAAACCAAATTAGCCTTTGACAGCTCCTGTAAGTCCATCCACGTAGAATCTCTGCATGATGATGAAAAGTATTGAGATAGGTATTGATACAACAACTGCAGCAGCAGCCCATCTTGTGAACCATCCGTTTATAAACTCTTTCTCAAGCATGTTGTAAAGGAGAAGAGATACTGTCCAATACTTGTCGTTTGGACCAACGATAACCTTTACAAATACGAAATCAAGCCATGGCGCAAGGAATGCTGTAAGTACTGTATATACTACGATTGGCTTACTGAGTGGCAGGATAACCTTGTAAAATACCTGGAACTGTGTACATCCGTCAAGGATAGGCACAGTATCAAAGAATCCCTTTGCGATATAGAAGCCTGTTCCTGCTCCTGCTGAGTAAATCAGAATCAATGAAATTCGAAGCATACTGCCCTCTGTAAGTCCGATAGCCTTTAAGATAAAGTATACGGCAACCATTGACATGAAGGCTGGGAACAATCCAAGAATCATAGCCAGATTCATGAAAGGCTTACGCATCTTAAATCTCAGTCGTGACATACAATACGCAACAGAAAGTACAAATACTGTTGAAATGATACATGAGAACACTGAAATAAACAGTGTATTAAAAAATGCTCTTGGGAAATTCAACAGTGTAGTCTCTGTGAACAGCCTTGTATAGTTGCTAAATGTAAGGCCATGTGGGAAGAAGTACTTTGTATAAGCACCACTCTCAGCTCTAAAGCTTGTCATAATAATCCAGAAAATTGGGAACAGCCATACTACAGCAAGTATTCCAAGAATGATATGAACAAGGGAATTCTTTGCTACTTTCTTAGCACGTCCGGCAGACATAGGTCTTTTTGCTTTTGCTACACTACTCATTACATGAATCCCTCCTCATCCTTGTATGATTTTGTATTTCTGTATGTAACAAGCGCTACGATAGAAAGTACAACGAATGTGAGGATACCGATAACGGCACCGATATTGTACTCCTGATTATCAATAGTCAGCTTGTACAACCATGTAACCAGAAGGTCCGTCTTTCCTGCACTGTCTCCGACAGGTGTAGGCTTTCCTGCTGATAACAGGTAGATAACGTTGAAGTTGTTGATATTTCCGGTAAACTGTGTGATGATATATGGTCCCATGATAAACATGATATATGGGAGTGTGATCTTAAAGAAGATCTGTGCTGCGTTTGCACCATCAATCTTGGCAGCCTCATAAAGCTCTGAAGGCACATTCTGTAATACACCTGTAACCTGAAGCATGGTATACGGAATACCTACCCAGCAGTTGATGAGAATAACAGAAACTCTCGCCCACATAGTGTTGGTCCAGAATGGAAGCGGGTTATCAATCCAGCCCCACTCCAAAAGCAGGTTATTAACAGCACCCTGTGGCTGGAACATCTGTCTCATTACAAGGAGTGATACGAACTGCGGTACCGCAATTGAGATAACAAAGCATGTACGCCAGAAAGCCTTGCAATGTGTCTCTTTACGATTGATAACGATAGCAAGAAGGAGTCCAAGGAAGTTACAAAGGAAGGTTGCAAATACAGCCCAGCAGATTGTCCATCCGAGTACTCTCCAGAATATCTTACCAAGCTTACCACCAAGTCCAAGCACCTGTCCGAATGAGGCAAAGCCTGTCCAGTCGAACAATACCAGATGATCACCCTTTACTGAATAGTTTGTAAAAGCCATTGGAATCATGAACAGCAATGGTAAAACTGTAAAAATAAATATTCCCATAAGTGGGAGAAACATAAGTGTCTTATGTAGGTTTTTATCAAATAAATCCTTGACATCTTTGCCAAAAGAATTGATTTCTTTTCCAGCTTTTGAAAGGCATTCTGCCTTATATCCGCTCTTTAAATTCTCGCACCACATGTAAATAAATAATACTGTGATGGCAATTGTTATGACGCCATATAACAGTAATAATACTGACTGGTCGCCTGCAACATATTCATAAATCTGCTTCTGCTCATTAAATACCTCTTCCTGTTTTCTCCAGCCAAGTGAAGGCAGCATGGAAATGTAATAAGCACCAGCGCTAACCATATATGCTATATATGCAATCTCTATAGCAAGAAAAATCAGACCCTTTATAATCTGCTTATGAGCCATATTGGCAAGACCCATTACGAGTGCCGATAGCTTAACTGTAGCTCCGCCTTTTGTGAGGGCATTGCCAACAGTATACGGAGTAGCAAATTCCGAAACTTTTTTCTTTTTGTTTGCTCCTATCATACTTTTCCTCCTGGCATGCATTATATATGCCATTCCTTTAAACTAATTTATTCCAAGATTCCGGCTACCCGGAACCTTGGAATCATAATCTGATCTACTTAATTATTTAAGAGAATCATTAAGCTGAGTATTGAAGTCCTCTGTCTTCTGAGCTGCATTGTCCTTTGTAATCTGGCCTTCTGCACCGTTCTGGAAAGCATCACCGAATGGTGTAGCTGCATCCCAGTAACCTGCCATATCAATGATAGGCTGTGCTACTGAACAATCAGATGAAACCTTAGCCATAGCTGCTGCTACAGGATCTGCTGCGATTTCCTCGTTTGTTACAAGATCTTTGTTTACAGGAGCCTGTGCTCTTAACTTGAAGTGAGCAAGCTGTGCATCCTCACTTCCAAGGAATGCTGCAAGCTTAACTGCTACTTCCTGGTTCTTGCAGTTAGGGTTAACACCGATAGCCTTAGATCCTAAGAATGCCTTTAACTGGCAGTCTTTTCCACCAATATTGATTGTAGGAAGAGCTGCAACACCAACGTTCTCCTCACCAAGATTCTCTTTAACTGCGTCATAGTTCCAGTTACCATTGAAGTAAGCATTTACAGATCCATCCTTTAATCCGGCAAGACCAAGGGATCCTTCGTTATTGTCCATTACGAAATTCTTGTTGTTGAATAAGTCAACAATGTACTTTGTTACTGCTACAGCGTTGTCTCCGCCGAAGTCATATCCCTTAGATGCATCTGTACCATCTCCGAAGATTGTACATCCGTTTGCTGCATAGAAGGAAGCAAGATACCAGCCATTGTCAAATGGGAAAGAAACTTTTCCTTTCTCAAGCATTGTATCAAGGCTCTTTACATCATCTTCTGAGAAGACTCTCTTATCATAATACATAAACCATGTATTTGGTGTATAAGGAACACCATAAATATCTCCGTTGTATGTAACAGTTGCTGCCATAGCTTCTGGGTTGGAGCTCTTAACATATTCTGCTACATCTCCACCGAGCTTTGTTAATGCTCCGGCATCAACCAGATCAGCAATCTGGTCATTTGCAAACATGTATACATCCGCTGCACTTGCAGGATCCTGTAATACGGTGTCTTTTGCATCAGACTCTGAACATGTTACATATTCATATTTAATGTTCCACTCCGGATGTTCCTCGTTAAATGCCTCACACTCTGTCTTTAACCATGCCCCCTGTGCATCATCCTGATCCTCGGAAGGTCCCATAACAGTAAGTTTTACATCAACCGGTTCTGCTGACTCGGAAGTGCTTCCACTGTTTGCTGCCTGTGTTCCATCATTAGATGCTCCGTTGTCCTTGCTGCCGCATCCAGCGAACATTGTAGCTGTCATTGCTGCGACAAGCATTGCTGCTAATACTTTCTTTTTCATCGTTTTCCTCTCCTTTTTCAAAAATGATAGTTCAAAAGTATCTATATAAAACGCCTCTGCGCTCTATATCGTAATTTCTGCGTCATCTGCGGTATACCGCCGCAAGATTCCGTATCCACGCCCGACGGCTTTCCGCGAGCTGTTCTTTGTTCAATCTCCACCGCCAGTTATAACCCACGGTAGACGGTGCATTCATTCTTGCCTCGTTCCCGAGCTTCAGCAAATCCTGCATCTGTATGACCGCGATGTCTGCAATACTTGCATATGCACACCGGATCAGTGCATCCGGGATTTCTTCCTGACTGCTGATGTTGAGATATTCATACAGATAAGCCAGTTCATATTCTGTCTTGTCCCTGAAATATCCTACAATCGTATCATTGTCATGCGTTCCCGCGTATACCACTGTGTGGCTTCCCGGATAATTATGTGGCAGATGTTCATTGGACGGATCTCCGTCAAATGCAAACATCAGAACTTTTGTGTCCAGCCACCCTGTCTTTGCAAGGAGTTTTTTCACTCCCGGTATCAATGCCTTGCCGCCGTAATCATCGGCGATCACTGTTGTTCCATTCAAAACGGAATTCAAAGCGTCGGTCAGTTTGCGCCCCGGTCCCTTCATCCACCGTCCGCCTGAAGCATCCGTGGCATCTTTCGGAACCATATAATTTTTGACGAACCCGATGAAATGATCCATCCGGATTACATCAAAGAGCTTTGTACTGATCTGCATTCTTCGTTTCCACCAGGAAAACCCATCCTCCTGCATGAGAGGCCAGTTATACAGTGGATTTCCCCATACCTGACCTGTTTCGGAAAACTTATCCGGAATTGCAGCTGCCACATAAGCAGCTTCGCCATTCTCATCCAGTAAAAACTGTTCCGGATGCATCCAGGTATCCACGCTGTCCTTTCCCACATAAAATGGTACATCTCCGATCAGCTGGATTCCTTTGCTGTTGGCATATTCCCTAAGTTTTCCCCACTGCTGGAAGAACTTATATTGGCAAAACACCCAAAACATGATGTTATTATACATCTCTTTTCGGCACTTTGCAAGCGCAACCGGTTGTTTTTTTTGAATATTTTCCGGCCAGCTCTGCCAGTTCTGGTTTCCATTGGATACTTTCAGTGCCATATACAGTCCATAATCTTCGACCCAGTCCCTGTTTTCTTCTACAAACTGCTGAAATTCCGGTTCGTGTTCGTCAAACCGACCAAATGCTTTCTGCAGAACCAGCGTCCTGTTTTCAAAGAGTGCTGCATAATCAATGGCAGATTTCTGTGTTCCCCAGTAATAGTTCCGGATTTCCTCCGGCGTCAGAAGCTTTTCTCTGGCAAGCTGATCCAGATCAATCAGATAAGGATTTCCGGCAAATGCCGACAAGCTCTGATATGGGCTGTCCCCAAAACTTGTAGGTCCGACAGGAAGCACCTGCCAGTACTTTTGTTTCAGATCCACCAGCAGATCCACAAAATGGAATGCTGCATCACCCAGAGTGCCAATACCATACTCTGACGGTAGGCTTGATACTGCAAGAAGGATTCCGGAACCTCTTGCTACTTCTTGTCCTTCCAAGATTCTTCACCCCGTCTTTTAAATCACGAATTCTCCTTCGGATTATTGGAAAAACCATCTAAAAATCTTTTTGGATTGTTTCGTGTTTTTTCGTATCTGTCTTAATTTTAGTTTCTCTACGTCATTTTGTCAACGATTTTGCGTTTTCGGACACCATTTTCCCCACTTTTCACGTATTTTATATTGTGTTTTTGTACATATTCACAACACTATTGCTCTGTTTTTTCGAAACTTTTTTTGAGAAAGAATTGCACAGTTTCCCAAACTGATTTATAATCATTTAAACATAAGGAATCACAGGAGAAAATATATGGCTACAATCAAAGATATTGCCAATCGTCTTGGAGTTTCTGTAAGCACAGTCTCCAAAGGTTTAAACGGCGCAAGTGACATAAGTGATGAGCTGCGGCAGATGGTTCTCGATACCGCTGTGGAGATGGGATACAGCACCAAGCGTTCCAAGAAAGTGGAAAACCGCAAGCTTTGCATTTTCATAGAAAACATGAATTACGAAACAATTGATGAATTCGGATATTACATAGTTCTCGGTTTCAAACAGAATGCGTTCCGCCGCAAATGGGATGTTGATATTCTCCCCATCACCCCGGCATTTCAGGAAGAGGAAAAATACGATACCTTTCTGTTGAAAAACGGCTATTGCGGAGCCTTTCTGATGGGTCTTGCATTGCATGATTCCTGGATCAAGCAGCTGGAAAACACTACCATGCCAACTGTGCTTTTTGACAATTTCATCTCTGGAAATCCAAATGTCTGCTATCTTGGAACCGACAGCTACGAAGGCATCGCCATGGCAGTAAATCATCTGGTTAATCTCGGGCATAAAAACATTGCATTCTTAAACGGTTCCTTATACTCACTGGTTTCTGACCAGCGGCAGGAGGCCTTTGAAAGTGCTATGGCTGCTGCCTCACTTCCTGTACAGAAGGATCTGCCAGCTTACGGCTACTATGTATCCGACAGTGCCAAATATCATGTTCCCGGATTTCTTTCCGCCGGTGCCACTGCCGTGGTCTGCGGCAATGACCTGATTGCCAAAGGTGTCATTGACGAATGTACGAAGCGCGGATTCCGCGTGCCGGAAGACGTCAGTGTTGTTGGTTTTGACGACATATCCATTGCTGCCACTTTTGACCCGCCGCTTACCACAATCCGCCAGGAACGCAACGAACTTGGCCGTTGTGCTTACGATATTTTAAATTCCCTGATCCATCACATTCCGATCAGCAAAACGCTGCTGCGTCCTAAGCTGATCGAGCGTGAATCTACTGCGCGCTGTGCGCACCGCGACTGACAATATTTTATTATATTATCCGCATAATTGCTTATGCTTTATGCGCATTCTTTTTAAGATTTTCCAACAATACCTTATTTCATTTTTTAATAATCTGCACAAAAAAAGACCGACACAATGTCGGTCTTAAAAGAATGGGCAGAGGTGGATTCGAACCACCGAAGCAATTTGCAGCAGATTTACAGTCTGTCCCCTTTGGCCACTCGGGAATCTGCCCATTTCCATCAGAATGCGAAGCACTCTGACAATTTGGAATTATAGCATAATTTTTATTCTGTGACAAGTCTTTTTTCTTTTATTATTTATCCAGTGCCACCGGATCCCAGCCGTAATCTTTGTAATATTGGATGTCTAGATGATTCTGCTTTACATAATCACGAAGCATTTTTATACGAATTTTTTTATGTGCCTCCGCGGTATCCATCAGTTTCTGCGGATCTACCTGATATCCTTCGCAGAATTCACGAATACTTGTGCCATAGTAAGATCCGTCCCCTGCCACTTCTTTATCCTTAAAAATATAACTGCCATTTCCATACGAAACAAAATGTAACCGTGCAGGCATTTCACTTCCACTGTCACTCATCAGCGTATTTCCGTTCCGGTAGTATGTTTCCCACCAGAAATTCCCAAAAATAAACAGATCATTTCCGGTTCTGACTGTTTTCACAATGACCGGCTCCGGCACATAAATATAAATTCCACCGTTTTCCAGATATTCATACTCGTTTCTGTTTTTAATCATGTAATCACAGACAAGTTTCATAATTTCATCGTCTCCCTGATAAGCAAATTCCGGCAGTCCTGTATGCTGCGTATTCTCTTCCGTCGCAGTTTCCGTCTGTATCTCATCAGAATACGTCTGTACCAAAAGCTTTTCCTTCGAAATTTTCTCCGTGTCATCCGCCGGGCAGGAATACAGTTCATAATCATCTCCACCGATAATAACTAAAGCACTGCGGTACTGTCTGCCAGCCCTATCCGTCCATACAATACACTGCTGACTGTAAACGCCCGTTTCTTTCCCATCTTTACCGGAATTTATCAGACTGTTCCAGTAGTCCCCGTCTGCCATACCAGAAAATGTGTCCAGGGAATTTTCTGCGGAAAACGTTTTCCACTCCCGGTAAACCAGTTCCAGTTTTCGAACATCCTCCGTCACGGAAAGCGCGGATGATACATCAGTCTTTTTAAGATCATACACATACATCTGCGTTGGCTGCTGTTCCTTTTTCTCATTAAAAATATATATCGTGTCTTTCTGCAGCAGCGCACGGGTATGGATACTGTCGGTATTAAAATAATTGCAGTCCATTGCCTGCAGATCCAGTGCCGCCAGAAGCTTTTTTCCTGCCGTCCATATACCATCAGTGCGCGTTCATTGGCAAATACCACATATTTTTCAGAACATCCTGCCAGTTCCGGTGCATACACTTCATTTTTCAGCTTCAATCCTTCGTCTGCCGT
>ENA-OPBZ01000850-OPBZ01000850.1-human-gut-metagenome-genome-assembly--contig:-NODE-850-length-14498-cov-2.715087_pt1 | contig 14498 bp, 6 predicted proteins | sample MGYA00241072_ERZ501459 | MGnify/ENA primary metagenome ERZ501459 (study PRJEB25962, sample SAMEA2042632) | human gut metagenome | biome: human gut; feature: human-associated habitat; material: faeces...
AACGCCAGCACCAGTGCGAGAATCTTTTTGAGATTCTTCATAGGGGAATTCCTCCTTATAAAATTTTTCGAGTTTTCACTCGTCGCTTAGTATATTACCATAGTCAAACACAAGGGTCAAGCGCAGTTCACCATCCGTAACATGAATGTAACATTACGTGTAATATTATAACTGACGCCGTTGCATTTCTTAATGTCTACGCTATACTATATATAATAAGGAATATGATAGTGAAAGAAATTGCTCATAAAATACAGGCTAAGTAACCGTCAAACCTTCCACATATCCCACCGTGTGAGATAATACAAGTAGTGGGAAGCTTCGGAACGATCCGAAACAATCCGGCACTGTTTCGGGAGAGATGGCAATGACATCAACAGAATTAAAACATCAGGCACACATTGCAAAATAGATAGAACTCATAAAAGAATGCCGCAGCAGCAGATTACTGGTTAAAACGTGGTGCAAGGCCCAAATTACACCGAGCGCTTATTATCGGTGGGAGCGGAACGTGTTGGCAAGTGCCGAAACGAATTGCCATTCGGAGAAAACGACTTTCGCAGAAGTGCCGGTGTCGAAACTGGTGAGCCGAAACGTTTCGACACCTTCCACTACACTCCGTATCAATGAAGCCAGTCTGGATATTTATGCCAGATACGATATGAATCAGCTGAAACTGCTAGTTGAAATTCTGAAGGCTTTTCTATTGACAAACACAGTGAAGCACGTTGTTCGTTATCCATAATATGGTTCATATTGTTAAACGCACAAATCTATAAAATATTCTTGATTCTCGACAATTTTCTTTTAAAACACGATTTAGTCTCGGTTTTTAGATTTTCATATGCCATCTCAAAAAGATTCTCGCACTGGTGCTGGCGTTTGCTTGTGCATTCACCATGTTCGCCGGTGCAGCGTCTTACAGCGACCAGGCTGACATCAAGGCAAGCACCGCTGTAGACATGCTCTCTTCTCTGGGCGTAATCCAGGGTTACGATGATGGCTCCTTCAAGCCGAACACCACCGTTACCCGTGCTCAGATGGCAAAGATGATCTTTACGATCATGAATGGCGGTAATGACAACGCCAACGCTTACGCATCCCTTCCGACTGCGTTCACCGATCTGCCGACCGCAGCTTGGGCACAGGGCTACGTACGTTACCTGCAGAACACCGGCATCATCGCTGGTAAGTCTGCTACCAAGTTTGCTCCGAACGATACCGTAACCGGTCTCGAGGCTGCAAAGATGGTACTGGTAGCTGCTGGCTACAATGCTCAGAAGGCTGGCCTGACTGGCGCAGCTTGGGCTCAGAACACCATGAAGTACGGCCAGCTGAACAACCTGTTCGAGGACGTTGACACCGACCTGAACGCTGCTCTGCCGCGTCAGTACGCTGCACAGATCCTGTACAACGCACTGGACATGGAGCGCGTAGTCTGGTCCAACGATATCGAGGACTTCAAGCCGGCTACCGACGTTGATGACGACAAGACCATCGGCGGCAAGTACATGGACCTCGTTAAGACCGATGCTGCTCAGCTTCTGTCTGTCGAGAAGACCTCCGGCAAGGACACCTACGAGATCACCCTGGGCAAGGCTGTTAAGTACGGCGATGGCGATCACACCAAGGCTAAGTTCGACAAGGTTCCGACCGATGTTGCTGATATGATTGGCCTGAATGTTAAGGTTCTGGTTAAGGCTAAGGCTAACGGCGACACCAACGTTTACGGCGTATACGCTGACGACGATTCCAAGGTACTGGCTACCGGCACTGTTGGCACTCTGGACACCGTAAAGAACGAGTCCAAGAAGTTCAAGGTTGACGGCACTGAGTACAAGGCTGAAAAGGCTCTGGCTGATGTTCCGGTTATCTACCCGAACAAGGAGTCCGTTCCGGCTGCTATCGATACTCTGGGCGAAGTTATCACCACGAAGGACACCTATCCGGCTTACTCCATCAAGGCTATTGATCTGAACGGCAACAACAAGGCTGATCTGGTTGTAGCTGTTCCGACCGAAGTTAAGGAAGTAACCTACGTTGGTTCTTCTGCTGCTACCATCGGCGGCAAGTCCTACAAGTTCGATGATGCTGACATCTATGATGGCATTAAGAAGGACGACTGGGCTGTAATCGTTTCCGGCGACTTCACCTCCTCTGGCGATCCGATTATCTCCAAGGCTACTGTAGTTTCTGGCAAGGTTACCGGCGTTAAGACTGGTTCTCCGGACGAGATCAAGATTGATGGAAACTGGTACAAGAAGTCTACTTCTGTAACCACTTCTCCGTCTGTTGATGATGAGGTAGCGGCTGCAGTTGTTGGTAACTACGTTTACAACATCGACACCACCGGTGCTTCTTCTAAGAACATCCTGTTCGTTTCTGATAACAAGAAGGCTGAAAACAATCTGGGTAAGGATTGGACTGTTGAGGCTCGCGTTTACTTCACTGATGGTACCAACAAGAAGGTTATCGTAGATAAGGTTGATGGTACTGATGTAACTGATTCTGTTGATGCACATGATCTGCAGAACAAGCTGTACACCTACGCTACCGATAAGGACGGCAACTACGAGCTGAAGAATCTGGTTGCTTCCGGTGCATCCAAGAACCTGGCTGGCTACGATAACTATGTTACCAACAGCAACACTACTGCTTCGGGCACTGCGTTCACTGGCACTGACTATGCTAACAAGCGTATCAATGGCACTCTGATTGCAGACGATGCTGTACTGTTCGTTGTAGCTAACACCGAGATTAAGGTTATTTCCGGCAAGACTGCTCGCGACTGGGCTAACACCGTAGCAGTCAAGAATGTTGGTTTCCTGACCAAGGAATCTAACGGTATTGACTACGTCAAGGTTGCTGCTCTGGTTAACAATGGTGACAAGGTTGCAAACGCTGATGGCGACAAGATGTACGCTTATGTAACTGAGGACGCTTTCGAAACCAAGAAGAATGGCGACACCGTAACCGCATTCAAGGCTATCGTAGGCAACACCACTGAGGCTGTTGACCTGTACGAGGATGGCACTTCTCACGTTGGCACTGCAGCTGGTTCTGTAATCATCTACACCGTTGACGGTGACGAGATTGACGTTAAGACCGTTATTGCTGCTGGCACCAAGGCTGATACCGTAAACAGCACCGTATTCGCAAACGGCGCTTACGCTATCAAGGGCTTTGATGGCAAGAAGAAGGGCGATATGTCCCTCGTTGATAAGGCTGGCGCTGTTATGAACGTAACTCTGGATGAGGATTGCGTATTCATCGGCGTTGACGATGCTAAGAACGTTGGCACTGTAAGCGAGATTGGCGCAGTTCCGACTTCCGCTGATAAGGACGAGTTCGATCGTTACGACCTGAACGCATACGTTGTATTCAACTCTGAGAATAAGGTTATCGCTGTTGTATATGACACCGTTAACAACGAGCTGAATATCACCAACGTTAAGACTGCTTCTACCGTAGCTGCTAAGAACGTTACCCTGACCTCTCTGTCTGCAAAGGCTATTGAGGGCGCATCTGAAACTGTTACCGTAGCTGCTTCTCCGGCTACCGCAAAGCCGGGCAACACTGTTACCCTGACTGCTACCGTATCCAATACTGGCATCGCTGACAAGGACACCACTGTTGTTGTTAAGGGTGATAAGATTGGCAACGTAACTATCGTTGTTAAGAAGGGCCAGACCTCTGGTACCGCTACCTTCACCATGCCGACTTCCAACGTTGAGTTTACTTTCGTAAGCGCTACTGCTAAGTAATTAACGGCAAAACTGAATATCATCAGTTAGTTGAAAGTCCCCGAGATATCTCGGGGGCTTTCCTAACTTAACAACAAGGAGCAAAATTATGAAATTCGATACCAATGACTTAGTTTATGCCTACCTTACCATGCAGGAAGCCGATAATGACATTGCAAAATTCGAGTATTACTGCACAGATGACGACTTTCTCGAAAAATATGACGACCTGAGCAAAAATCAGAAGAAACACTTCTTCGAGCTGCTGGAGCAGGCCATTGAAACCATCGAGCCCGTGGGGGAAACCGTTGATTATTGCGATCCAGAGGACCAGCTGGACGATTTGCGAAGATTCCATAATCAATTGGATACCCTGTTTTACGAGTTTGGGTAAATTCAAACCTTCCGAGGTATTTTCCAACGTCACTTGATGACATTGAGATTGATATGCTCGGGGGTATTTTTATTTGAGGTCAACCGTTGTCATATTACAATTAAAAACCCTCGATTCTGATAATCGAGGGTTTCTTTTTGCTATTCAGCTTACTTAACAAGCATAAAGTACGCCAGCACGGCGATACCGAGGATAATACGATACCAACCGAACACCTTGAAATCGTGCTTCTTGACAAAGCTCATCAGGAAACGGATGATGAGCAGCGAGGACACGAACGCGGTGATTGTACCGATGCCGAGGATCATCAGCTCGGTGGATGTAAACGCAAAGCCGAACTTGAGAATCTTGAGCAGGCTTGCGCCGAACATGACCGGAATAGCCAGGAAGAACGTAAACTCCGCAGCCACGGTACGCGACACGCCGAGCAGCAGCGCGCCGACGATGGTCGCGCCGGAGCGCGAAGTGCCCGGGAACACAGCCGCAATCAGCTGGAACATACCGATCATAAACACGGTCGGGTAAGTAAGCTCAGTGAGTGCGTTGATGCGCGCCGGCTTGCCCTTGTGCGCGTTCTCCACCAGAATGAATGCTGCGCCGAACACGATCAGCGCGATGGAAACCGTCTGGTAATTGTAGAACAGTTCTTCAAACAGGTCGTTCCACTTGAGACCGACGATCGCCGCCGGAACGCACGCTACCAGAATTTTGATCCACAGCTTGACGGTATCCGTATTCAGCACGATGGATGCGCCGCCGTGACGGCCCTTTCGCCGTTCAAACGGGAAAATCTGTCCCCAGAACAGGACAACGACCGCGAGTATCGCACCGAGCTGAATAACCACCTCGAACATGCTGTAAAACGCTTCCGACACGTCCAGTTTGACGAACTTGTTGAGCAGGATCACATGTCCGGTACTGCTGATCGGCAGCCACTCGGTGATGCCCTCTACAATGCCAAACAGAAATGCTTTGAGCAATTCTATCATGTGATTATCCTACAAAATCAATTTATTTACTGATAATACAATAGCATAACTTACCCTTCACTGCAAGTGAGCGCACAAAGAAAACCCCCGAGGAAAATTTCCTCGGGGGAATCTTTACTCATTCAGCGGGAGCCAAATGGGTTATTGGATTGTGGCCGGACCACGAATTACCACTGGGTAATGTTGCGGTTTACGTCAACAACTAGAACAGTGATCTGATCGTCGTCGTCGAAGTAAGCCTTTACGTTCGGAGCAGCGTCCTCAGACAGACCAGTGATGGTGTAGCGATCACCAGAGTTGGTGGTGGTGCAGAAGTCGCTGTCGAATGCGTAAGCCAGATCGATGTTGGTGTAATCCAGACCGGTTACGCCCTCAGAATCGTCAGAGTTTACGAACATTACGATAGTATCCTTGCTGTCAACCTTTGCGAACTTCTTGGTGGAACCAGCAGAGGTCATGGTACCGGTGTACTTGCCAGCAACAGTAGCGTCAGCGGTCAGAGTACCGGACATCAGGTTGATGTCGCCAGAAGCTGCATCGTAGTTAGATACGAAGTAGTTGTTATGGTCACGGTCAGCCTTAACGTCAACGTCAGCATCGTTCAGATCGCCGGAATAGGTGATCAGAGCGCCGCTCTTCAGGTTCTTAACAGAGCTATCATCGGTCTTGATGGTAACATTCTCAGAACCATTCCAAGCAGTAACGATGTACTTGGTGCCATCGTTGGTATCCTTAACAACGTCGTCCATAACTACTGCGTAGTTGTCATCGCTGCCGCCGGTGGTGCCCTGCTGCAGGTCGATGAATGCTACCTGAGCGTAGTAGGAGTTGCCGGACTTGTTAGCAACAGCAGCTACATTGCCGATAGCCTTGTTGTAGTCAGCAGCGGTCTTGCCGGAGATTACCTTGTAATCAGCGTCAGTGCCGGAAGCAGTTGCCTTGTACTTAACGAATACAACGCCGGTGGATTCGTAGTACAGACGGGACAGATCGGTGGAGCCCTTCTTCAGACCGTTAGTATCAGCCTGGGTGTAGATCTTCATGTCAGAGGTGCTGTGACCGGTCTTGTCGCTCTGCTTGATGCTGCCGTCGGTCATCAGACCCTCAGTAGCGTCAACGTATGCGTCATAGCCGTTCAGAGCGAACTCGCCCTTATTAGCGTTGTCCTCAATCTCAGCGATACCAACGCGGCTCAGGGTGTAAACATCACCAGATACCTCGTAGGATACCAGAATCGGAGCAGCAGCTACAGAAGGAGCAGAAGCAGTGGTACTCCAAGTAGCTACGTTCGGGTTAGCAGCATTGCCTTCAGAGAACGGCATGATCGGGAAGGACTTGTTGTCCTTGTCGTCCCAGTACTTCTCGATGGTAACGGTCTTCTCAGAGCCGTCAGCAAACAGCATGTGAGCTTCCCACTGAGAACCGGTGCCGCCCTTAGCAGCAGCCTCGATCAGCAGAGCCATGTCATCAACATTGCCTGCAGTGGTGTCGGTGTAGTAAACGTAACCGTTTACAACTACCATGTCAACGTTAGAGCCAGTGTTCGGGCGCTTTACGAAGGAAGTGCCGTTACCAGCCATGGTGTACCAGTTGCCGCCAACGGAAACGCCGTCGTCAGACTTGGTGCCGGTTACCTTGCCGGTAACAACGTCAGCCTTCTCAACCAGGCCATTGCCGGTGCCGTAGTTGCCAGCTGCAGAAACTACAACGTAGTCATCCTTCTTGATGCCATCGTACCAATCCCAATCGTCCTTCTCGAGCTTGGTCTTGGTGATGATGTCGCTGTCGCCCTTCTTGTAGGTTACATTGATGTAGTCAGAGCCTACAGCGGTAACCTTGCCTACAGCGAAGGTCTTAACCTTCAGGATGGAGTAGTTGGAAGTGCCGTCGGTAGCCATCAGGGATACCTCAGAACCCTGCCAGTACTTGGAATCCTCGAACTTAGTGCCAGAAGTCGGCTTGTTGCCGTAAGCATTTACAAAGTCCGGAATAGTAGCCTTGGTAGCGCCAGTTGCCTCAGAGTTAAAGGTGAAACCAGAAGCAGTCTTGTACAGAACGTCGCCGTTTACATAAACGGTCTGCTTAGCGGTTGCAGCCAGATCGTACTTGGTGCCGTCCAGCTTAACCTTAGCGCCGTCCATCTCCAGCTTCTTCAGAACGTTGGACTGCTGGGAGTTGTCGGAAGTTGCGAAAACGCCGTAAACAGTCTTGCGATCCTTGTGAAGAACGGTAACGGTCTTGTAAAGCAGATCAGAGTAATCCTTCTTAACGTCGGTGAACTCGAAGATTGCCTTGCCGGAATCCTTGGACTCGGTGGTGTTATCCCAGTCAACAACAGACGCGGTGGAGTCCAGAGTTACGGTGTAGGTGTCCTTGCCGTTGGTCTTAACAACGTTGGTCAGGGTAGAAGTAGACTTCTTCAGAGACATGTACTTCTCGCCTACGGTCTGGTTGTCATCGCCCAGCAGGGTTACGCTGGTGTAAGCATCGTCGCGCCATACAACGGTCGGGGTGTCGATTGCGTTGTAGATCAGCTGTGCAGCGTACTGACGCGGGCAAGCTGCGGTGAAGGAAGTGTTAACGTCCTCCAGCAGACCAGCCTCATCAGCCAGTGCGTTGGTCTTAGAAGCCCAGCCTGCACCGGTCAGGCCAGCCTTCTGAGCGTCATAACCCAGGGTTACGAGCAGCATCTTAGCTGCTTCCTGAGCAGTTACGTTAGCGTTCGGCGCAAAGATGGTGGAAGACTTACCAGCAATGATGCCCAGAGACTGGCAGTACTTGATGTAGCCGCGAGCCCAGTGGGAGCCAATGTCGGTGAAAGAGGTCTTGTCATCGTTGTACGCAGAAGCGTCAGAGTTACCGGTACGCAGGACATAGATCATCTTTGCCATCTGCGCACGGGTTACAGTTGCGTTGGGCTGGAAAGAGCCGTCTTCGAAACCTTCGATGACGCCCAGCTCAACCAGAGTGTCCACAACTTCGGACTTAACCTTAATGTCAGCCGAATCCGTGAACGCCGCACCAGCGAACATGGTGAACGCGCAAGCGAACGCCAGCACCAGTGCGAGAATCTTTTTGAGGTTGCATACAAAAGAATAAAATCAAACGATAAATGAATTGATTTCTCCAAAATCGTTCTTGAATTCAACTATTTCGCGAATATCGGCATGCTCAAAAATGAGTAAATAAATGGATATTTTATATCCTGTGTACGAAGCCGAGAAAAGAATATCTGTATAAAATCTATTCGAATTTTTGTTTATACTGACGAATTATTTTCTGCATTGAAAGCGTGAAGTACGTTGCTTGCTATCCATAATATGGTTTATGCTGTTAAGCGCGCAAAAGCACAAAATGTTTTCAATTCTCGACAATTTTCTTTGAAAACACGATTTAGTCTCAGTTTTTAGATTTTCATATGCCATCTCAAAAAGATTCTCGCACTGGTGCTGGCGTTTGCTTGTGCATTCACCATGTTCGCTGGTGCAGCGTTCACGGATCAGGCTGATATCAAGGCTACTGACGCTGTGAACATGCTTTCTTCGCTGGGCGTAATCACCGGTTACACCGATGGTTCTTACCAGCCGAACAAGGTCGTTACCCGTGCGGAAATGGCCAAGATGATCTTCGTTGTACGCAACAACAAGATCGACGACTCTGCTTATCAGAGCAACTATTCCAAGCTGACTGACATCAGCAACCACTGGGCAAAGGGCTACATCAAGTTCTGTGAGTCCCAGGGCATTATCGCTGGTAAGGGCAACAACAAGTTTGACCCGGACTCTCCGGTAACTGGCGTTGAAGCTGCAAAGATGCTGCTCGTAGTATCTGGTTACGACTCTGACAAGGCTGGTCTGACCGGTTCTGCATGGCGCACCAACGTACTGAAGTACGCAGGCGCAGCTGGCATCCTCGACGACGTAAACTCTGCTTTGGAGCAGGGTCTGCCGCGTCAGTACGCAGCTCAGATGATCTACAATACCCTCGACGTTAACCGTGTTAAGTGGTCCAAGGACTCCGAGTCCTTCGACGATGTTCTGAACGGCGGCGTTAAGGAGACCGTAGGTCACGCTTACATGGGGCTGTGCGCAGACTATGGTACTCTGGTATCCATCGACAAGGATGCTCTGTCCATCAAGTTGGACAAAAACTACGATTCTGACAACTACCATACTTATACCGTTAATCCGGTTAAGTTCACCAAGGTAGCTGAGAATTACACCTCCCTGTTGGGCCAGAAGGTTAAGGTAATGTTCAAGGATGGCAAGCTGAACAATGTTCTGGGCGTTTATGCTATCTCTGACAACACCGTTTACAATACTCTGATGAACGACGTTGAGAAGGACGGTCAGAAGATCAAGTTTGATGGCACTTCCTACTCTGTTGATTCCAACAACATCGACACCTACTTCATCGGTATTGCTGGTGCTCAGACTCTGGGTCAGAAGGCTGTTTCTTACTTCGATAAGGGTGCTGCCCTGAACGCTGAGAAGACCAACGGCAACACCTCCCTGTCTGAGGTAACCTTCGTTGATTCCGACGGCGACAACAAGATTGATACCGCTATCGTTATTGAGAAGACTGCAGCTAAGGTAACTTATGCTTCTTCTTCCGAGATCGTTGCCGGCGACACCTACAAGGCTGCTGACGAGAACATCGCTGAGGGCTTTGCTAAGGACGACTACGCAGTAGTTTCCAAGAATCTGTACAAGGACAACAAGGACGTTGTCAAGGCAGACGTTCTTAACGACACCATCAACGGCTTCAAGACCAAGACCGGCTACGTTCAGTACAAGATTGGTTCCACCTGGTACAACGCTGCTAAGTCTTTCTCTGACGTTGACACCGGCGATAAGGTAAAGGCTTACGTTGTAAACGGCGTTGCTCTGGACATCAGCTCCGACGACTCCAACGGCGCTCTGCCGACCGTAGCAGTTGTTACCGGTATCGACGGCGCCACCATCACTGGCTACCAGGTTAAGCTGACCTTCTTTGATGGCACCACCAAGACCGTAACTCTGGACAAGGTTGTTGAATCTGATGGTACTACCAAGATGGACGCTGCTCTGGGTACTGCTTACAGCTACTCTGAGTCCAAGGACGGCTACAAGCTGACTCAGCTGTCTGGCAAGAAGTACAACGATTACGAAGCTAAGGCTGTTATCACTTCTTTCGCTAACACTGTATTTACTAATGATGCTAACGGCAAGCCGACCGTTCTCTCTAACGGCACTGCTTACAGTGGCTATAGCGTTGATATGGACGATGCTGCTAAGGTTGTTCTGGTTCAGGCTTCCGGTAAGTGCAAGGTTGTAACCGGCAAGCAGTACAAGGCTCTGACTACTGTCGATCAGGGCAAGCTGACCTCTGCTTTCACCAAGAAGACCAACGGTCTGACCAAGATCATGCTGGCTTCTGCTTACGTCAACGACGTTGATCAGAGTGGTTCCTCCAACGACAACTACGCTTACATCGTTAAGGACGGCTACAAGACCGGCGATAACCGCACCGCTTACACCATCTGGGACGGCGAGAAGAACGTAGATGTTGTTGAGAAGATCAACTACAACTCTGGCGACCGCGCTAAGGGCATGGTAGTTGGCTACTCCACCATCGACGAGGACGGCTACATCAACGATGTACAGACCTACACTGGCTCTAACTTCGCTGCTACTCCGGCAACCAAGGCTGGTTATGTAACTACTAAGCTGTACTACGCAGGCGTACAGGGCGTAAACGGCGATTCCTGGGTAACTGTTGACGGCGTTAACAAGCTGAACATCACCAAGGACACCAAGATCCTGAACGTTGATTCTGACGCTGACGATGATGATCAGATCGGCAAGTCCGGTTCTGCTCTGTTCGCAGCTGAGGAGATCGCTGATTCCGGCGTATACTACACCAACGCTTACTTCGTAATGGATGAGCAGTTCGGCTCCAACGACAACGCTGATCTGGCATTCATCGTATTCGATGTAAAGGGCAAGATGAAGGGCATGAACGAGGCTGCTACCTCTGTTTCTCAGGCTGCTGGTTCTGCTAAGCTGACTGCTGCTACCATCTCTGATAGCAAGCTGGAAGCTGGCAAGTCCTATGATCTGGTTCTGACCACTTCTGAGGCTGCTGGTTCTACCGTTAAGGTAACTCTGACCGGTGCTGTATTTGCTGATTCCAGCGAGTATGCACAGAACGTCAAGTTCCCGGTTGATGCACAGACCGTAACCGTTAAGGTTATTGCTCTCGGCACTGCTGTAACTGTAAAGGGCGAGTAATTCCTCCTTCAGCACAATCGAAAACCCCGCTCTTTTGAGCGGGGTTTTCCTCTCTTTCAAGTGAAAACAATGGAAGTTAAAAATATTAACGGCACTACCGGACGAAAAGCACCAGATAATATGTCGTGGCTGGAATATTATATGCAGGAGGCAGGCTGAGCCAAAACACTGGAGATCGATGATATAGAACTGGTGCCGCTCCCGTAAAACAAAAGTCCTCGAGAATATCTCGGGGGACTTTTACTTTGGAAAATATGTTCTATTCTGTGTTCGTCAATAGAAAAGTCTTGCAAGGGCGCCAAAAAGGTGAGCACCTTCAACACCCAATACACTTGTTAGGATTGTAAGAACGCGCCCCAACGCTCACCTTCTGGTGCGCGAACAGGTCGAGCCCTTATAGTAAGAAAGGACCCCCGATTTCTCGGGGGTCCTTTGCTTTTGTGAAGCTGTGATTAAATCAGCAGAAACTGATTACTGAAGCATAGAAGTAGCGTCTACAACCCAAGCAACAGTAGTGTGCAGCTGAGCATCGGTGTAAACGGTAGCACCGGTGAAGGTAGCGCCTGCCTTGATAACCTTAGAAGACAGGGTGGTACCAGCAACAGAGGTGGTATCGTTGGTCTTAGAACCAGCTGCAGTGTATACGTCAGAAGAAGAGATAGATGCAGTCTCCTTAGCAATTACCAGCTTAGCGCCAGCAGTAGCCTTAACGCGGCCCAGCTCAGTAGCGGTAACAGCACCAGTCAGGGTCAGGGTCTTGCCGGCCGGAACGGTTACGTTGCCAGTGATAGCAGAAGCAGCAACGGTAACGTCGCCGGAAACCAGAGCAGCCTCGATGTCAGCCGGAGCTGCACCGTTCAGGGTAACTTCGCCGTTCAGCTTGTTCTTAACATCAACAACCAGCAGTGCAACGTCGGAATCAGCAGCATTGCCGTCCAGCTTGTAGATTACGTTGTTGAAGTAAGCATCGCCGAACTTGTCAGCCTCAACGATAGAGCCGGAGGTCTTGCCTTCGTGTGCGTCGGTGTCAACGTACAGAACTACGGTATCAGCGGTGATATCGTTCTGGTTAACGCCATCAAAGGTTACCTTGGTCTGTTTGTCATTTACGCCCTTAACTGCGCCTTCAACAGCACCGAAGGAAGCGGTAACGTCTTCAATCTCGCCGTCCGCATTGATGGAGGAGTAGCCGATTACAGTACCCTTGCTACGGTTGGAAACGTTGGACTTCTTCTCGGTAACGGTTACTTCTTCAGCACCGGTCCATACCTTGTAGGTAACGTAGCCAGTGGAGGATACGTAAGCGGTATCGGTGATGTAGCCGTAGTTGTCGTTGGTGGTGAAGGTAGAGTTGATAGAGGTATTAACCTTAGCAACAACGTAAGTAGCCTTGGTCAGACCCTCAACCTTAGAGGTGAAGGCAGCAACAGTACCTGCAGTAGAGTTTACCTTACCTGCATCAGTAGCATGGATAGACAGGGTCTTGAACTGCTTACCGGTGATAACCTTAGTATCGATATCAGAAACCGTGCCAGAAGCAGTTACCAGGATTACCTTTGCCTTGTCGTCAACTTCCTTGCCCTTGGTCGATGCAGAAGTTGCAGCAACATACTTAGCAGATGCAGCCTGAGTGCCGTTAGCATCGGTTACAAATACGCCGTTACCAGAAGCAGTCAGATCCAGAGCGGTATAATCGCCGTACCAGTCAGCGGTGGTGTTCAGCGCCTTGAAGCGGTACTCGCCCTTAACAACTTCGTATTCGTAAGCAACGCCGGTCTTCAGGTTAGACGGCTTAATGTAGCCATCGTCGGAGTGATCATCGGTATCGTAAGCAACGATGGATTCCTTGCCATCGAAGTCAACGATCTTAACCTTGTCGCCTTCGATGTTGGAGCCGATTGCTTCGATTACGCAAATGTCGCCAACATTGCCGGACTCGCCAGCGGTGCGCTTAGCGTATGCAACAACGCCGTTGTAAACCCAAGCGTCAACCTTGTTGCCAACCTGAACAGAGTTCATGGAAGCGTCTGCATACTCGTTGTACCAGGTGCCGTCGATGCGGTACTTGTTAACACCGTCAGATACCTTAGTACCGTTGATGGTGCCGGAGATCTTGGTAGCCTTAACAACGTTCTTGCAATCCTCGAAGGTGTTTGCGTAAACAGCTACGTAGTCGTCCTTAACAATGCCGTCAGCGATCTTCTCGTCCTCGAACTTGTAGCTCTGGCTGCCAGCAATGATTTCCTTGGTGGAAACATAGGTAACCTTAGCCAGGCTAACTTCGGTAACGATAACGGTATCGATCTTGTTGTTGTCATCGGTATCAGCCAGGGTTACTGCATTTGCAGAATCCTTAGCAACCAGAGAAGCAACAGTGACAGGAGTGTTGTGCTTAGTAACGTGGCCCTCTACATCAACAGTGTACTTGGTGATGTTGGAGTCAACGCTGTAAGAAGTGCCGTCGAACTTGATCTTGTCGCCGTCCTTGGACAGAGCGTTCTGAACGGTGGTGTAAACGTGGTTGTCAGCAGTTGCGAAAACGCCGATAACATCGCTGGTCTTCTTGAACAGAACCTTAACCTTCTGACCCAGCTTGGAAGAGTAATCCTTCTTCAGCTTGGTGTAGTTCTGGGTATCACCGGAAGAGTAGTTGTCTTCATCGGAATCCAGAGCGATCGTGAAGGTTTCCTTACCAACGGTAGTGATAACGCCGGTATCGGACTTCAGATTCATGTACTTCTCGCCAACGGTCGGATTGTAGTTATCCAGGTTAGCACCGGTAACCATCTTCATGTTGGTGTACTCGCCGTCACGAAGAACAACGGTCGGAGCAAAGATCGTGTTGTAGATCAGCTGTGCAGCGTACTGACGCGGGCAAGCTGCGGTGAAAGCGGTGTTAACGTCTTCCAGCAGGCCATTCTCGTCAGCCAGTGCGTTGGTCTTGGATGCCCAGCCGGTACCTACCAGACCAGCCTTCTGAGCGTTGTAACCCAGGGTTACAAGCAGCATCTTTGCAGCTTCCTGAGCGCTTACCTTTTCGTTCGGAGCAAAGATGGTGTTGCTCTTACCAGCAATGATGCCCAGAGACTGGCAGTACTTG
>ENA-OPBZ01000852-OPBZ01000852.1-human-gut-metagenome-genome-assembly--contig:-NODE-852-length-14422-cov-2.420965_pt1 | contig 14422 bp, 15 predicted proteins | sample MGYA00241072_ERZ501459 | MGnify/ENA primary metagenome ERZ501459 (study PRJEB25962, sample SAMEA2042632) | human gut metagenome | biome: human gut; feature: human-associated habitat; material: faeces...
TGCCGTCATTGGCAGCAAGCTGCACAGCATGACGAATGTCAACAGGAAGCTCAGCGTCCGCTTCACTTTGTTTCTCATTCTCTCACTCCTCCTTCATTTATGGTGCGGCAATGGTTCCGCACCCATACCCCGCATCTATGCGCAATACTTTTGCATAAACACTGTTCTGTCCAAGCAGATGACATGCTCAGATATGTTCTTTTCCTTTCTTTCCTCCTCTCTCTACGAAAACAAGCGCCCCTTTCGTGTATACAGAAGACAAAATCCCGTCTCCCGCATTTTCCTGAGTCGCCTCCTGTTTCTTCTTGCCGATTGTCATCTTTGGTACTGGGTTCCCCTTTCTAACGAGAAAACCATTTATCAAGATAGGCGCTGCCAACCACACTGTTTGATAAAACTTGTCAGCAGTTCCTGATCTTACATCACTGACCAGAAGCAGACTTATCCTCCACAGATATGGGATCTTCATAGGTTTCCCATCCTGTCATCATTTCTTCTGCCTCCAAAAGCTTGTCATAATACTGCAGCAGCAGCATGGACACGTTGTCCTGCAGCTGTTTTTGTGTCTGTTCATAAAGCCGTAAAAGACATCTAGGATTTACCTTCTCCGGTGCCACATCTGCCATCTGACACAACTGCTTCATGGCTGCGTTGATGGTAATGCGATGAATGTTTGTTCCTCTTTGGGAGCGGAAAATGGCGCCATGTTCCATATTGCTGCGTTTGCAATAGTCCACCAATTCCCGCTGGAATGACCGTGGTATGACAACCTTCCTTTCCTGCCCATTGCCGCTGAAAATTCCGCTGCCTGTTTTTACAAAATCCACTGTCATTTGGGGCAGTTCCCAAATATGCAGACCTAATGTGCAAATGGACTTGATGATGAAATAAAGCTGCTCTTTTTTCTGCTGTTTTGCCGCCTGCAGCAAACGAATATACTCCCCACGCTGTAAAACGGTTTGTTCCGTATCTCCCAGCGGCATACAGGATACCTGCCAATTTCTTTCTCCCATAAAATGCAGATACTGATTCACCACTGTCAGCCTGCGGTTGATGGTACGCACTGCCAGCTTTCCCTCTTGCTGCATGGTGTTTTTCCACTGCTGCAAGGTGTTTTCCCGCAGCACATCCTCCAGCAAAAGTTCCTTTTGGAACTTCTGTAAAATCCGGCGATATTCCGCAATGGTTTCCGGTTTATTGCCAGATTTTATTTTTTCCTGCAAAAAGTCTTCAATTGTTTCCTCTGTAAACTTGATTTCTTCCATTTTTCTCACTCGTTATAACGAAATTCCCCTTCTGTCATATTTTTTTGACCGAAAAGCAGAAAATGTCAGACAAACTGGTCAAAGGAATTTTTCTTTTTTTGCCAAAAATAAAAAAAACATCAAAACAAAACCGAAAATACGTTTTTTTTACAAAAACGTCAGATTCGGTTTTATTTTGATGTCATCACTTGCTATCATATGTAAAAAGTGTTATATTTAAAGTGTATCACGCTCGATTTCATTATGTGGTACAGCTTATTTTTACGACAGAAGGGGAATTCTGTTACAACACCAGTCGCATTCGTTCCAGTTTCTGTCGATGGATTCGTCCACTTTCCATAATATAAATTCTTGTGGTTTCAATATGGCTGTGCCCCAGCATATCTGCCAGTTTTGCGATGTCTTTGTCTAAGCTATAGAATATCCGCGCAAACAAATGCCGCAGATTGTGAGGGAACACTTTCTCTGGGCTGACCTCTGCATCTTTGCAGAGTTTTTTCATTTCTGCCCAAATATTTCCCCGGTGCAATGGTCGTCCGCTTTTTGATGCAAAGATAACGCCTTCTGTGATACCTTTCTTAGCTGCGTAAGCTTTGAGTTTTTTCTGCAAACGTGCAGGCAAAAAAATCACGCGCCGCTTTCCTTTACAATTCACTTCTGCCCTGCCCCGTTTGACAGCTGCAACAGTGATAAACTCCAGTTCAGAAACACGTATCCCCGTGGAACAGATGGTTTGTATCAGCAGAGAAAGCCGTTCTTTGCCCTTTTTCTCTGCCGTACGTACCAATCTGCCGTATTCTGCACGGGTCAATTCCTTTTCTTCACTGATAAAGATCTCTTTTTGAATCTTCAATAATTTCAGCCGCAGATCATACCTGCCAGAATAAGAAAAAAATCCATTGGCAGCCACCAGTCTGCCGTTGACGCCTGCAGGGCTGTATCTTTTTTCCAAATCTTCTTTCCACACCAACAAATCTTCTTTTGTAACTTTTTTGCCTTTCAAATATTTTTCTAGATCCAACAGTTCTCTTTGATACTTTTCCAAAGTTCCCTTGCTTTTTTCCTGTATCTTCAAAAACTGCAAATAGGATGTGATAGCCGCTTTTGTTACAACGAGTTCTTTCATATGCAGACCTCCCTTTCTGTTCTATTCGGGAATCTTCCCAAAAAAATACTCTGCTATTCTATCAAAAAATCATTTCTTATTTTTACAGCAAAAATTCATAAAATTTTCTGCAAAATAAAAAACGGAGTTTGACGCCACCCTTTTACATTGCGCAAACTCCGCTTGATTATCTACTATTCTTTTTGATTGCCCTGCTTTTCAGCATGACAAAATCCCCTGTATATCAAAAATGCAGTCGTTTCTGCAACTCCTCATGGAACAGTTCCCACCGGAAAATCACCAGTGCCGCCAATGCAGCACCACAGCAAACCACGCAGACCAGCGCCGGCAGAATGAACTGAATCACATGGGTCAAGAGCAGTATCCACACCACCAGACCGTATACAATTTCCATGAGCATATAAATGACATACTCCCGTAATTGCAGCCGCAAAAATCTTGCCATGACCACCATCATCCCAATGGACACGGTACAGAGGATAGGCAGGATAAAGTCCACAGACCAGCCATGCCAGCCCGTTCCCATATCCCATGCCACTGCAAGAATGGAAATGACCGTCATTTCCCATAAGATGCCTTTGGGGATATTCCGTTTCTTTTTCCATGCCGCATACAGGCTGATCCAGAAAGAAACCACACCAGCCAATACAAACATGGACCAGAACAGATCCGGTACAAAGACCCGATTTGCTGCCAGACACACAATCACGGCAATGACGGACAAAAACAAGAAAATACGCATGATCTTCCGATACATATGGTCATACATCTGCAATCTGGGAAATACGTTTTCTTCTTTCTCTCCCCGCAGCTTTGTGCCGCAGAGGGGACAGCGGTCCATACTTCCCCGCACATGCACATGGCAAGCATCACAAATCCGCATGGGCTTCCCCTCCTTCCTGTACATTTGCCGTCAGCTCCACATCAATGCCCATTTCCGTCAGCTGTCTGAAAAAATGACGCTGCACGGAAGTATCCACAAAAGGTGCGGAAAATCCCATGGTAAGCCGATCTCCATAGGAGCACAGGCACACCTGCATCCGCTTGGTGCTGACAAATACACCAAACTGCCGCAGATAAGGTGCCATTTCCGCAGGCATATCCACACGACCGATATTGGAAAAAGCCATGGTGATTTCTCTTGCCGACACCCGATTGGCAATATTCAGACTAATGTCCTTCAAAAACAGCGGCACCATACGGGTCAGCAGGTTATGCTCCAAAGCACAGAGGTCATTGAGCCTGCCTTTGACTTTTTCATCTGTCAGCTCTTTAGCAAAGCCTTCTTTGACGGCGGCAATGACAGACGCGAAATCATCGGGATTTTTTCCGAAATCATAGCCCACCGTAATGACAGAGAAAAAGTTTCTGGCAGATTCCGACGGAAAATAATTCCGAAGATTTACAGGTACCGACAAATTCACAGGATATTTCTCCGCCCGTTTTGGCATCTGGGCATGAATGGCACGAAGCAGCACACTGCAAAGGAATATGCTGGCTGTGGTGCCGTATTCATGGGATTTTTGCAATATCTGGGATGCCGATGCCGTCCCTTCAATGACACGAATCTGATGGTCTGGAAGGCGGATACCAGAAATACGATAAGCCCGTTTGACTTTCTGTTTTTCATATTTTTTCTTTCCTGTATAATATCGCGCAAAACTATCGCTCATGCGCTCCGGCACAGGTACCGCATTGCGGAGGGCTTCGTGAGAAAGGACACCCTCCCCATGTACCTGCTTGATATAATGGATGGTCAGCATCCGCAGAAATGCCAATGCGCCCGTCCCATCTGTCAGGGAATGGTATACTTCCAGATTGATGCGGCAGCGATAATATGTCACAGAAAAGAGCAATCCGTGACGGTCGGGATGGTACAGCTTACTGCATGGCGGCAGATGTTCCTCCCGCACCACCGGCTTTTCTCTGCTTTCTTCGAAAAAATCCCAGAACAGCCCCCGCCGCAGGGAATAGCGGTAAAAGGGGAAAAATTCCAGTGTTTCTTCCAAGGCTGCCTGCAAAGGTGCTTCCTGCACCATTTCCGTCAGTTCACAGGTGAAACGGAAAACCTTTGTATCTTCTCTGCTTGTGGTGGACGGAAATATCTTTGCAGCGTTTTCCAGCCTGCTCCACTTTGCATCACTCACAAAGGCTCTCCTCCTTTCAGGAATTGCTGTATCCAGCGGTAGCTTTCCTGCACCGCTTCAAACCGCGGCGGCAGAGAAAAATATCCATGGAGCCCATCGGCAATGCGCACCACTGTCACGTCATTTCCTGCCCGCTGCAATTCCGCACCATAGGCTTCCCCTTCATCCCGAAGGGGGTCAAATTCCGCCGTCAGAATGAGGGTGCGGGGCTGGTTGGTAAAGTCCTCCGCCAAAAGAGGCGCAAAATACGGATTTTGCCGATCTTCCGGCGAGGACTGGTACAATTCCATATAGTCGCAAACCCGTTTAGAGGTCAAGAGATAATCCGTGCCGTTTTCCACTACAGAAGGGAAAGGCGACGCGGGAGAATGGTCATTGAATGTGGCAGGATACAAAAGTATCTGCTGCTTCACTTCAAATTCGCCCCGGTCTCTTGCTATCTGGGACACCACTGCCGCCAGATTGCCGCCGGCAGAATCCCCCATGAGGGTGATTTCCTCCGGTTTTGCCGGAAAAGGAAAGCCATCACAGAACAATGTTTTTGCCACATGGTAGCAGTCCTCCGGCGCTGCCGGGAATTTATGCTCCGGCGCCAGACGATAATCCACAGAAATGACTACTGATTCCAATATCTGCGCCATGGAAGCACAAACCTTCGTATAGCTGTTGATGTCCCCACCGCCCCAGCCGCCGCCATGGAAAAAGAGAATCACAGGCGGTTCCAACACCTCTTTGTCATTGGGAAAAAACAGCCGCACAGGCACACTGGTCTTGCCAAAAGGCACACGCCAGTCCTGAAAGAGGTTTTTCTCCGGTGAAAGCTGGGCAGAGCGAATCCCTTCCAGCCGACGTTTGATTTTATATGTTTTTTTCACATCCAAATCTGGATAAGACAGCGCTTTCAGCGCCGCATGCATGACTTTATTGATTTCCAAAGGTTTCTCCCCCTTAGCTTCCCCAAATACCTCTAATGATAAATACCACAAGGGCTATAATACCAGCCGCACGGTATGCCATGAGCATTGCGTCGTGAGGCTCTGCATTCTCACTGAAATTCCCATAAAAAATGTCCCAAATCTTTCTTGGGAAAAAGACCATGACTGCCGCAAAAACGACAAATACAATCTTCAGTACCAAAAGCATTTTCTTTCCCCCTTAAATCTTCCCTTTCCGATAAGCGCTTGGCGTAATGGAAAAATATTTGCGGAAGGTCTGGGCAAAATGGCTGGGGCTGTCAAAACCGCAGCGCATGCCTACTTCCGCCACCGGCAGATTGGTTTCCCGCAGCAAAAGCGCCGCCTGAGAAACACGATACCGCAGCAGATACTGCAAAGGCGAAATGCCGATGGTACGATGGAAGCACCGCAGGCATTCCCGCTCCCCGATATTTGCCGCTCTTGCAATCCTTGCCAAGTCCAAAGGCTCGTTATACTCTTTCTGAATCAGCTCCAGCATGCTTTTGAGCCGCTGAGCGTCCATGGTTTTCCGGCTGTTTCCGCCTTCCACAGGCTTTGTATGGGCATAGAGATTCCGCCACAGACGACCCAGCGTATCCCGCACATCCCATTCATAACCTTCTTCTTTTTTCTCCAGAAAGTGGACGATTTCTTTGATTTCCGCCAGCATGTCCTTCTGCCACTGTTCTTCCCCCGTCAGGGGCAGCCCCTTAATGCCGCCATATGCCAGCAGAGGGGCAATATATTTTTTCTGAAAAACCGTATCCTGTCCGCCGCTGATAAGCCGGGTATGGAATACAGCGGAGCGGATTTTGCCCCCTTCGCCCGCTGCCAGTATGCTGTGGAGCACATTGGCATGGATAAAAGCCCCTTCGCCTTTGGAAAGGGTCCAGCGCATGTCCGGCAGAAATACTTCCACACTGCCTTCTGTTACATATAATATTTCCGTTTCTTCGTGCCAATGCCAGGCAACGCCGCCTTTTTCGCCGCTGCGAATCTGGGTATCATAGCCGCCGCAGGGAAAATCCGCCGTGCCATGGGGACGCAGTTCCATTTGTCTGGGATTGACGTTTACATCACAGGCATCCAATGACATACTACCCCTCCTGTCCGTTTTTTTATAGTATACGTCTATATATTGATTGCATCAAGCCTTTTCCGGCGGTATTTTAATAGAGTACAAATTTTTGCGTATGTTTTCCCAAAAAAGACAACCTATTTATTTTTTGGAGGTATTTTATGTTTTCATTGCTTCTGGCACTGATTTATGTATCCTTTATTTCACTGGGGCTGCCGGATTCCCTGCTGGGCTCCGCATGGCCGCAAATGCAGGAAAGTCTGGGAGTTTCCCTTTCTCTTGGGGGTGTCATCTCCTTTCTTATTACCGCCAGCACCATCCTGTCCAGCCTTATGAGCCATCAGGTCATCCAGCGGTTCGGCACAGGCGCCGTCACCATGTGCAGCGTTGCCCTGACTGCCCTTGCCCTTTTTGGTTTCTCCCTTTCCAATAGCTTCTTTGCCCTTTGTCTTTGGGCAATTCCCTATGGTCTGGGGGCTGGCTCCGTAGATGCTGCCCTGAACAACTTTGTTGCCCTCCACTGCAAAGCAAAGCACATGAGTTGGCTCCACTGTTTCTGGGGCATTGGCGCCACAGGCGGACCATACATCATGGGCTTATGTTTGAGCCGCGGCATGGGCTGGCAGGCAGGCTACCGCACCATTTCCTTCCTGCAAATGGCATTGACTCTCATCCTGCTTCTGTCCCTGCCTTTGTGGAAAAAACAGGAACTGCCCCTTTCCGGCGGCGAAACTGTCCGTCCCCAAACACCCCAGTGGGGCAAACTGCTGAAACGTCCCGGTGTCAAAGCTGCTCTGACGGCGTTTTTCTTCTATTCCGCACTGGAACTGACCACAGGTCTTTGGGGCAGCAGTTATATGGTGGCTGTCCGGGGCATTTCCCCTGAAACTGCCGCAAAATGGATTTCCCTGTTTTATCTGGGTATCACTGCCGGACGATTTTTCAGCGGCTTCCTTACCCTGCGGTTTTCCGATGACGCCATGGTGCGTCTGGGGGAAGGCACTGCCATTGTGGGCATACTTCTGATGCTCCTGCCGCTACATAACCTGTTCCTTTGTCTGGGATTGATTCTCACAGGACTGGGCTGTGCGCCCATTTATCCCAGCCTGCTCCACGCCACACCCCAGCGGTTTGGAAAATCCCTATCCCAATCCCTCATGGGCACCCAAATGGCAATTTCTTATCTGGGCAGCACCACCATGCCCCCTGTGTCCGGGTTTCTGTCAGAAAAAATCTCCATGGGGCTGTATCCCATCCTGCTGTTGGTCTTTGCCCTGTGCATGACCATCCTGACGGAAAAAGGCAGACACTGTACCGCGGAATGAAACAAAAAAATCTGCATATCAAAATCCATCTTGGAAAAACAAATTCTCCGAAAATAGAAAAAGCCAGAACTTTCTGTATTACAGAGATTCTGGCTTTCTTTGTTTTCTTATGAAGATGCCCGAAAAAGGACATTTTTATATGTAATTTATTCGGACTTGCCTTCTCTTGTCATCAATTCCAGTACGGCTGTCTGGGTATCTTTCCCATGGAACAGCACGTCATTGATGGCTTGTGTGATAGGCAGGTCAACATGGTATTTTTCTGCCAGATGACAAGCTGCCTGTACGGTGTTGACACCTTCTACAACCATTTTGACTTCTGCCAGTGTTTCTTCCAGACTTTTGCCCTGTCCCAGCAGGATGCCTGCCCGGCGGTTACGGGAGTGCATACTGGTACAAGTAACAATCAGGTCACCGATGCCGGAAAGACCAGCGAATGTTTCCGCTTTGCCGCCCATGGCAATGCCCAGACGCTTCATTTCCGCAATGCCTCTTGTCATGAGAGCCGCTTTGCTGTTGTCCCCAAAGCCCAGACCGTCGTTCATACCTGCTGCCAGTGCCATGACATTTTTCAGGGCTGCGCCCATTTCCACGCCAATGACGTCTGTGCTGGTGTAAATGCGGAATTTGGGATTCATGAATTCTTTCTGCACCATTTTTGCCACTTCTTCATTTTCAGAAGCAATGAGGCATGTGGTGGGGATTTCTCTTGCCACTTCTTCCGCATGGCTGGGACCGGACAGCACGCAAACTTCGCACTGAGGCACACATTCCTGGATGACCTGAGAAAGACGCAGCAGACTGCCGTCCTCCAGACCTTTTGCCACATTGACGATGAGCTGGCCGTCCGGAATATCCGCCGCATACTTTTTACATGTGGTTCGCACGTACGGGGATGCTTTTGCCATCACAAGGATGTCCTGTCCGGAAAGGGAGCCGCGCACATCGCAGGTGAACTTCATTTCATCCGGCAGTTTTACGCCCGGAAGCTTCGTCAGATGCTCTCTGTGTTCCTTTAAGCTCTCAATTTCCTTTTCATTTTCCGAGCAGATCGTCACGTCATGCCCGTTGTTGCAGAGCAGGAGGCCGAGGGCGGTTCCCCAGCTTCCTGCTCCGATGATGCTAATCTTTGCCATATTTTATTTCTCCGACTTTTTGGATAAATACGTTTTCCGCTCTGTTCCCGCGATGAGACGCTTGATGTTTGCACGGTGCTCCCAGAAGGCAAGCACGGCAAGAAGCGCGATCACCACGTACATCTCATAGAGATACGGCGGTTCCAGCGCAAAGCAGCCCGCCTGTCCCATGATAACGGCCATTGCAAAAAAGACAACGTAAACCATCATGGAACCGAGGGAAACATAGTGTGTTACTGCAAGATTCAGGAAAAACAGCGCTGCACAGACCAGCGTGATTCTCCAGTCAAACGAAATAATCAGACCCGCGGTCGCAGCGATTCCTTTTCCGCCGCGGAAGCCTAAGTAAAGCGGGAAGTTGTGGCCGAGAATCGTTCCGGCCGCAGCATACACCGTCAGCAGTTTCAGCATTTCCGGGTGCGATGCACCGAAGATCAGGCGTACCGTCAGGACCGCCAGAATGCATTTGATGCAGTCGCCGGCAAGCGTGATGGCGCCTGCTTTTTTCCCTAAAGTCCGGAGCGCGTTGGTCGTTCCTGCGTTTCCGCTGCCGTGTTCCCGGATATCCATATGATTTGCTCTTCCATACAAATAAGATGTCTGAAACAGCCCAAATAAATAACCGATTGCCACACAGATTACTCGTTCCAAAATCACTTCTTCTCTCCTCTTTCCCTCACTATAAATTTTAATGGAGTACCGCGAAAACCAAACGCCTCGCGGATCCGATTTTCCAGATACCTGGTATAGGAAAAGTGCATCAATTCTTTCCGCGTTTCGCTGGATTGCGACATCTATATCACCGGCTCCAATGCAAAGCTGCTGTCTGGTGAGCTTGCAACCTATTTGGGCGGACGGTATGTGGAGTTTGTGATCTATCCGTTCTCATTCGGAGAGTTCATGGAGCTGTACCGCTCGATCAGTCCTGATGCGTCCATTCAGCAGTGTTTCCAAAAGTACCTGCTTGCCGGAGGGATGCCCTATCTCGCAAACCTCCGCTATGCGGATGCGCCGTCCAAGCAATATCTTCACGATCTGTTCAACTCTGTCCAGCTCAAGGACATCGTGAAGCGAAATAAAATCCGTGACGTTGACCTGCTGGAACGGATCATTGCCTATGTGATCGCCAATGTGGGAACGACTTTCTCTGCGACCTCTCTTGCAAAGTTCCTGAAAAACGAGCAGCGCACCGTTGCCCCGGAAACAATTCTGAACTATATCAAATACTGCTGCGAGGCGTACCTGTTCTATCAGGTGAAGCGGGAGGACTTGCAGGGCAAACAGATCCTTGCCTCCAACGAGAAGTATTATATTGCCGATCACGGAATCCGCGAGGCGGTCTTCGGCGGCAATATGCGGGACATCAACCTCATTTTGGAAAACATCGTCTATCTGGAGCTGCTGCGCCGGGGCTATGAGGTGACTGTCGGCAGGACGGGCGATAAGGAAATTGATTTTGTATGTGACAAGCGCGGCGAAAAGCTGTATGTTCAGGTCACTTATCTTCTGGCATCGGAAGAAACAGTCAACCGCGAGTTCGGCGCGTATGATAGCATCCGCGACAACTTCCCGAAGTACGTTGTTTCCCTCGATGAGTTCGACATGAGCCGAAACGGGATCAAACACCGGAATATCCGCGATTTCCTCTTGGCGGAGGAATGGAACTGAACAGGAAGCCCGGCATCACGTCAAATGGCGCGATGCCGGGCTTCTTAAAACTCAAAATGGAAAATCTAAATGATAGGCATCTTTGACTTTTTGTAATTCCTCCATAATCTTATGGGGACAATTAAAAAGGAGCTCCTGTAGAGAAGGGAATAAAGTATACTCTCGCGGATTTCCATAGCTTGTCCAACTGCTTGCATATACAAGCTCATTTTGAACAAAAAATTCAAGGCAGCTTCCATAGTTATTTGAAAGTGTGGAATCAAGTGTGTTTTTGCTCTCCCACTGCCTTATATTTTCGATTTCTCCTTCTGCCATCCAACGGTCACCAAACGTGCGCATTCTCTCTTCCACGATATAAGCAACAAACAGCCGTATATTAATATCAAGCGTGTCATCTGACCAGATTTTTTTGAATATGTTGACGGCTAATTCAATATGCTGATCCACGCATTTTTTAAGTGGTGGAAGCACCCGTGCTACGTTTGCAGAGTATTTGCGGAAAGTGTCGATGCCAAACTCCAGAGTATCGTTATTCAAAGCCCCGTTATCAAAAGATGACAGCAGATCAAACGCGTTATCGACATTTACGCCACGGATTTCGCATTTGTTTAACCAACTTGAAATAGTAGATTTAGAGACTTTTCGAACATTTTCATGAAGTATGTAGTATAGCACGATTCGTTCATCGTCCGTGGTTATTTCTGCAATAGTATCTGCGATAGAAATATCAGAACCACCCGGGGGCAATTCTCTCACTTTCAAATATTCTGCATACCTTGTTCTAAGTTTATTATTCTCGTATGTGATAAGACTGGCTTTTGTGTGCGGAGCCGATACCGCTTCGCTCACAGTATCATAAATGTACGAAATATCTGTATCGGAATCCAACCGCCTTAACTTATATTCGTTATTTAGGAATCCGTACATGTTGCCCGAATTAATTTCCGGCAAGGCAACTGGAATTACAGGAACGTCCTCATACCAAAGCACTCCCGCTTCATTCAGGCAATAGGCACTCTGATAATAATCATGCGAAAGAATCGCAATGTTAACTGCGCTGCTTTTCAGCGCAGATCTGACTTCATCAGAAATGCGTTCATTTATGTCGTTGCCCGGCAGAGAAGAGCAGAAAACTGCTTCCTTAGAAATTCCGGTTCCTGCAAAAAAGTCAACAAGCATATCCGCAATACCTTTATCAGTTGATCGGTGGCTTATGAAAATTGTATTTTTCTCCTTTTTCCCTTGTGTTGCATTGGTGGGGTTATGCGTGTTATACTCAGCCAATCGTTCACTATATGTTCTTGCAGAATTATTTAGAATGACAAAGTATGGCTCATTATCAGCCCATTTAACATCAATATAGCCGAGTTCTTTTAGTTCTCTTATGATACCGTCAAGTTCTTGCTCTTGTTGCGTAGAAAGCCCGTTGTATTGTTTCCGCAATACCTGCGTAGGGTTTTCTGAACAGACCAGCTTTAACAGTAACCCTTCAGAATTAGATGGAAGTTTTCTAAAATCCATAGATTCTCCTTATAATTGCGGCTTGTCTAACACATACATCAGCTGGCTTGCCAGCATTATTTGCTCCATAGCCTCACGTTTTTCATATTGAAGATTAGCATGAGCCGCAGGATTGCGATAGGCTGCCATGATTCCTTCAAACAGAGATTGGATTCCACGTCGGTAGTCCCTGCCACTGGTAGTAGTTGTGTCACAGAATTTGAAAGCGCCGTTCTCGCTCATAAGTGCGCCAATCACATCGCCGATCTTTGAGGGAACTGCTGCGCCAGGTTTTAACTCTGAAAACTTTTCGCGCAGACGTGATTCCACTTCTTTAATTGCCTTTTCTGCCGCAGCTGAACAATGACCATCTACAAATAACTCACGGGAAACATTCACAATCCGCGGGTGTATCTCTGACCAGAACTGGACAACAACGGGTTCTGCTTTGATATGGCGAACAATTACCACCAACTCGCCAAATGCCGCAGGATTCAGGAAAATAGCACCCACTTCGTTTTGCTGAAAAAGTATATTTGCAACACAGGGGAGCGTAGTCGCATAAAAAGGATAGTCTGCTTGGATTCCTCTCGTAATTGCATTGATCCATTGGTAAACGCGCTGAATTTCCTGAGGCGTGTGGAGAAACTGCATATGCAAGTTTGCATTTGTAAAGTCTATCCACTTTCGCAGCTCATACAGTTCGTTCTCATACGGCAGTTTCAAAGCACGCACCTCCCTTACAGCGCCTTTACCGTGTCGATAAACTGGCTCATGCTCATTGCACCCGGCAAGAGGTTTTCCTCATTCTCAAATACCATGTAATAGCGGAAATCCTTGCCTGCTGCTGTACGCCACGCCTGACCGAGTGCGATTTTCTCCCGGCTGTCATCGTTGTTCAGGTGGTCGCCCTTGGTTTCCGCGCAGATGAGCTTGCCGCTTTGGGTCATAATCAGAATATCCGGGTAATGCTTGATAAAGCCGTTGATTGAAAAGCCCTGTCTGGCAATATTCCGATGCCACCAACGGACATTTGGCAGGGCGGTCAGCTCTACGACCAGCTTTTGTTCCAGTTTGTTCATGTCGCCGTCCTCCGCCGTGTACAGCGAACGGGCGTATATGTCAGTATGGGTGGTGGGATGGATTGCGAGGGGCAGGCGGAACGAGGGCTTGCAGACAATGCGCTCCGTTTCCAGCCACTTTTCAAAAATTTCCCGATAGTGGGCTTCCAGCAGCGTTTCAATCTTGTCACGGATCTTCGCCGCATAGCCCAACGGCGCTTTCTCCATGGCGGCGAGCTGCGCCTTGTCCATATCGTCCACAATGCGGTCTATGTAGGCTTTCAGCTCGGCAGCGTCCACCATGTTCAGTTTGTTAAGCTGCTTGAACATCATGTCCTTGCATTGGCGCACCCGGCTTTCCTGCGGCAGATTGTTGAACCACTCCTTGAAATACCGCTGCTCGGCGCTCTCCATCTTGAACACCTTCGGCAAACCGCCGTCCTGCTCCCGCACGTCGATTTCGCGGATTTCATCGTCTGCGGCGGCAAAATCAATGTCGTATGCTTTGCCCTTGAGGGTAAAGCCCTCTGCCAGCATTTCCTTGTCCAGCAGTTCAAAAGAGCCGTCCGTAAACAGAGATTGCTCGATTTTCAGGAAAAACTGCGGGATTTGCAGCGTTTCAATATCCTCCCGGAACTGCGGGTTTACCCCAAATGATTTCACTTTATCCCGCACCTCCCACGGAAGATTGTCCATCACCGGGTCATTGCCGGTCTGCTGAATTGCATCTGTATATGCCTTTTCGACCTCTGCGGCAGCGTCCAGCATGGTGTCGGCCTTCGGGGCAGTTTCAGGCGTTTGCGCCTGTTCTCTGCGCCGCTCCAACTCTGCCCCGATCAATTTCCCATCCAGCCCCGAAAAATCGTCCTCTGCGGTTTCCAGTTCGGAAACTCCTTGCGGGTCAGGCAGCGTAATTTGTTCTGCTGGCTGTTCGGGAATCTGCGGTTTTGCGGACTCCCCGATCCGATAGTCCTTATCGCTGAAACCTGCGCTGTTCAAGCCCTTGACGATATGCGCCACGGTGTTGTTGAAGTCGTTGGAGGAAGTCAGCACATAGGACATATTGAGTGCGCTTTGCGTATGCTGGCTCGTATGGGGCAGACGGAGAATCCGTCCCAAAATCTGCTCCACGTCAACCTGACTTGTCTTATTAGCAAGAG
>ENA-OPBZ01000893-OPBZ01000893.1-human-gut-metagenome-genome-assembly--contig:-NODE-893-length-13929-cov-3.088006_pt1 | contig 13929 bp, 12 predicted proteins | sample MGYA00241072_ERZ501459 | MGnify/ENA primary metagenome ERZ501459 (study PRJEB25962, sample SAMEA2042632) | human gut metagenome | biome: human gut; feature: human-associated habitat; material: faeces...
TGTGCATTGCTCAAAGAGCTGAGGAGGTATTGCTGAATGATAGAAAAGCTGGGTATGAACATTATCTGATGGTACGTACGGATACTAAAGTAAGTGCTGAAAAACTGGAGGAGTTATATAAGGATAATACTTCATTGAAACTTTCAAAAGTGGATAGTTCAATGAGTAATTCAAAGGTTAAGCATATTTTGAAATTGTTGCGTTCTGGAGAACTGGATGGAATTGTGTGTGTAGATATGCTAGGAGAAGGCTATGATTTTCCTAATCTTAAAATTGCAGCAATACATGTTCCTCATAAATCGCTTGCGAGTACATTACAGTTTATTGGTAGATTTGCTCGGACAAATGCAAAGAATATAGGAAAGGCAAAATTTATTGCGGTAAATAATGAAGAATTAGAAATTGAAAACAATTTACTTTATTCTAAAGATGCTGTATGGCAGGATATGATCATTGGAATGAGTGAAGGAAAGAATAAAAGTGAACAGCAAAATAGAAATTATTATAAAGAATATGTTGTTGAAGATGAGCGTATTCTTGAAAATGTCCCTGTTCATGCAATCAGACCTAATTGTCATGTGAAAATCTATCGTTCTATGAGTTTTGATATAAATGCCGAATTTCCAGAGGTGTGTAACGTGGCAGGAAGAATATTAAGAAATAAACAAGAAAATACGGTAGTAGGAATTGGCTTGGAATATGTATCACCACTTTGGATGGGAAGTGGTGATAAGGTCAATCTTGAATATATTTTATATATAATACATTATCAAACACAAACTCATATGGTACATATATATTCACAGAAACATTCAGAAGCAATGTATGATGAATTGGTATCATCATTTTGTGATTCTTATGATCCGATACCAAAATCAGAAATATATAAAGTATTGGGAAAACTCAAAAACTTCGAGATTTTTAATTCAGGAATGCTGAGTAAGCAATCGCAATCAGGAGAATCATATAGAATAATGGCAGGTTCAGATGTGAGTGATGCAATTGATAAAGATTCGGGTAGAAGGTATTCTGCGGGGCATGCATTTTGTAAAGCAGTAGATGATGCAGAAGGAGATATCACAATTGGATATAGTAGTGCTTCGAAAGTTTGGAGCAGTGCTTACAAAGACTTAAAAGATTATATACAGTGGTGTGATGGGTTGGGAAAGAAAATAGCAAATAAAGATATAAAAGTAAAAACAAATACAAATTTTGATTTTTTACCTCAGCCTAAAGCTCTTGTAGAATATCCGGAAGATATCTTTTATGCAGATTTTACTGCGGAAACATATAGTTGTGATCCTGTTATTAAGTATCGTAGAAAAGAGTCGGATTACGAGTGTTGCAGATTAACGGATGCGATGGTTGTGGTGAAAAATTGTGAGAAGACAAAAGTGTCAGTTGAGGTCTCGGTCGGAGAAATTTCAGAGAACTTGGAATGTGATATAAAAGCCAGATATAGAAGTTTGGGAAATAGATTTATTGTATGTTCAGGTAAAGAAGAAATATCAATGGACAAATTTCTCACGGAACAACCACTAATATATAAAACTGTAAAGGACATGACGATAACAGGCATTGATGTAATTGAAGGTGATTTTGAGAGCGAGTTATTTGACAGTAATATAATAGAAGGTATTGATTGGAAGCATTATGATACAAATTTAAAATTGGAATTTAGAAAAAATGACAGCGATACGAGGGTGTCAATTCAGGATGCATTATATAAAATTCTAGAAGCAGATGAAAAATTTAAATATATTATATACGACCATGGTTCAGGTGAAATGGCGGATTATATCACAATTTATGAGACAGATAATGAGTTGGTTGTCGAATTGTATCATGTCAAAAAAATGGGTTCATCATCTTATAACAATAGTGTTGGTGATGTATATGAAGTATCTGGACAAGCAATAAAGTCTGTAACATGGTTTACGACAAAAGGAAAGTTACTTGAAAAGTTCACGAGTCGTCATAATGCTGGGCATTGTATAGTGAAAAAAGGTGGAAATTTTAAGACCATGATAAAAGAGATAAAAACATCTGGAAAAGTATTACGAGGATGTATTTGCATAGTGCAACCGGGGATAAAGAAGAGTAAAGCTATACCAGATAGAATTCAAGAAGTGCTGGCAGCAACAGATTCATATGTTAAAAAAGCTGGCAAAGTTAATCGGCTTAGAATAATGGGGAGCATTTAAAATAATGATAACGGGGATAGGATATATCTCGCCAGTCGCAAAAGAAGTCTGCAACTGGTGAGATAAGAATTATGTTGTTAATTGAATTCATTTATAGCATCCACATATTCCTGTAATCCATTAGGTTTGCAAGCCAATTCAGCATACAGCAGAGGATTCTCCTGTGCCAGACGGTATAGATACGCGATATCATCAGGTGTATCGAGCAAGACAGCTGAATTACATTTTTCACAACTGATAATAAGAGGCGTGCCGGTATATGTATCATTGATGGCATTAACAATAACGGAATCTGTATCAGGTTCATACATGCCAAACAGGTAACAAGGGTTATTTTGTTTCATGGTGTTCTCCTTCCCACAGATACTTAGCACCATCAAGCAGATCAATGATGGCTGTAAGCATATTGTTATAGTTGGTCTGTAGTTCTTTGATTTCATCGCTTGTAGGGAGATTGTTTAAAGCTTGATGTTCACAGCAGTTGGTAAATGTTTTCTGCATTTCAAGTAATTGCAGATATAATGCATTAACAGTCTGTACAAGAGGATATATAGTTTCTTTCTTGCCGACAACGCAGATATGGTTATAGATGCAGGAACGGACAAAGTAATCTTTTTTCATCATACCGCTGGTAAGGATGCGAGCTTCGATTTGTTTGCGTTCAGCATCGCTGATTCTAAAACTTATAGTTGGATGTTTGTGTTGATTGCTCATAGAAAAGCTCCTTTCATAGTGGGTGTGGCAGCAGGCACAGTTAAGCACCCGCAAGCCATATTTGATTATTCGTTTTTAGTAGTAAAAGTAGATTATATCTGCCATAGATTTCGTAGATGCAACATGGAATTATTGCAACTAATTTGCTACTAAAGTTTTTGAAAACGATATGAAAAGAGTAACATTAGATGAAACAGATGCGGTGGAATGCCGCATAAAATCAGCATTTTTGATTTGATGATACTTCCTTTGGGAAGTATAAGAATAGTGTGAAATGATACTTTCATTACTATTTATACTACCAAGCAACAAGTGAAGGTGCGATAGAGAGGAGATATGTATGATGAGAAATATATTATGTATTATATTGTGTATGATATTACTGAGTGCATGCAGTTCCAAAAGTAATGAGATTATTGAAGGGTATAGTAACTGTGAAGAATATTACAGTGATGGATTTCAAGATTATATAGATTATTGCAAATATTTCTATAAGGAAAGCGAGGATAAAAAATTTGAGGAGAACAGTTATTATTCTATTGTAACAAAAGAAAATATAGATGATATAAAGAGTTATTTTGATAAGTTCCCTTATGAAAGTATGGAGGATAGCAATAAGTATGACTTTGAAACAGATAATATAAATGAAGGAGACTATTATAGCCTGAGAGCAGGGTCAAATAATGATAATTACAGTGTATTTTTATATGACGTAAATAGTCATATATTGTACTATATACATTATAATATATAGTGTAATGAAAATTATTGATTTGCAATTAGATTATTTTATGCACTAGCACTAAAAAATAAAGTATTGTGTATAAAATGTCATTATGAAGAATGATAGTTCATTAAATTTGAAACTTACAGTTACAGACGAAAGAATCCCTGTGGTACCTGACACACCACAGACAGGCATTAATGGAAAAACAGTAGGAATGGTAGTTTCACTTATTTCATTATTAATTGCACTTGGATGTTTTGCACGCGTAAGAGCAAAGGACAAGTCAAAATACAATTTCAAATAGGATAAGGAGTTTTTTAATAAGCACAGAAAGATATATTTTACAACGGATAAAAAGAGAGAGTATGAGGTGTTTGCAGTGATGAGTGTTAACATACATGAGTTTGAATACTGGAAATTCGTAATGGCAAGGAATAAGGAAGAGCATGATGAGTTCATTGACAAGGTAGAGGAGCATAGTTTGTGGAGACAGGAGAATAAGCCCAAGTATGGAGAGCAGATGCAGATGTTGTCTACTTGCGATAATGGGAAAGGGGATGATTGTAGGATTGTGGTTATTGGAAAAAAATATATAGAATCTGATTTTAGAACGTTGACTTTCAACAATACTATTTCTCATTCTTTATAAACTCTAATGATTTTGATTTTAATTTAATGCGATATGGATTATCTTATTATATATAAATATTCATTGTGCGTGGCTCTAACGCTTATGTTGTTTTTTGGTATTTACTTTCTTACCGCCCCAACACCCGAAAAACCTATTTTCGACAACTATCTACGGTCAAGACGTATCATGGGTATTGCTATTTTAGTGTTAGCGGCAAATTACTCCGTACATTTATTTTATGGTATACGGTTTGTAAATGTCAAGGCTGCTATATCAATGAATCTATCTACTTATTTTCTATCATATTGGCTTTTCAGCTCGGCTTTGACGGCTTTATTAGACCGATTCTATTTGACAGCCCATCGTTTTGTAGCACATATCACTAGATGGATATTATTTACTGTTTTATCAGGTATTATACTATTAGTATTTCCTGAAAACAATATACAGAAAATCGGATTACTAATAATGGCTTCATGGTTATTCATATATGGAATAACTTTAGCATACAGACTGATAAAAACATATCGCAAAGCCGTAAAATTATTCGATGATACACATTCCGACCATATTGGTGCCTACATCCACTGGCTGTCTATCTTTACGTATTGGGCTATTATATATGGTGTCAGCTGTGGGTTACTGACATTTTTACCAGATAAATACATCTATCTATGGGTAATTTCGTCCATACCTTTTTATATTTACCTCTTCTGTTCTTATATGAATTATCAACTATTCTATGAACAAGTAGAAAATATCTTGGAAACCGAAATTAGTTCCGAGCCAATAGAGCCACAAGAGACCGAACAAGCGGCTGGCATCCCGTCTTGCGATGCCGAAATCGAGAAAAATCTATCCACATGGATCGATTCAAAAGGATACCTAACTCCAGGACTCACCATTCGTGAACTTTCTGATACTCTTCATACCAACCGCACTTATCTCTCGGCTTATATAAAATCAACCTACCACATATCGTTCCGGGATTGGATAACTGGACTACGCCTCGAATATGCCAAACAGATGCTGAGAGAACATCAGGAACTGACAGTTGCAGGAATATCTGAAATGTCCGGTTTCCTATCCCAAAGCTACTTTATGAAAATCTTTAAGGAACAAGAAGGTTGTTCCCCTGCCCGGTGGAGGAAGAAACAGGCATAATCTTACTATATCTTCAGCCAACCAAGACTGCTATATCGACAAAAAAACAGTTCTATCAACAATCTAAAGTTGCTATAATCACAAAGTTGTGCTATGGCAACAATCACGCCCGCTTTTCTGCTAAAGACAGAGGTATTCTACGGATTATTTTCACTTCTTTTGTGTAAAATTATTCACTTACTAAACAGATTTTATATGAAGAAGACAAAATTAAATTATCCGTATTTTGCCCATCTGTTAGCAAGCTTCCTGCTCGTATGCAGCCCGGTCTTGTTCTTCACCGCCTGCTCGGAAGATAAGGAGAATGAACCAAGTGGGACTTCAAATTTGAAAGTTGAAGTCGAATTGGCCTATTCGCTCGGCGAGAGTTTGGGCGACTTTGCTTACATGGAGATCATGTATCCCACCACCTCCAACTTTGAAGAAGGAGTGGCCGCCGACACGCTGCGCAGTGGCGAGACATGGACAAAGACATTGACCTACGACGCTCCTGCGACAGTCGGTATGCTCGTTTCTGCCCTGCACAAGGATGACACCCAACCAGAAGGCGCAATCACGGCGCAATATGAATACAGCTACAATATCCGCCTGATGGACGGTGATGTCGTCGTTGACAGCAAATCCTTTTCAGACTCGCAAGAAACTACGCTCAATTACGAGACCGACTCACTCTTGCACGAACAACTTGCCGCCACACTTGACTTTCATGCGCTGTTTACAGTCGATGACAAGGGTATAACGGAGACTGATCGCGTGATTAAAGACACTGATTTGACAGATATAGACGAGAATCCGGATAACGACAAGGAAGATGTTACAATAACAAATACGCTTTACTACATCTCCTCCGCCGATATAGTGCCCAATTCTCAATGTCTCCACGACAACATCTTAGCCCGTTTCAGTAACAAGCAGCAATATGCAGCCGGCCAAGAACTCGCCAAAGGCAACTTCCTTTTTTTAAGGGGAAACGAGATCAACTCAGTAGACAAAGAAGTATTGAAGACGAGCGCGGCAAACGGAACGATATTCATACTCGACGAGATCGACTCTTACCAAACGCTTGAGGATTTCTGCAAAACCATCGATGCCCACAATTTCTTGACGGAAGGTACGGACATCAGTGGGGAACTGTTCATCATTGCCGATGCCGCCGTGAATCTGTCGAATAACGACGCTGCCGCCTACTCGGGATTATTCTACATCCTGACACCGAAGGATGATCAGGGTAATTATGTCAATGACGAAGCACAAGGCCAAATTATAAACAATGCCTTGCTCAGCATTCAAAAAGTGCTTAACGACACGGACACGGACTCATCCTTACAGGCCGATGATGACACGCAAGATCTTAAAAAATTAGTAAATGCGACAAAAGTCTATATGAACCCCACAATGACAGTTAAAGCTTCTCAATACAGGAATGCGGGGGATGCTAAAGTTCCGAAAGAAGGGGAAAGCAATAAGTACGGTTTCGAACATGACATCTGGCATTTATATTCCATCGAAGAGGACAGAAACTATTATGTCATACACCAAGAGATACTATGTTCCTTCGCAAATGCCTATCGAGGTGTGTACAATGCATACGTGACGACCAACGGATTTCATACGATTGCCAAAGTAAACGAATGGTATGGCAAAAACATCCAGATCACCCTCACGCCCGTGAATTCTTCTTCCATGCAGATTCATCGGAATTCGCCGGAAACGACAAAGTCCTCTACTTCATACACCACCGGCTTTGCCTGGAATTTCGCAAGGAGTGTGGCAATTAGCTTAGACGGAGGAGCTTCATCAACCATAAGCGGAGGCGTAACGTATAGTACTTCCTCTACTTACACCATCGATGATGTCGCCATATCTAACCTATGCGAGCAAGATTCGAAAGTAAGTTGGAGCTACGATATAAGGGGATCCGATGCACACTTCAAGTTAAGTAACACGGCATGTACCGCCATAGATGAACCGGCAATGTGTGGCAGCACGGCATCGTTCACGGCCGGAACGGATTGCATCATTTCAATCCCGGCAACAGACGAAGCGCCTGAATTTAAGTTTAATGCCAAGGTAACTCTCCGTTCTTCATGTGGCAAAGCCGGATATATTTGCGGAGAGCGCGACCTGGTGGGTGATTATACCGAAACATTTAAGTTGCCGTTCCTTAAAAAGTCTGACATTCAGGACAAGTAAAAACTGAAAAGCCCGGATGGAATTCAATAAGCAGCCTGCGCGAAAGGTGGATAAAACCTTCGTGCAGGCTGTTTCTGTTGTATGAGAGTAGAAACAATCCCGCCAAACAAGAAAATATTCTGATTATTTAACGTGCTTTCGTCATAAAAGTCTATACTTTTATAACCAAATTCTCATCACTTGTCAAATATCACCATGGACAAAGAAATAGACAAAGAACGGCTGAAGAAGCTGAACCCCATCCCCCTCAGGCTGAGCAAACAGACGATGCCCAACGGTACCGTTTACTACCGGGGCAACGTGAAAGCCCTGAAAACGGTGGATATACAAGAGATCGCCCGCCGTATCGTCGAAGATCGAAGCGAAATACGCGAAAGTACCTTCATCCATACCTACGGACTGATCAAAGAGCAAATCTATGCAGCGCTTGCCCGCGGAGAGAATGTCGATCTGGGCTTCGGGCAGCTTTCCATCCGGGTAAAGGGGCAGTTTGAGTCGGCCAGCGATTCGTTCGACCCCGAGCGCAACGCCTTCAACATCGTGTTTACGCCCTCGGCCCGTACCCGCCAGTTGGAGCAGAATCTGCGTGCCTACAAGAAGACCGAACCAACGCGCCGCCATCCCGTCCTGACTGAGGTATGTACCTACGACTCGATGGGCAATCGGGATGCTGCCTTCAACACCGTCCGTTCCGACAATCCATACATCCACCTGATCGGATTCAATATCAAGGTCATGGGCGACCATCCGGATTGCAAACTCTGCTTCCGTTCGGCGGATGGAGAGACCTGTGTCGAGCCTGCCGTCCTGATCCTCAACGAGCGTAACCATCTCCTGGCCGGCCTCCGCACCCCGCTCACGCCCGGCGAATGGACCGCGGAGCTGGGGACGCAATTCCAGTTCTCCTATCACCTCTACAAAGAGCCTCGTTACACGAGCCACGACTTTACCGTTACAGACTGTGACTCATATACTGTACAGGATATCCATCACCCTGATAACGCATAATACGTTATTAGGATAGCGCATCATACATCACCACAATAACGTACCATACGCTATCAGGGTAACGCACAAGTTAAACAGAGGCTAATCGCCTCCTTTCATCGGAGCTTGAAGACATAGAGGGAGGGGAAAGGGAGGAAGATTGTACCCCGCTCCCTTCACACTCTATAATTCGTTGATGAGATTCACTATGTCGGTGAACCGACTTGCCCCATGAACAGGACGGTTCCGGTAGCTGGTTCTAGGATTTGGAACAAGAACGGACGATCTAAGAAGAAATCCACCTTTTCTTCGGGTAAGGGACTCATTACGCCTTCTATCACGGTTACTGCGGCACCTTCCGAGCCTTCCTCATCCACTTTCAGGCGGGTAGCCTGCTGCACCAGAGAGATATAAGTGGCTATATCAGACATGGATGAGAAATCGGCTTCGTTTGTAAATGCTTTTTTCATACCTAAAGCCTGCAAAGCAGGTATTAAATTCATTTTGTTCTCGAGGGTGAAGCGAGGCATTTTCAAGTTAATTTCTGCCAAGATTGTATTTTTCCACAGATTCTCGTCCGATTCAGATAAGGCTTGCAAGACTTGATCTATACTGATTTCCGGTTGGGGTAAAATCAATCGCATGACATACGAACCATTCTGATAAGAAAGACTCGTGCTGGTGAACCATTCGTTTTCTACATAAGCAGCCATTCGTTGGGTCTGCATAAAATCTGCTTTTACCATTTTACCAGACAACGCACTAAAGTCGCCTTCCTGTGTTTTTTCCGGGGCGAACTCGGATTTCCACCGAGCCTTGAAATACAAGGAGTTTAACAGATATACCGTAGCGGTCGGATTTACCTCTTCCAAGATGGACGGGATCAAGCCTTCTGTAGTTTGGTTGCACCAGGCATTGATTTGATCAACAGCTGAAGGATCAGAGAAGTCGAGTTGTGAAACCATTGCGGAATAGTTCTCTATATTCATCTTTTGGAAATCCTCTTTGAGGGGAACTCCGGCATTGCCCCAAACCGAATTGGCCGTCTTGACCGTGATAGCCGAGTTTACAGTATGCAATCCTTCAATCAATTTCTTGAAATATGCATTTACTTCTTCTTGAGAATATTGGGACAAACCCAAGGCGTACAAAATCTCATCATGTGTTTCCTCGGCTGCTCCATTCGATAACATACCTAACGCGCATTGCAGACTAAAAGGCGAAACCAACCAGTTGTCTGTTTTCTCGCCGCCCAATTGCCGACACAACTCAAGAGAGAGTGTTGAGGCAAAATCGCCTTGTTGGGCTGCCATTTCTTTTTCAGTCGCATTCAATTCGATGGGTTGCATAGTAGGTAAAATGGATTGTTCTTCCACATCGTCGTTACAAGAAAGGAAAGGCAAGCATAATAGCATTCCGAATAAAACCTGTTTCATAAGACCTATTATTTAAATCAGTTTTATTACTTAAACCAACAACCACACAAAATACTGCATGGATTCAGATTAAATATTACTGATTTTCTGACAAACCACCAACACCTTCTCTCCATCCGACAAGGTGGTAGCGAAGAGATAAACGTCACCGCCTTCCTGAATCTTGGTCTTCTTGCGGAGTTCATCGACCGATAAGGGAAAGTTCCGGACGGTGATATTGGCTTGGGGTATTTCTTGGTTAATCGATTTACAGACTTTATTGGAGAAAGGAAGGATATTCTCAATTTGGAACGTACGACCGGGGAAACCGCCAACTAAAGAATTAGAAGTATAAAGGTGGCTGCTGACATGTAGTTTCTCAACTCCATACTGCCGCGCCACCGATTTAAAAGCACCGGCTTTTAAGATGGAAGCATTCGGTTCATAAAGGTAAGTGCCTACCTGAGCTGCCAAAGCCAACGGAACATTCCGTTCTTCTTCGCCCGTGAAAGTAAAAGAGCGTTCTGTTCCCACGGCCGTAAAGTCCACACAATAAATCTGAGGGGTAGAAACAGTCGTTTCCCGACGGATATCAAACAGCAATTCTTTGCATTCATTCCGGACAGACAACACATGGATGGCCACCGTTCCCGGCAATAAAGACTCCGTCTGCTGCAGATCTGCCATCGGAGACAATTTGGCTATGACACGCGGAGCTTTCTGCAACAACCGGGGAAGCAGACTGGGCAAATCCGGTTCGCAATCCGACAAGGCAAAGACGCGTTTGTTACCTTCACCCCGCCGTGCCGGATCTAAATAAAACACATCCACTTCCGGCAAATCGGAAACAATATCAACCGAATTTTCATTCCGCACTGTGATATTATCCGCACCTAATACCTGAAAATTATGACGGGCAGCCTCACAATAAACCGGAAAACGCTCGATATAAGTCAACTGACTAACCTTTCGGGAGAAAAAATAACTATCAATTCCCAAACCGCCTGTTAAATCACAAAGTGTATCTGATGAAGACACCAAACGCTGTTTATACAAGGCAGTCCGTTCTGATGAACATTGTTCAGCGGCAATCTTGGCGGGAAAAACCAAGTCTTCGTTGGCATACCACGAAGGCAATTTCTCCCGAATCTGCCGCCGGGAAAGAATCTGATCTACCAGAAAAGGGACATCCAGCTGTGGATATTTCTTCGCTCCCAATAATAACCGGTTCGCATCATCGGAAGCATGATCGCGGATAAACTGCTTTTCTTCAGCGGTCAGATTCATAACAGACTATTGAAAGAAGTATCGGATAATATCGTTTCCGTTCGCATAAAGCAACAGAGCGAACAAGAGGAACATACCAGTCATCTGTGCATATTCCAAGAACTTATCGCTCGGTTTCCGACGGGTAATTACTTCGTAAAGCAAGAACAGCACATGACCACCGTCCAACGCCGGGATCGGCAAGATATTCATGAAAGCCAAAATGACAGACAACCAAGCTGTGCGTTCCCAGAACAATTCCCAATCCCAAGTAGAAGGGAACAATCCACCAATCGATCCAAAACCACCGATGCTGGAAGCACCCTCTTTGGTAAAGACATATTTCATGTCATTGGTATAGCCTTTTAGGGTTCGAATTCCTTTTGCGATTCCTGCCGGGAACGATTCGAAGAAACCGTATTTAACCGTTACCAGTCCAAACAATTCAGCCGGAGCTTTCACAGCTACCCCTATTTTTCCCAACGAATCGACTTGCATTGTCAATGTATCCAATGTACCATTCCGATAAAAACCAACGGCAATCTCCTGATTCTTATTATCAGCCAAACAAGTCGCCACCTCTGAGAACGTCGGAGTAGCCTGTCCATTAACCGAAACGATACTATCTCCAGCTTGCATACCAGCAAGAGCTGCCGGCGCATTGGGTTCAGGTACTTCTTTTATCACCATTGGAAAACGAAGAGCAGCAAAACCTTTCTTATCACGCAACAGTCGTTGCATCATATCGTCCGGAATCGGAATGACGGTCTCCACACCATTACGCAAAACCGTCACGTTCTGAGCTTCCACTACACTACGCAAGCAATCTTCACCAAAACGATCCAAGGTCAATGTATCTGCTTTTAAGAGAATATCACCATCCTTAAATCCCACATGCTTGAAGGTTTCACTATAATCCATACCCATTTTCATGTTCTTGAGCGGCATATACGTATCGCCCCACGTAAACAAGATCATGGAATAAATAAAAAGAGCCAGCAGGAAGTTAAACAACACACCACCCACCATAATCAACAGACGTTGTCCTGCCGGTTTGGAACGGAACTCATACGGTTTCGGTGGCTGAGCCATGGCTTCTTTATCCATACTCTCATCTATCATACCGGAGATCTTACAATAGCCGCCCAAAGGCAACCACCCTACTCCATATTCCGTTTCACTGTTTTTCGGTTTGAATTTGAACAAAGAAAACCACGGGTCAAAGAAAAGGTAAAATTTCTCTACTCGTACTTTGAAGATACGAGCAAAAATAAAGTGTCCGAATTCATGTATCAAAACCAGCAAAGAAAGGCTTAACATGAACTGGAAGGCTTTAATCAAAAATGTTTCCATTGAAATTAAGTTCTATTCTATATTTAATTGTTTCAAAATAACTGAGCGGCGATCCGGCGTGCTTCTTCGTCCGTATGTACATAATCTTCATAAGTCGGACGCTGGATAAACGTTGCTTTTGCCATCGTCTGCTCAATGACATCACTCATTTGTAAGAAACCGATCCGGTCTTGCAAGAAGGCAGCAACAACCACTTCGTTGGCTGCATTCAGAATACAAGGCATATTACCTCCTTGCTTGACAGCCTCAAAAGCATAAGCCAGATTGCGGAACCGCTTCATATCCGGTTCTTCAAACGTGAGAGATGCATACTGGAAGAAATCCAATCTCGGTTCATGGCTCTTCATCCGCTCCGGATAAGAGAAAGCATACGCAATCGGGAGTTTCATATCCGGAATACCCAACTGAGCTATCACGGCACCATCTTCAAACTGTACCATCGAATGAATCACGGATTGCGGATGAACAACGATCTGGATCTGTTCGGGAGCAACACCAAACAACCACTTGGCCTCAATCATCTCAAAGCCTTTGTTCATCATCGAAGCCGAATCAATGGTAATCTTGGCTCCCATGTGCCAGTTCGGATGTTTTAATGCCTGCTCCTTCTTCACCAAAGCCAGCTCTTCCATTGTCTTCTGACGGAATGGTCCACCCGAAGCGGTCAATAATAGTTTTTCCACCGGATTATCATACGCACCATTCAAACACTGAAAGATAGCAGAATGTTCCGAATCAACCGGCAAGATAGGAACCTTATATTCGGCAGCCAAAGCTGTAATCAACTCACCGGCAACTACCAATGTTTCCTTATTGGCCAAAGCAATGGCCTTTCCTGCCTTGATCGCAGCAATAGTCGGTGTCAACCCTGCATATCCCACCATGGCCGTCAATACCATATCAATTGGTTTTGCCTGTACAACCTGTGCAATCGCATCCGAGCCTGCCCATACTTTAATAGGCAGATCTTCCAAAGCTTCTTTCAGTTCGGGATACTTCTGTTCATTGGCGATCACCACCACTTCCGGCATGAACTTGCGTGCCTGATTGATCAAAAGGTCCACCTGGTTATTGGCAGTCAAAGCATAGACTTCGAAACGGTCCGGATGTTCACTAACTACCTCAAGCGCCTGTGTCCCGATCGAACCTGTTGAACCTAATATAGCTAATTGTCGTTTCATGAAACTTACTTACTAAAAAACAATGAAATCTTCCGGATTAACCGGCTTTCCATTATACCATAACTCAAAATGCAAATGAGGACCTGTTGATAAT
>ENA-OPBZ01000902-OPBZ01000902.1-human-gut-metagenome-genome-assembly--contig:-NODE-902-length-13841-cov-3.097345_pt1 | contig 13841 bp, 10 predicted proteins | sample MGYA00241072_ERZ501459 | MGnify/ENA primary metagenome ERZ501459 (study PRJEB25962, sample SAMEA2042632) | human gut metagenome | biome: human gut; feature: human-associated habitat; material: faeces...
CCAGCCAGTAAGAAGAATGAACAAAAATAACAGAATGAAACAGGTTTTGTGGGTTGCTTTCTTAGTCATGAAAATCCCTCCTTTATTAAAAAATTAAATATGTTAATTTGATAATATAATTGTAATAATAAAAAGTCAAGATGAAAAAATAATAAAATTTTAATATGTAGTAGATATATTAAAAAAAGAAGTTTATAATATGGTAATAGGAGGTGATTATATGTTTAAAAAGAGATTAACAAATAAACAAATGGATGTAATGAATATTTTATGGGAAAATGATAAACCAATGGCTGCATCTGAAATCTTGAAAGCAAATGAAAAATTAAATATTAATACAATTCATGCATGTATTAGAAAATTATTAGAAGAAGAATATGTAAAAGTTGCATATATTGATTATAGTGGTAATGTTATGAGTCGATATTTTATGCCAACAGTTTCTAAAGGAAAATATTTTAGTGAGAGCTACAAAGATATTATTGGATCAAAAAAATTGATATTAACTTCTTTAATAGAAACGGAAACCAATATTGAGGAACTCGAACAGCTTGAAAATTTAATTAGGAAGAAGAAAGAAGAATTAAAGGAGTAGCCAGATATGTCATTGTCATTGGGACCTTTTATCACATGCTTCTTGTGTACAAATATTCTCTGCATAATATTACATTATCTGATATATAAGAAAAAAATATTTTTTGATAAAAGTTTACGTTTTATATTCTGGATAATAGGAATTATATTACTAAGGATGGTACTTCCATTTAATTTTCCATTTACATATACTTCTTATTCAGACAATATTTTACCCAAAATAGTAGATTTCATTTATTATAAATTACAACATGGGAAAATAATGATATTAGATATTGGTTTGATTATCTGGGGGATAGGAAGTATATTTCAGATCATAATAATGATACGAAGTAATATAAGATTACGAGGATATGTTAAAAATCATGTGATTAGTATGGAAAATCCAATAGCAGAAGAAATAATAGATATAGTACAAAATGAGTTACTTTTTGAAAAAATAGAAGTAGCTGTATTGCCAGAGTTTGTATCACCTGCAATTATTGGTATTAAACAACCAATATTAATCATTTCGGAAAAATATTGTTTTTCAAGACAGGAATTAAAATTGGTATGTGAACATGAAATAAATCATTATATAAAAGGTGATTTAATATTAATGGCAATTATAAATATTGTTAGTTGTATACAATGGTGGAATCCTGTAATTCATTTTTTAAAGGAAGAACTAATTTTAGCGTTAGAACTATCTAATGATTTGCAAATTATAGAAAATCAATCTGATGCTGAAAAAATAGAGTATGCAGAATTAATTTTAAAAATAGCCAAAGAAAAAGAGTATTTTAAAACAATTGATAGAAGTTTTGTTACTTGTTTTGTCGGGAAAAATAAAACGAATTTAAAAACAAGAATAGATTATATCTTAAAAAAGAATGAGAAGAAAAAGAGTGTAGTGTATATAATTAACACATTGATGATAAGTGTAATGTTATTGTCTGTTTTTTGGGTTCCGGAAGCAACACATCCGATAGATCCAGATAATCAGGAAAATTCAATAGAAATGTCTCCGCAAAATACATATTTTCTAAAAAAGAGAGAAGGTTATCAGATATTTGTAAATAATAAATTGTGGGGAGAAGTGAAAGAGATTCCGGATGGACTGGAGAATATTCCTATACGAAAGAGTGTCAGACATTAAATATTATAGTATGGGTAAACTTTTTTTAAGACATTTATGATTTACTTTTTCAATCATAATGCGTACTCATCCTTTGTGTGAAAAAAGCTTTCACCTGATACTATCAGAATAGTACAGACAGAAAGTGATGTCAAAGAAATACGGTTGATTTTCGGGTGCGATTTGCTATAATTGATAAGAAGAGTAAGAATGGACAGCAGAGTAGTACTGCTATAATGAGAAAAAGGGAAGTATAAAGATATGAATTACGGAACAATCAAAAATTACGATATCGCAAATGGAACCGGCGTCAGGGTCAGCCTTTTCGTATCCGGCTGCCGGCATCATTGCAAAGGATGCTTCAATTCCGAGACCTGGGATTTCAATTACGGCAATCCATATACCAAAGAAGTAGAAGCAGAGATCCTCGAAGCACTCAAACCGGCATATATCCAGGGATTTTCCCTCCTAGGCGGCGAACCCTTCGAGCCGGAGAATCAGAAAGAGCTTGCCGGACTCCTGCAAAAGATCAAAGAAAGCTACCCGGAGAAAAATGTCTGGTGCTACACCGGATATCTCTATGATGTAGACCTCATCCCCGGCGGAAAAGTCTACACCGAATACACTGACAAGATGCTCGCCTGTATCGATACCCTCGTAGACGGCGAGTTCATCGAAGCCGAAAAAGATCTCACCCTGGAATTCCGCGGAAGCCGCAACCAGAGAATCCTTCACCTTGATGAAATCCGCCAAAATGCGAAAAACTAAAATAATTCATTGACAAAAAAAGACCACTGTGATATAAATAACAAGTGGTCTTTTTTAGATCATAAAATCAAATAGGGGATTGGTCAAATGGTATGACAGGAGTCTCCAAAACTCTTAGCGGCAGTTCGATTCTGTCATCCCCTGTAGAAACCTCTCGGAAGTAGTTCCGGGAGATTTTTTATACTCTATAATTCCCACCAGATTCAATTGTTTGCACAAAGAATCTGGTGGGAATTATTTTTGTCTGATGCTGACATAACCTATATTTTTGTAAATCAATATATTTCTTTAGAAATTAAAATAAAGTTCGTACACCTTAACCGGCCGCCCCTTCGCATTGGTCGTCTGCGTATAAGCGAGCTTCGCGACTCCTCCATTTTCCAGATTCTGAATAATCCGGTTCGCATTTCTCACCGTACTTCCCATACGTTCGGCAAGCTCGTGCGTTGTAATTTTATTTGATCCGGCAGCATGCGTACTGGCAAGGACTTTCTTGATCGTAACCGGTGAAAGATTACACTGCTTTGCAATCTTTCCAAGATTCTGCACATACTGATTCTGGATCACTCTTCGGTCGGATGAACCAAGGGGTCCGATCATATCCCCGTTTTCATTCTGGATAAAACTTTTTCCAAACTGAACAGCCTCTTTGCGGGCATTTACAGAATTACGGATCGCATTGTCAAAATTTGCCCCGATTCCGTATCCTACAGCACATTCAAAATGCAGTTTGTCGGTGAGAAATTCATTCAGTTCGCAGACCTTGTTATTGTGTGTAATATGCTGCAGCATTTCCACAGTGGTCAGGGCACTGCAGTGATTATCCACTTTCTGAGAGATACAATTCATCAGATTCTTTTTAAAGAAATCTTCCATACAGACATAGATCTGCTGGATATTTTCCGGTGTGTTATCTGTCGAACTACGGGGAGATACATTGATGATAACCGGAAGGTTGGAACGCATGTGCTCCAGCTCGATCGTGGACAGAAGTTCATTTGCAAGATCCCGGATATGGCTGACACTTGGCAGCGGATAGATTGTCGGGATCCCGTGCGCACGAAGCTCCGGCAGGATATTACTGTACTGACAGAGAACCATATCCATTTCATTGTTGTTACACATACGGATCAGCTCTGAAAGGACATGATTTTCAATTGTACTGATGCTAGTGCGGGTCAGTGCCTTGGTCCAGTTGTTAATATGTGGTGGAACTGTATCAATGTCCAGCTCCTTAAGGAAAGCGGTTGCAGTACAGCCGCCATCGATCGGAATCAGGAAATCCAGAATAATCCGGTCCATATCCAGATCCCGGTTGGAAATCAGCAGATTCAAAAGAGCACGGTACAGACCGGCTATATCAATTTCAAAGGATACAATCGGACGGTTATAAGCGTGCGCAGTTGACTCAATGGCAGCTTTTGCGATCTTACCACTGATAAGAAATCCGTCAGTGTCCCCGGCGTAAGAATCGTAAACTTCTGATATTGTGTCAAATTTGTTGTAGGAAACCACCTGGATGTCGCAGTTTAGTTTTAGTTCTGAGACGATCTGCGAGATAGGTTCCTTTAAGTACTGGCTGGTAATAGCCACAATTTTTCTTCTCATTTTCTTTCACCTCTCAAAAAGTATCATATAAAATTATCTTCCATAAATCAACCATAATATTCTGAAAATTAAAAAAATAACGATTAAATAGGTAAAAACAACGAAAATCAAGAATATTCTGTAATATTATTGACTAAAATTTTAGAAGTTGGTATTATGTAATCGTGATAACTATTCTGTAAATGTTCCAAAAACTAATAAAAATATTCTGTAAATATTCTAAAAGTAGAACAGTATTTTTAATGTAAATGGCAGGAACAAAGTTAAAGGAGGGCTTAGTATGAATTACTATGAAAGAGCATTGGAATTAAAGGATGAAACAATTGCAAACCGCAGACACATCCACAAAAATGCTGAAACTGGTCTGGATCTTCCAAAGACCAAAGCTTATGTTATGGAAAAGCTGACAGAATACGGACTTGAGCCGAAGGATTGTGGCTACGGGGTAACAGCTACACTCGGCAAAGGGGGAAAGGTTCTTCTTCTGAGAGCAGATATGGATGCACTTCCGATGCCGGAAGAAAGCGGAGAAGAATTTGCATGTCCTACAGGAAAAGAAGCACATACATGCGGACATGATTTCCACGCTGCAATGCTTCTTACAGCAGCAAAGATGCTGAAAGAAAAAGAAGATACACTGGAAGGAACTATCAAATTCATGTTCCAGCCGGCAGAAGAGACTTTTGAAGGAAGCAAGAATATGATCGAGAATGGTATTCTTGAGAATCCTCCGGTTGATGCAGCACTTGCATACCATGTATCACCGGGAAAAATGCCAATCGGACTTTTTATGTACAATGATAAGGATACGATGATGTATTCTGTAGATGGATTTAAGATCACCATCCATGGAAAAGGATCCCATGGTGCTTATCCACATGTAGGAGTTGACCCGATCAACATCGGAGTTCATATCCATCTTGCATTGCAGGAACTGATCGCAAGAGAAAGTGATCCGACACATTCCTGTGTACTTACAATCGGACAGTTTGCAGGCGGAACTGCAGCAAACATCATTCCTGAGACCGCTGTTCTCCAGGGAACGATCCGTACCAATAAGCCGGAAGCAAGAGAACTTTTGGTCCGCAGAATGAAAGAAGTCGCTGAAAAGACAGCAGCTGTATATAACGGAACCGTTGATATTGAGATGATCTCAGAAGTTCCTCCGCTGATCTGCAATCCGAAGCTTACCGACGAAGTGGTTGGATATATGCAGGAGCTTGGAATTCCGGGACTCACACCATATCCGGGAATTTCTGCAAGTGCTTCTGAAGATTTCGCAGTGATCGCTGAAAAGGTTCCAAGTACATTTATGTATCTGTCAGCAGGATATCTGGATGAAAGAGGACAGTATCCGGCACATCATCCGAAAGCACAGTTTAATGAAGATGTTTGCCCGATCGGAGCAGCTTGTCTTGCCCATTGCGCTTCACAGTGGCTTAAAAATAACAAATAGAGAGTAAAGGTTTCTTTAGGAACAGGAGGAAAAGAATATGAGTAAAGAACAGCAGGCTCAGGCACAGCCACAGGTTGCGATTCCGCTTCCGAAGGCAAAGAAAAACTTGGTTCAGATCGGATGTATCTGCATGATGCTTTCTGTAGCAATGTATGGACTGGTATTTGCAACGTTAACAGCACCTATCCTTGAAAAAGTTGATGCGATGGGATATGTAGGACTCTTCTCTATCGTAGGTGCGATCGGTGTATCGATTATGACTCCGATCGGAGGAAAATTAGGTGACCTTATTGGTAGAAGAAACATTGTAGTGATTCCTGGAATTATCTGTGCACTTGCAGGTTTTGCATTTGCATTTGTGAGATCTCTGATTCCACTGATGATCCTCAGACTGATTGTCAGTCTTGCACAGGGCGCATTTACAGCAGCACCATACATTATCGCAGGTCTTATCAATGAAAGAAAAGATGTACCAAAGGCAATGGGTATGCTTGCAACCGCAATCGCTGTTGGTGGATTTGGAGGAAGTATCATCGCAGGTATTTTAACAGATATGGGATTATTGACTGTGGCAATCCTTATGCCGGCAATTCCACTTATTCTTGGTATAGTACTGATCGGAATGAACATGCCGAATCAGAAAAGAGAAGGAAAGGTTACGATTGATGTTCCGGGAATGATCGCACTCATCGTATCACTTTGCGGAATTCTGCTTGCACTGAACTTTGGATCTTCTATGGGATGGACAAATCCAATGATTCTTGCAGGTCTTGTAATTGGTATCATTGCTCTTATTGCACTTGTTAAGATTGAAAATAAAGCTGCAGAGCCGTTGATTCCAATGAAATTATTTAAAAATAAAAACTACACAGTACTCCTTATTGTAGGATTTATCTGCTATTTCTATCAGAATGCCATGAACTATTATGCACCGATCGGTGCCATGCAGGTTATGGGAGCATCCACGAGTGCAGCAGGTGCACTGCAGATGCCTCGTACACTGATTACAATCATTCTTCCTACTATCGCAGGTGCATGGGTAGGAAAGAAAGCTGCCAATGCATGGAAAGCAATGGTAATTGGTACAAGTCTTGCAATGATCCCGATGGCTGTGATGGCGTTGGTAACAAATTCAGGTGCTTCGATCATGATTTATTTTGTAGCACTTGCAGTTACAGGTATTGCTGAAAGCTTCCGTGCTGTATCCATTACGCCAACAGCACAGGCAATGCTGGCACCGGAAGATATGGGAATCGGAACTTCTCTGGTTAACTTCGCAAACTCACTTTCAGGAACAATTGCAGTTGCAGTATTTGCAGTCGCATATAATGCAAGTACATCAGCTGATCCGACCAATGTAGCACTGATCCAGAATGGTGTAAAATCTGTATTCTGGACAGCAGCAGTCGTTACTCTGATTGGACTTCTTTTGGTAATCTTCATTGTAAAACCGGAGATGAGCAAGAAAGCAGCAGAAAGCAAATAGAATATTGAAATCCATGTGAACATGTGAATAAGAAGCCGGGGCGGATGTGAAAAAGCATCTGCCCCGGTTGTTATCTGGAGAAGTCTTTTATAAATCTGCCGGATACAGGGATGAGAATGGAAATGACATATGTTTCAGGTAAATGCAGATTGCATTTCAGAAAATCAAGAGTATAATAAGAAATAGTGAAAAGAAGAAAGGCAGACATATATCTGTCTTTTTATAATTATAGAGACAATTTTAAAGATATAAGAAATAATTTGATTTACCGGAGGAAAAGAATGCTTGGAAACTATCTGGATGAAGTACGAAAAAAAGCACCACTGATACACAATATCACCAATTATGTGACGATCAATGATGTGGCAAATATGGTTCTTGCCTGCGGTGCAAGTCCGATTATGTCGGATGAGCCGACTGATATTGAAGAAATCACATCCATCTGTCAGGGACTGAATATCAATATGGGAATGCTGAATCCGCGTAAGATTGAAAGCATGCAAAAAGCAGGAAAGAAATCCAATGAACTGTATCATAAAGTACTGTTAGATCCGGTTGGAGCAGGATCGAGTTCGTTCCGAACAGAGGCGGCACTGAATCTGATACGTGATATTCAGTTTGATGTGATCCGGGGAAATATTTCTGAGATCAAGACCTTAGCAGCAGGACATGGTACAACGAGTGGTGTGGATGCAGACGAGGCAGATACACTGACGGAGCAGAATCTGGAGAAAATGATTTCGTTTATAAAGGATTTTTCCAGAAGGACAGGTTCCGTGATTGCTGTGACTGGAGGAATAGACCTTGTAAGTGATGCAAAGAGGTGCTTTGTGATCCGGAACGGTCGTCCGGAGATGGGACGGATCACCGGAACCGGGTGTCAGCTTTCCGGGATGATGACGGCATTCCTTGCGGCGAATCCGGAGAATAATCTGGAAGCAGCGGCAGCAGCGGTCTGTGCCATGGGGCTTGCCGGTGAGACTGGCTGGAAATATATGCAGCCGGGAGATGGAAACGCAACCTACCGTAATCGGATCATCGATGCGATTTATAATATGGAAGGAAAAGAATTGGAAGAAGGTGCAAAATATGAGATTAGATAAGAAAGATATGGTTCTGTATGCGGTAACAGACCGCCACTGGCTGAATGGAGAAAGTCTGTACAGCCAGGTGGAAAAAGCGCTGAAAGGTGGGGCTACATTTATCCAGCTCAGGGAAAAAAATCTGGGTGAGGAAGAGTTCCTGGCAGAAGCAAAAGAGATTGCCAGGCTCTGTAAATCCTACCATGTACCATTTGTGATCAATGACAATGTAGAGATTGCAAAGAAGGTAGATGCCGATGGTGTGCATGTGGGGCAGAGCGATATGGAAGCTCTTGATGTGCGGAAAACACTGGGTGAGGACAAGATCATCGGTGTTACGGCAAAGACGGTCGAGCAGGCGCTAAAGGCACAGGCACATGGAGCCGATTATCTGGGAGTCGGTGCAGTCTTTGGCACGACATCAAAGGCAGATGCAACAAAGCTGGATCATAAGGTTTTAAAGGAAATCTGCGAGACGGTGGACATTCCGGTTGTGGCAATTGGGGGAATCACGGAAGAGAATGTGACAGAGCTTGCCGGAAACGGAATCTGTGGAGTTGCCGTGATCAGTGCAGTTTTCGGACAGCCGGATATTGAGCAGGCTACAAAAGAATTAAAAGAGAAAGTAGAGGGTATGTTGAAATGATTTTGTTTACTAGCGATTACACAGAAGGGGCACATCCGAGAATTATCGAGAAGCTTGCCGAGACCAATATGGAGCAGACAGTAGGATATGGGGAAGATCCATACTGTGAAGCTGCAAGAGAAGCCATCAAAAAAGTATGCGATGCACCAGATGCAGATGTGCATTTTCTGGTGGGAGGTACACAGACGAACTTTACGGTAATTTCTTCTATTTTACGCCCGTTCCAGGGAGTGATCTGTGCAGATAGCGGACATATCAATGTCCATGAGACAGGAGCAGTGGAAGCGACTGGCCATAAGGTTCTGGCACTTCCTTCAAAGGAAGGAAAAATCACAGGACAGCAGATAAAGGAATATTACGACCTGCACTGGAGTGATGAGTCTCGTGAACATATTGTACAGCCAAAGATGGTTTATATTTCACATCCGACAGAGGTAGGAACATTGTATACAAAGAATGAACTTGAAAATATTTCTACTGTATGTAAGGAATGTGGACTTTATCTTTTCCTGGATGGGGCAAGAATGGGTTATGGGCTGATGGCACCGGGAACCGATGTGACACTTCCGGATATTGCAAAGTGTTGTGATGTATTCTATATTGGAGGAACAAAGGTCGGTGCATTGTTCGGAGAAGCTGTGGTAATCACAAATCCATGTCTAAAGCAAGATTTTCGTTACTGCATTAAACAAAAAGGTGGAATGCTTGCAAAAGGAAGACTGCTTGGCGTTCAGTTCCTGGAGCTTTTTAAAGATGGTCTTTATTTTGAAATCTCCAAACATGCGATTGATATGGCAATGCTTTTGAAAGACGGACTGAAAGAAAAAGGATATGAATTCTTCATGGACAGCAATACCAACCAGCAGTTCATTATTGTGGAAGATGCCAAATTGCAGGAAATTCGTCAAAAATATGGCGTAACTTATCAGGAAAGGTACGATGAGACCCATAGTGTGATCCGATTATGCACTTCCTGGGCGACAAAAGAGGAAAATGTGAAGGCATTCCTGCAAGATATGTAATTTGTGAAAAATTGAATAAAGCTTTACAGGTAAGGCAGATATGGTAAATGATAAGGACTTTTTTGCACAGAAAATGGCAGAAGAGTCCTTTTTTGCTTTTCGTAGTGTTTTAATATGAGAAAATAATAGTTAGGCATTTAATTATTTGTTTGTGAAAAATATTATAAAAATATAAATTATTGAGAATAAATGTTGACTTATGTGTGTGATACGCATAAAATAACGATTAGACTTCTAATGAATAGATATCTAATCAAATTGCGGGAGGTGAAAGGGTGAAGTCGGATAAATTTGAGTGTGGGGATTTTACCAGGGAGAATATGCCGGTACAACTTCTTCTTGCACAGGTCGGACATATGTATAAATGGTATGTGACGAAACAGATGAAGGATACAGAGCTGAAAGCCGGACAGGCAGGAATTCTTGCAATATTGCAGATGGTAGGACCGATGTCACAGAGAGAGCTTGCAGATCATATTCATATTACGCCGCCATCGGTGAATGTAGCAGTTCAGAAACTGGAAAAGCTCGGATATATTAGAAAAGAGCAGGACGAAAAAGACCAGCGGATGACAAGGATCCATCTGACAGAACGAGGAGAGAAGATTCTTGGCAACATGCATGAGATTCTCCGAAGCACGGAAGATACACTCCTGAAGAATATGAGCACAGAAGAGAAAATACTGTGCAGAAGACTGCTTTTACAGATGAGTGACAATCTTTTCCAGGAAAAAGAATTCCGTGATATGCCATGTAAAAATCCATTTAAGGAATAAAAATAGTTACTAAGAAAGGAAATAATTGCTATATGAGAAAGTTATTCAAACATTTGAAGCCTTATGCAGCAACTATAGCAGCGATTGTTGTTATCCTGATCGTTCAGGCGTACTGCGATCTGTCATTGCCTTCTTATACTTCAGACATTGTCAATGTCGGAATCCAGCAGGGAGGAATTGATGAGAAGATTCCGGATGCAATCGCAGAGGAAGAGATGAATAAGCTGTTGCTTTTTGTGGCAGAAGAAGACCAGCAGACAGTGCTGGATGCATATGAGAAAAAGGAATCCGATTCGGATTATAAGTATGATGGAGCAATTTATGTTCTGAAGGATTCCGTGAAAAAAGATGAAGAAAAGTCAGGAAAGGTATTTGACATCCTTGGAAAGCCGATGCTTCTGACTTATGGATTTGAATCTGGAAGCGATACAACAAAGAAGATGGAAGAATCTATGAAAGAAAACATGATTTCTTCTATAAAGGAACAGGCTGAGAAACAGGCAGAGAGTATGCAGTCCCAGATGACAGATGAGCAGAAAGCAGCACTTGCGGCAAATCCGGAGCTTGCCAAGAAACAGCAGGATGAAATGCAGAAAAACATTGATGAACAGGTGAAAAAGATCGAAAATGCAGATATCTTTGAGATCCTGAACATGATACCGGATGAACAGAGAGCAGACGTTATTGATAAAATATCAGAAAAAATGGACGATATGCCGGATACCATGCTGGAACAGGAAGCAACTTCATATATTAAAGAAACCTACAGTGTTCTGGGCGTGAATACAGATAAGATCCAGAACAGATATATTTTAACAACTGGCGGTAAGATGCTTGCACTTGCATTTCTTGGAATGCTCGCAAGTGTTACCGTAGGACTTCTTGCTTCCAGAGTGGCAGCAAGTACGGGACGTGATCTGAGAGGAAAGGTATTTAAAAAAGTTGTTGGATTTTCCAATGCAGAATTTGACAAGTTTTCAACTGCATCACTGATCACAAGAAGTACCAATGATATCCAGCAGATCCAGATGCTTGCAGTTATGCTTCTGAGAATGGTTATGTATGCACCGATCATGGCAATTGGAGGTATTTTCAAGGTTCTCCATACGAATGTCAGCATGTCATGGATCATCGTACTTGGGGTAATCCTGATCGTGATGGTTGTTGCTGTATTATTTATTGTGGCAATACCAAAATTTAAGATTCTGCAGAACCTGGTTGACAGACTGAACCTTGTTACCCGTGAGATTCTTACCGGACTTCCGGTTATCCGTGCATTCAGTACAGAAAAGCATGAAGAAGAACGATTTGATAAAGCGAACAGAGATCTGACAAGAACCAATTTATTTGTAAACCGTGCCATGACATTTATGATGCCGATGATGATGCTGATCATGAACGGAATTACCATACTGATTGTATGGAGCGGCGCACATGGTGTCAGTGACGGGCAGATGCAGGTTGGTGATATGATGGCATTTATCCAGTATACAATGCAGATCATCATGTCCTTCCTTATGATCTGTATGATTTCTATTATGCTTCCAAGAGCAGCTGTTGCAGCAGACCGTGTGGATGAGATCCTGACAAGCAGGACAGCGATCGAAGATCCGAAAACACCGGAAAAACTGGAAGAATCCAGAAAAGGCGAAGTAAAATTTGACCACGTATCCTTCCGTTATCCGGGAGCAGAAGAAGACGTACTTCATGATATCAGCTTTACAGCAAAACCGGGACAGACAACGGCGATCATCGGAAGTACCGGTAGTGGTAAATCTACGATGATCAACCTGATCCCAAGATTTTATGATGTAACAGAAGGTACGATCACATTGGATGGAAAAGATATTCGTACCATTTCCCAGCATGATCTGCGGGATGAACTTGGATACGTTCCACAGAAAGGTGTACTTTTCTCAGGAACAATCGAGTCCAATATTCTGTATGGCAATCCGGATGGATCCGAAGCCGAGATGAAGGAAGCCGCAGAAATCGCACAGGCAACCGAATTTATCGAAGAAAAACATAAAAAATACGAAAGTCCGATCGCACAGGGCGGTTCCAACGTATCCGGCGGTCAGAAGCAGCGTCTTTCTATCGCACGTGCGATTGCAAAGAAACCAAAAGTTTATATTTTTGATGACAGTTTTTCAGCACTGGATTATAAGACAGACGTAACCCTTCGTGCTGCATTGAAAGAAAAGACACAGGACAGCACAGTGATCATTGTAGCACAGCGAATCAGCACCATTTTACATGCGGAGCAGATCATTGTGCTGGATGATGGAAAGATTGCGGGAATCGGAACACACAAAGAGCTTCTGAAATCCTGTGATGCATATTATCAGATTGCGTCATCGCAGCTTTCTGAAGCAGAGCTTGCGAGAGACTTAAATAATGAAAATGACGGAAAGGAGGAAGCATAGTATGAGTAATCAGCCAAGAAGAAGAGGACCTATGGGCGGTGGACATGGAAGAATGGGAACCGGCGAGAAGGCAAAAGACTTCAAAGGTACCATGAAGAAACTTTTTACTTACCTTAGTGAATATAAAATCGGTATTTTCTTTGTTATGATATTTGCAATCGGAAGTACGGTTTTCAATATTATTGGACCAAAGGTTCTCGGAAAAGCGACGACCGAAATTTTCAAAGGTCTGGTCGGAAAAGTATCCGGCGGCAGCGGAATTGATTTTACAAAGATTGGTAAAATCCTGTTAACTTTATTGTGTCTGTACGTGATCAGCGCATGTTTCTCCTTTATCCAGGGATATATCATGACAGGCGTATCACAGAAGCTGACCTATCGCATGCGAAAAGAAATTTCTGAAAAAATCAATCGTATGCCGATGAATTATTTTGATACGACTACACACGGTGAGGTACTTTCCAGAGTAACCAATGACGTAGATACTCTGAGCCAGAGCCTGAACCAGAGTGCAACCCAGATGATCACATCCGTGACAACGATCATCGGTGTACTGATCATGATGATCAGTATCAGTCCGCTGATGACTGTGATCGCACTTCTGATCCTGCCGGTATCTATGGTACTGATTTCTGTAATCGTAAAACACTCACAGAAATACTTCAAAAGCCAGCAGGAATATCTGGGACATATCAATGGTCAGGTAGAAGAAGTATATGGCGGACATAATATTGTCAAAGCATTCAATAAAGAAGAAGACGTGATCCGCGAATTTGATGAGACTAATGATATCCTGTTCCGTTCTGCATGGAAATCACAGTTCCTTTCAGGACTTATGATGCCTATCATGCAGTTTGTAG
>ENA-OPBZ01000913-OPBZ01000913.1-human-gut-metagenome-genome-assembly--contig:-NODE-913-length-13589-cov-2.885104_pt1 | contig 13589 bp, 10 predicted proteins | sample MGYA00241072_ERZ501459 | MGnify/ENA primary metagenome ERZ501459 (study PRJEB25962, sample SAMEA2042632) | human gut metagenome | biome: human gut; feature: human-associated habitat; material: faeces...
CTCTTGTGAATAATATTCTGGAGATGAATAAGCTGGAAGCAGAGGAGTATACAGACAAGGAAATCTCGTTTAATCTTGCAGATGTGCTGAAGCAGGCGAATACTGAAAGGCAGATACTGGCGGAGAAGAAAAATGTTTCTTATATAGTAGATTGGGAAAATTCAGATTTAACATATGTGAATCTGAGTGGGAATCCTGTGTATCTGGAAAGATTACTTGCCGCGGTTTCAGATAATGCAGTGAAGTTCACGAATCCGGGAGGCTGTGTAAAGGTATGGTGTAAGCAAAAGAAAGCGGATAACGAACATGTGCTGTGTGAGTTCGGTTGTGCGGATAACGGAATCGGTATGAGTGAGGAGTTTATCGGGCATGCATTTGAGATGTTTTCGCAGGAAAATCAAACCAGCAGAACACAGTATGAGGGCTCCGGCCTGGGACTTTCAATTGCAAAGAAGATTGTCGGGTATCTTGGCGGTAAGATAGAACTGGAGAGCAGAAAGGGAGTCGGAACGACCGTGATCATGACAGTTCCGTTCAGAATCGGTATAACAGGGCCATTTGAAAAAAGAACAGTGCCTGAGGGAATATCTTTAGAAGGAAAACGTGCACTTGTTGCAGAGGACAATGAACTGAACATGGAAATTGTAAAATTTATGCTGGAAGATCATGGAATCATAGTGGATTGTGCAGAAGACGGTCTGGAAGCTGTAAAAAAATTCGAAGAAAATGAACCGGGATATTATGATGTGATTTACATGGATATCATGATGCCAAATATGAACGGATGGGATGCGACCAGAAAAATCCGCTCCATGCAAAGACCAGATGCAGGAACGATTCCAATCATAGCAATGAGTGCAAACGCATTTGCCGAAGATATCATCAACAGCCGGATTTCCGGCATGAATCGCCATATTTTCTCCGGAAGTGATGATAAAGACTTTGTCTGCATAGCCTTTTCGCATCGGCATGGAAAAACCGCCACAGACAACATCACCAAGAACATCATAGAGGACAATATCCGGTTTATAGGTCTCGTAAGCGCCTGTTTCTTTCAGTTTTTCGAGAGCTGTGATGATACCTCGTCCTGCACAGCCAAGTCCCGGTGTCGGGCCGCCTGCTTCCACGCAGATCACTCCCTGATACCCAGTTGTGGTCATGTCTTCTAATTTCAAGTCCTGTTTTTTTTCATTATACAGATCAAGTACAGTGTGCATTTCTCTGCCATGACGCAGCTGAATCGTAGAATCTGCCTTTGGATCGCACCCGATCTGCATTACGGCGAGACCTTTTTCGGCAAGGGCTGCTGCCACGTTGGAAACAGTGGTAGATTTGCCGATTCCGCCTTTTCCGTATACTGCAATTTTAATCATGTTTTTCCTCCGTATGTGTGATCACATTGGAATATGCGGTCTTGGTGGATACGCCTTTCAGACGTCCGATTTTTCCGGAAAGAGCACTGATGATATCCTGTGAAGCATCAATGGCGATACTGATGATGCTGATTCCTTTTTCACGGTATGGGATACCCATGCGACCGATGATATGGTCACGGGCATCGTAAAGGAGCTGGTTGAGGGTTTCGATGGAATCACTGTCTTCAACGATGATGGAGATTACTGCTACTCTTGTATCCATATTAATCCTCCGTGTTATACATACAATAATTATAGCTGTTCAGTGCCCTCATGGGACATTTCTTCTGAACAGAACAATATATTATTAAATTCATCCAGTCAACAGAATTCTGCACGAGTAGAAAACTGGATTGAACTGACGGCAAACGGAGATTTCGTCGAGAGTTATGTGCTAGCTGCTGTCACCGAGCGCACTGTCTGAGGCAAAGCCGAGTTTGCGCGAATGACAGCAAACAAGCGCACGTAACGAACAGAAATCGCAGTGTGTCAGGAAACCAGTTTTTCTATCTCTGTGCAGATTCGTGATTACTCATAATTAATGATTACTCATATCTTAACATATACGTGGCAGTAACTCTCCCCCCGGCTGTGGAAGGAGTGCCTGAGTGCCGATTTCAGTGGTCATGACGACTTTACCCGGCTGATCATCAATAACTTCTCCGATAATGGCAGCATCTTTGGAGTATGGACATTTGCGGAGAGTCTCTACGATTTTTTCAGCTTCGGCTTTTGGTGCCATGATGACCATACGGCCTTCGCATGCCAGATAAAGTGGTTCGAGTCCGAGCATGCCACAGACTCCTTTGACTTCCGGTGCTACCGGAACGGAGGCGGCATCAAGTCGAATCCCAACATTGCTCTGTCCGGCTATTTCATAGAGAACAGTTCCGACACCACCTCTTGTAGCATCGCGGATTACATGGAGATCATGAGTCGTGTTCATAACAGCTTCTACTGTTTTCCAGAGAGGCGCGCAGTCGCTGGTAACATTTGCTTCAATTCCGAAATCTTCTCTTGCAAGAAGGATCGTGCATCCATGTCTTCCGACATCTCCGGTCACGATAATCGCATCTCCCGGATGCGCAAGTGTTCCGCCAACATTTACTCCGTCTTCAATCTGTCCCATTCCGGTCGTTGTGATAAAAACACCATCCACCTGTCCTTTTCCGGCTACTTTGGTGTCTCCGGACACGATATGTACACCTGCTTCTGTCGCCGTTTTTTCCATCGCAGAAACGATTTCTTCCAGTTTTTCCATCGGAAATCCCTCTTCGATAACAAATGCACAGGTCAGATAGAGTGGTTTTGCACCCATGCAGGCAAGATCATTGACTGTTCCACAGATAGAAAGTTTACCAATATTTCCTCCCGGAAAGAATGCCGGTGAAACGATAAATCCGTCTGTTGATACTGCCATTTTTCCTGCCGGCGGAGTCAATACTGCTGCATCATCTGCAGTCAGATCCGGATTTGCAAAATGTGCTGCAAAAATCTGGTCGATCAGTTCAGAGGTCTGGCGACCTCCGGCACCGTGTGCCATCGTTACTGTTTTATCTTTTAAACTGCTCATAGGATCATCCTCTTTTTTCTTAATATTATCATACCTGCAGATTGCTTCATTACTTCGTAATTCTCGCAGTCTTACAATCATTCGGAATACGTTGATTTATTGATTGTCTCCATACGCATAATAAGCCGAACATGCACCTTCATTCGAAACCATACACGCGCCTACCGGATGTTGCGGGGTACAGACTTTCCCAAATACTTTGCAATCGGATGGTTTACATTTTCCCTGCAGGACATCTCCGCACCGACAGGCAGGATTCGCTTTGCCCTGAATCGATGGAATGTTGTATTTCTTTCTTGCATCAAATGCACTCCATTCTTTTTTGAGGCAGACTCCTGACTTTGGAATCACTCCAAGACCTCTCCACTCACTATCGCACGCCTCTGTCATTTCTTCGGTAAGCTGTTGTGCCTCACGACTTCCTTCCGGCTTCACAACTCGCGGATAGCAGTTTACAAAGAATGGTTTTCCCTCCTGAAATTTCACCAGTGCAACCGCCAGTGCTGTGAGAAGCTCTTTTGCTGTAAAACCGGCCACAACACCACTTACCCCTTCCTCTGTCAAATCTTCACAGAGTTCCGTACCTGTGATTGCATTGACATGTCCGGGATACAGAAAAACATCTGCACTTCCTTTTAAGGCTTCATATGCCTGTGGCATGGTTTTGTTCGCCATTAACAGAGAATAATTAGAAAGCTCATCTTTCTTCGCCTGTTTTACAGAAAGGCACTCTGCCGGTGTCGTTGTTTCAAAACCGACAGAAAGAAAAACGACCTGTTCTTCCGGATGTTCAAGAGCATATTTTTCTGCATCGGCCGGAGAATAAACGATTCTGATCTTTGCTCCTTTTTCTCTTGCTCCTGCAAGGCTCATTTCCGTTCCAGGCACTCGTACCAGATCTCCAAAGGTACAGATCGTCACATTTTTTTTCAGTGCCAACCACACCGCTTCATCAATAAATCCGACTGGTGTTACGCAGACCGGGCATCCCGGACCAGAGATCAGTTCCACCTGTGGTGGCAGAAGTTTGCGAATGCCAAGTCGAAATATCTCGTGTGTATGTGTTCCACAGACTTCCATGATACGGACTGCCGCACCATCATAGTTCTCTATGATCTCCCGCGCTGTTCTTTTTTTCTCTTCTCCCATTACAGCAGTTCCTCCATTAACTGATCTGTTTCGTCATCATCTTCATCGGTGATCTTTGCAATTGCAACGCCTGCGTGAACCATCACATAATCGCCTGGCTCCAGGTCTTCCAGAAGCTGTGCGGAAACTTCTCTCTTAGCTCCACCAGCATCTACAACTGCTGTTCCTTCACTGATTTTTACTACTTTTGCTGATAACCCTACACACATGGTAATGCCTCCCTTTTACTATGTAACTTGTATTATTTTATATAGTCTTTGTCTCTATGCTTTTTCCAGATATGCCATCGCATACACAGCCTGTCCCAGCGCAATCCCACCATCATTTGGCGGCAGCAGCTGATGTTTCAACACTTCAAATCCCTGTTCCAGAAGCATATGATCAGTCAGCTCCAGAAGCAGTCTGTTTTGAAAAACCCCGCCACTTAAGGCTGCTTTATTACAGCCGCTCAGTTCTCTGATCTTCACACAGGCTGCCGTGATCTGGCAGGCAAGCTCCCGATGGAAAAAGTATGCCAGCTTGCCCGGATCTTCTCCATTTAATTGACGATTCAGGATTTCTTTTATCAGGGATTCTGTGTTGAGCAGCAAGCGATCACCTGCAGAAATCAACTTGTCATCCATTCTCTTTATTTCTTCTGTCTCTGACAGATTTTCATTTCTACTGAGAGTATCTGTATCCTCTTTATCGTAACCATATTTTTCAGTTTCCTGAATTTGTTGTTTACTCTTTTCAAGCATAGTTTCCCGGTACTCTTCTGCTGCAAATTCCAGTGCCATAGAAGCCTCACCTTCAAATGTAGACTTCCTTCGGATTCCAAGCATCGCACTCACACCGTCAAACAATCGTCCTGCACTGGTTGATATCACGGCATTGATCTTACGATCTGCCATGGTAAACTGCACGTTTGCTTCCTGTTTCGTACAAAGTTCTAATTTTTCTGTGATTTCAGCTGCTTTTTTTCTGTCACCTGTCATTCCATAGATCAGAGAAACTGCAATTCTCCATCCTTCTTTCGAAGAAGCGTCTCCACCAACCTGAAGAAATGGCATCACACTTCCCACTCTCGTGAATCCATCTAAATCTGATAACAGGATTTCTCCTCCCCAGATCGTACCGTCAGTTCCATATCCGGTTCCATCAAAAGATACACCGATCACCTGCTCTGCGCAGTCATTTTCTGCCATGCAGGAAAGGATATGTGCATAATGATGCTGCACTTTCACCACCGGAAGTCCCAGTTCTTCCGCGACCATCACAGAATTGTACTTTGGATGCATATCACAGCATACAATCTCCGGTTCTACTTCCAGCAGTGTTTCCATCCTTCCTACAGTCTCCCGAAGTGCTTTTACCGTTCGCAGATCTTCCAGATCTCCGACATATGGAGACGGATAAAATCGGTTATCCACACCAATGCAAAAAGAATTCTTGAGTTCTCCACCAATGGCAAGCACCTGTCCTCGATATGGTGTGGAAACCATAAACGGAAGAGGTGCATACCCTCTGGAACGTCGGATCATATATGGTCTGTCCTCATAAAAATCCATTACCGAATCGTCCGCACGGATACGGATCTTGCGGTCATGGGACAGCATGCAGTCGCAGAATCCGGACAATTCTGCCTCTGCTTCCTGATCATCACGACAGATTGGCGCACCAGAAGTATTTCCACTGGTCATTACCAGAAATTCCGACATTTCAATTCCATCATCATATGTAAAAATCAAAAGCTGTACTGGTGCATACGGCAACATTACACCAACTTTGGGATTGCCCGGTGCTACGGACGGACAGAGGATTTTTGCTTCTTTTTTCTTATCCAGAAGCAGGATCGGTTTCTGATGTCCATCTAGGATCCTGGTCTGTTCTGCACTCACTTCACATTCTTTTCTGACTGCTTCGAGATTTTTTGCCATCACTGCAAACGGCTTCATCGGACGACGTTTAAGCTGGCGAAGTTTCCGAACTGCTGTTTCATTCGAAGCATCGCAGCAAAGATGAAATCCTCCGATTCCCTTGATTGCAACAATTCCGCCCCCGGCAATCGTTTTTCTCGCATAAGTGATTGCTTCTCTGCCCCGTTCTTCTCTGCCGATCAGATACACTTCCGGACCACATTCATTACAGCATACCGGCTGTGCATCGTATCTTCTGGTCGCAGGAGCATTGTATTCTTTCGCACAGTCCGGACACATCGGAAACTCTTTCATACTGGTCCGCTCACGATCATAAGGAAGCGAATCCAGAATCGTCAGTCTCGGTCCGCAACAGGTGCAGTTGATAAACGGATGCAGATATCTCCGATTCTTCGGATCAAACATTTCCTCTTTGCATTCCTCACAGATTGCGATATCCGGAGAAACAAAAATTTCACCCTTTGTCTTCTCGCTCTCGATGATATCAAACTGTGTATATCTCTCCGAATTCTCTATATTTTCTACATTTATTTTAAGGATTGCCGCACGCTTCGGCGGTCGATTCTCGATATCTGAAATAAATCCGCTGACAGCTTCCTCTGGTCCCTGTGCATAGATTTCCACATAAGGCCCCTTGTTACAAACATTTCCATGTATTCCACGAGCAGCTGCATGACGGCTGACTGTTGGCCGGAATCCTACCCCCTGCACGATTCCATAGACACGGATCTGTCTGGTAATCTCTTCACTCATAAGTTTCTCCAATCTACTGTATCACTTCATAAATACAGCAGGATTTTTATTTTCCAATCAACTTTCCAGACACCGCAAAATGCCGTGTGTCTACAAATATTCCCTTAAATTCTGGTATCATCCGCTCCATACATCCATCTGCAAAAATGATATCAAAATCTCCATTTTGCACAAGTTCTATGTAAGCATCCTCATCTCGGAGAAGCACATCACCATCTGCCAAAAGCTCTTTTTTCATCATAAACCAGCTTGCAATCTGAACTCTTTTTGCACCCTTCTTCAACAGTTCTTTTCGAATAGAATTTGCAATTACCTGCTGGTGTACAATGAGAACTTCTTTACCGGTATAATCTACATCTGGAATTAGTTCATCCACCAGCGGATAGTGAATTTCATACGGTGTCCCAAATGTCTTTTCCAGATACTTTGCTGTCATTAGTGCCGCCGGCGAAACAACGATATTTCTACTTACTGAGGAGGCTTCTCTTATCTCTTCCAGTCCGTCTCCCATGCAGTAACAGACTGCATGTTTGCCATATTTCTGCTGATATAGATCACGTATTTTGTCTGCCGCGTCAAGGTCACTGACATCCTGCGGTGTCATCCCCAGAATACCAATTCTGTCTTCTTCCGCCTGATATTTTTCTATCGCAAAAATCTTAAAAAGCTCCAGAAAAGCTTTCTCTTCGCCTTTGTCATAGAGTTCCATTCCGTCTGTATCTACTGTCAGGATTGGCAGTTTTATCTTTTTTTCACTCATGCGTTTAAGCGCAAGATAGTCTGTTGCGATAACTGCTGGAACCGGAGTTCCAATCACTGCTACAAACGTTGCATCTATCTTCTGCACCACATCAGCAAGCTTCGCCACCAGGCGGTCATCACGTCCCAGGATTGCATCCATATCTCGAAGTCCGGCGCTGAAAATTGCACTTTTCTGTTCAAACCACCGTGGCTCATCAAATCCACAGACATTGCCGGTGCATCCTCCGGCATCGCAGATCACCACAATACCTCCCAGTTCAAAAAGTACTGACACCGCACCTGACTGATCTGGTGCGAACGGCGTCAGGTATTTCCGAAGTCCTCTCATCCAGCCACCTCCTTTAACGCCTCAAACAGCCTTCTCACCCCGGCGAATCCATACGGCTGTTCGTCCTGGTTCCACATCAGTCCAGGACAGTCCTGATGGTAATAAAGGGCATCCTTGCCTATGGTGATATTCACTCCGCTCTGTGCCGGATCGTAATAGATCATGGTTGGTTCCATATTGGAAAACACCCTCGTTTCCGGGCTTAAGAGTGCAAGCTGTTTCATATACACAAAGTTCTCTGCCGTAATCGTTCCATAAATCTCAGGTACTTTGAATCCATATTTCAGAAGAGCCAGTGCCAGTTCAAACGGATCCCCGTTCATGCATTCCCCGACTGCAAATGATGCATCCGGACAGACTTTTCGGAAATCCTCTACTGCCTGCTCCGCTGCTTTGCGATACGTATCTGTATCAAAAGAAATGCCCAGAACAGACCCCAAGGCCTGGTACTGATTCTGTATCTTATCTGTCTGATACAGGCGACGGAGTTCAATAAAAGGAATCTTCAACCGGTCATTAAAATCCTCCGCCGCAAAACGGGATTCCTGATGCAAAACCAGATTGAAATTCGCCTCAGACATTGTCTTATATTCCTCAAAATTTCTGCATCTGGAGATTTCGTGAATCGTTTTTATCCCGGCACTGTGGAGGAGATCATACAGCTCACAGTCGTCCACAAGCGGAGAAAAAAATCCCAGTAGATTGACTACATTTCCTTTTTTCTTCGCTGGTTCCAGGAGGGAATACAGAGACTGTCGTACATGTACCATCGGCGGTTTCCGTCCTTCTCTGGTCAGTGCATACATATAACAGGGACGCACCGGAAGTCCTGCTTTCTCCTCGGCCTTGCGGCATACACGCTCCATATCTGTGCCAAGAAGTGCATCCACACAGGTAATACAGATCATCACCACGGAAGGTTTCTGCTCAAGACTTTCGCAGATTTCTTCCACTGCTTTTGGGATTTTCTTAAGATGACGTCCTGTCACAATATCAGTTTCGTCCATCATCAGATAAAAAAATCGGTTGTCATATTCCCGCATGGAACTGATCAGAGACGTATTTCGCCCACAGCATCCCGGAGCCACGATCAGCATGATCGAACCCGGAACTGCCAGCCCTGCTCTCTTGACTCCGAACCCTTCTGCTCCCGGAGAGTTAAAGGCAAGGGTCGCCGGAGAACTGTAAATAAGATGCATATTTGATTTAAACTGACCCGGGATATTCTCTCTTCCACGTTCATTCAGTTCTTCTACTGTACAATAATAAGCTCTGCTCATTCTTCTTCCTCTGCTTTCAAAAGCATCTCTGCCAGATCAAAAAAGCGTCTGCTAATCGAGGACTTTGCATCTCCTTCGATCACTGTTTTACCCTGGTCTTCCCATCGGATGATCTCATCACTTCTCGGTATCTCACCAACAATCGGAATACCGCTCTTGTCTGCAAATGCCTGCACTTTTTCTGTTTCATTTTCGACGTTTCGATGATTCAAAACAATACCGAAAACCCGCGCATAACTCCGATCTTCGAAGTTTCTCACGGCACTGGAAATATTATTTGCAGCATATAAAGCCATCTTCTCTCCGGATGTCACGATCAGCACTTTCTCTGCATATCCTTCACGAATCGGTGCAGCAAATCCTCCGCACACTACATCACCAAGCACATCATAAAGAACCACATCCGGCTGGTATGTTTCAAATAATCTCAAATCCTCCAGAAGCTGGAATGTCGCAATAATTCCTCTTCCGGCACACCCAAGTCCCGGTGTCGGACCGCCTGTTTCAATACAGAGAACGCCTCCGAATCCTTCACGTGAAATGTCTTCCAGTTTCTCCGGTTCCTCGTCCTCTTCCCGCATATAGTTCATAACCGGGCGAAGTGGTTCTCCACCAAGCAGATTGATCGTAGAATCTGCCTTCGGATCACAGCCAATCTGAATGACTTTCTTCCCCATAGAAGCAAAAGCCGCCGCCAGATTGGAAGTCACTGTCGATTTCCCGATACCACCCTTTCCATAAATTGCCACTTTCAGCATTTGCAAATACCTCCCCATACATACAAAAAGACTCCTCCACCGTCAGGGTAGAGAAGTCCTGTAAATTTCACATCAACAACTATTCCCGCTCGGATGAATTCCTTGCCGTCAGAGTCTGTTCTGTTTTCGTTTTATTCTGTTTTATTGTACTTTAAAGACACCGGGTGAGTCAATACTAACAGGAATGTATTTCAGACTGAAATTTCTGAATATCTTTTGCGATCTCACCACTTAAAAGCAACATACAGATCAGGTTTGGAATCGCCATAAGTGCATTCGCAATATCCGAAAAATTCCATACAAGGCTCAATGTCTGTGTACATCCCAAATAAGCGACCAGCGAAAATACAACTCGGTAAATCATGTTAAATTTGTGTGTTCCCAGAAGATATTCAAAAGCTTTTTCTCCATGATATTCCCATCCCAGAATCGTGGAAAATGCAAACAATGTGATGCCGATTGTTACAAGCCATCCGCCTGAAGTTCCAAGGATTGTCTTAAATGCGGCAATCGTAACATCCGAACCTGTAAGCATTTCACCGGCTTCATTGGTCATTCCAAGGACTCCTGAAGATGCAATGGCAAGGCCAGTAATCGTGCATACAACTATCGTATCCCAGAAAGTACCGGTCATATTTATGTAACCCTGACGTACCGGATTATCAGTAGTTGCCGCTGCCGCTGTGATTGCAGCAGAACCCATACCTGCTTCATTTGAAAACACACCACGTGCAACACCAAATCGCATCGCACTCATCATAGATGCAACAATGGAACCGCAGAGGCCACCACCAACCGCTTTGACTGAAAATGCCATTTTAAAGATCATCGCAAGTCCTGACGGCAAATTGGAAATATTTCCCAAAATTACGATCATTCCACAGATGACATAAAAAATTGCCATAACGGGAACGACAATCGAAGAGACTTTTGATATAGATTTAATTCCGCCTACAATAATCAGTAAAGAAACTACTGTGATCACAATTCCAGTTACCCATGTCGGCACGCTAAAGGTAGAATGTAAAGCTCCGGCAATAGAGTTTCCCTGTGTCATGTTTCCGATTCCAAAAGAAGCAATTACTGCAAACAGAGCAAAAAGCCATGCCAGAACAGCGCCAAACGTCTTATTTTTCAGACCTTTTTTCATCGTATACATAGGACCGCCACTCATCTCACCCTTGGCATTTATCTCACGATATTTAATTGCGAGCATGCACTCACTGAATTTGGAAGTCAGGCCAAACGCTGCCGAAATCCACATCCATACAAGAGCTCCCGGACCACCAGATACCATAGCAGTTGCAACACCAACAATATTACCTGTTCCAATAGTAGCTGCGAGTGCCGTTGTAAGTGCAGAAAACGGAGAAACATCCCCTTCCCCACGACTCTTTGTGCGTGCCTCTTTACTGAGAGTACTCTTCAGTGCATATCCGAGATTTCTCCACGTCAGAAATCTTGTTCGAAATGTAAGAAATATTCCGGTTCCTACCAACAGGACCAGCATAACCGGTCCCCAGACAAAATCATCAATCTGTGCAATAATTTCGTTCAACTGTTCCATATCGATGTTCCCTCCTCTTTTCCTATACATTAAAGTACTCCCGACAGCTTCAAAAAAATGCATTTTTTTCGGAAATGCAAAAAGGAGCGATGCTGTAGCAACATCGCTCCTTTTGATAAATGTATAATTTTCTGTATTATATACTTATTTTCACACTTTTGTCAAGACAATTTTGTTTACAGCAATCCCGCAAACAATCTCATAAACAGCTGTCCCAGTCGCAGGTATGCACTGCGTCCTGTACGATATTTTTCTGTAACTTCGCGGCACTCTTTCATCGTCTCATGCAGGTCATTTCGAATATCCAGAACAGCATCACAGTCTGCCATAAAGCATCCATTTTCGAAGTGATGATACAGACTTCGATAGTCCAGATTGATTGTTCCACAAGTCGCCATACAGTCATCCGCAACACTCATCTTGGCATGACAAAATCCCGGTGTCCATTCATAAATCCGAACCCCATCCTTGACCAGTTCATGATAAAAAGATCTGGTGACATTATAGACCAACTTCTTATCCGGAATTCCCGGGGTGATGATCCTTACATCAACACCACGCTTTGCAGCAAGTGTCAGTGCATGTGCCATTTCATCCGTAATGATCAGATATGGTGTCATAAACCAGCAGTATTTTTCTGCTTTATCTGCCATACTGATGTAGACCTCTTCTCCCACCTGTTCATCATCCAGTGGACTATCTGCATAAGGCTGTATAAATCCTGTCTGCTGTGCCTCATATGAATATTCCAGGAGAAACTGCTCAAGATCCGTGTCATTTTCATCCTTATCACTGACAGCATTCCACATCTCCAGGAATGTCACCGTCAGTGAACGTACTGCATCACCTTCCAGACGAATGCCAGTATCTTTCCATTGTCCATAAGGATGTGTCAGATTAAAATATTCATTTGCAAGATTATAGCCTCCTGTGAATCCAATCTTGCCGTCAATCACCGTAATTTTTCGATGATCTCTGTTGTTCAGAAATAAATTTAAGCCTGGCACAAATGGATTAAAGACCCTGCAACGTATTCCGACAGCCTCCATCTTTTTGATAAAATCTGTATTGATAAAGCCAATCGAGCCCATGTCATCATAAAAAACACGGACCTCTACCCCAGCCTTCACTCGTTCTTCCAGCACATGCTGAATCCGCTGCCACGCCTCGGCATCTTCGATTGCATGGTACTCCATAAAAATAAAGTGCTCTGCTTTTGCCAAATCAATAAGCTGTGCTTCCAGCCCCTTTGCCGCCTCATCGTAATAAGTCACATCCGTATTCTGATACACCGGATAAAAAGCATTCCTGTAAATATACGAAGATATATTTCCTGCCTTTGGAAGTATCTGTTCAAGTTTTTTCTGAATTGTACGGTTCTGTGGAAGACAAGGCAAAAGCTGTTCATCAATTTTCTGATAGCGCTTTCGCATCTTTGCCGTACCTCCATTCAGACCAACCAGCAGATACAGTCCAAGTCCCATGATCGGAAATGCGAGGATCAGAAGAATCCAGGGCATCTTGATCGTCGATGTGACCGGCGATGCATACATATTCAAAATGACAATCAGTCCCAACACTCTTGTCAGAAGGTTCAGTGCTTCTGCATATCTGTTCAGTCTGGTAAACAACGCAACAATAAACACAACCTCTAACAAAATGCACAATACGGAGAATGCCAGCCTGGCAACTCCGTTTTTGGTTTTTGCCCTTCCCTCCAACGTTGTATCTTTCATAAAACCCACTCCCTCTTCTCTGTTATTCTTCCGCCTGCTGTAGCGGCAAATCCATTTTGTGATTGTGATACATCATAGCACTTTACAGAGAATCCGTAAATATTCAAAAACTAAGCTTTTACCCAAAATTTCAGGGAGAGCCACTGACTCTCCCTGCACAAATAACTTATTTTTTTACACTCAGACGCACCAATGCTCTCTGCAGTTTTGCAGATGCCATCTTATATTCCTGGTCGGTGAGACCGCCTTTGGCTATCATTTCTTCAGCGCGTTTTTTTGCTGCCTGCGCACGCTCTGCGTCGATATCTTCTTTCCATTCCCATGTGGTAGCAAGAAGGCGGCAGGGTCC
>ENA-OPBZ01000917-OPBZ01000917.1-human-gut-metagenome-genome-assembly--contig:-NODE-917-length-13529-cov-7.116298_pt1 | contig 13529 bp, 12 predicted proteins | sample MGYA00241072_ERZ501459 | MGnify/ENA primary metagenome ERZ501459 (study PRJEB25962, sample SAMEA2042632) | human gut metagenome | biome: human gut; feature: human-associated habitat; material: faeces...
AATCGGCTCCCAGGAATTTAATTTTGCAAACCAGAACCTCAGATTGTAATTCAGCCTTACGAAAAGAGATATTTTATTAGTATTAAAAATTGAAAATAAAGATAAAGTTCAATACTTAGCACGACAAATAATAGATGATGAAAATGGATATGTATCTGATCAGCTTGTAATGGATATAAAAGGATGGAATATTTATGATTTAGAAAGTTATCGTGGATATGTACAATCTCTCGTATTTGAAAAGTTAGATGTCGAAGGAATTCCATCATTGCAATCTATAAGGGAATATTTGATTAGAGATGAGAAACAAGGATTTGGAGATATTATGTTAGCTAGAAGAAAAGCAATACAGAATAGTCGTTGTTTGAATTTTTTGTCATTATTACCTGTAAATTATGAAGTAGATATAAATAAATTAAAGAATGAGAAGAGTGCATTAGAAAATGAGATTAAAATAATTAAAACAATAGCTAAAGATATAAGCAAGTTGAAGGCAGAGAAAATCAAATTAGAATCAGAAATATTCAAGATGGAGAAAATGCTCGATTCTATAGATGTAAGTGAAAAGATTGATTATGATGAAGAAAAATATATCTGTGCAAAGAAAAAATTAAAAGGTATTGAATCACAAATATTTAAAAAGGAATATAGTAAAAGACAATACGAACAAAATATAGAAGGATTAGAGCAACGACACAAAAAAATGTGTGAGTTAGTTAATTTGAAAGCATATTTTAAGCAAATTACTAAATATTTTCCTGAAGATTTGGAAAAAAATTATGATGATATGGAAAAATTTTTTGCATATATGCTTGAAAATAGAGGGGACTATTTTAAAAGTAGGATAGAAAAGCTTGAAGAAGAATTGGAAAAGTTACAGCTTTGTAAGAAAAAATTGCAAAATACCATTTCTGAGAGCACAAAAATTTTTCAAAATACACAGTTGGTGGATGATATTCATAATATAAATCAACAATTAAATGTGGAATATCAAAAATTGGCTGATGTGAAAATGAAAATTGATAAATACAATGAAATAAATCATTTAACAAAAGAATTGAATAAGAAGGATAAAAAAGTTCTTGAGAAGACACTTGAGTATGAACAGGAGTATAGTCAATATAGTGAAAATGTAAGTAATATTGAAAAGCATTTTGTAAGATTGACTGAAGAAGCATATGGGGAAAATGGTGATTTAACATATTATTATGAGAATGAAGTAAAAAAGAAGGCAACAACAGGACGAATTAAAATAGTATGTCAGATAGCAGATGAAAATTCACATGGAAGATTATATATGAAAATTAATATGTTTGATTTAGCACTTCTACTTAATCGAGTGGATTCAAATTCAGGCTGTCAATTTCTTATTCATGATGGATCATACTGTAAGCCTAATCCCGATGCAAAAGCTAAGATTATAAATTATGTTGATGAATATTTGAAAAATAAGGAATGTGGACAATATTTCATTACGTTAAATAAATCGGAAATTAATGCGGAAGATCTTAGTACAATAAGAAAACAAAAAATGGTTGTTGCTGAGTTTGATCGGGAATATGAAAATAAAAATAGATTTTTTGGATTTAAATATTAAATTGGATTTGTCTGCCCACCGCATTTAATGTATTAAGATCAGCTATTAAATGTGAGAGATTATTTTGATTGTTTTATTTAGATAAAGCATTTAGAAGAGAATATATGGAAAATCAAAATTTAGATTTTGATATAGTGTTTGATAGAAAATTTTAACAGTAAGTTGTATGCAAAAGATTAGATGAGATAGGGAAGGAATTAAGGAAAAGAGATATTATTCCATTAGATATAAGTTTTATGAACCATGAGTTGTTGTAATAATTAAGGTATGATAAAATATAAATGCATAAAAGTAATGGAAGATTTGATATATACTGAATGTGGATATGAATGGTCAATGGAATCAGATGAAGAGGGACTTTTTAATGGTTATGGTTGCCACCATGTCCAAATTGTGGTTCAGGGAGAGGTGTTTCATTTAAATGATTATGGAGATTTTATATGTAATATTTGTGGAAACAGATTTCGTAGATATGGAGATGGTGGACTTTGCTTAGGAATTATTCCATGGTGTCCGAAGTGCGGAGGGAATACAAGTGAAATCTAATATCAATTAAAAAATAATTTAAGAATTTATAGATATCGATGAATCAGTATATAAAACGATTTGAGACTCCGTAGGTAATGCATTAAATCAAGTGTAGAAAATACATATTTTGATTAAGAAAGAAGTAATAAAATGAATGATACAAATTTATTAGTTATAAAAGAGGATAATATAAAAAAATTTTGGTTGAGTTTTATAACATGGTTTGAAGAAGAGTTACCAGGAACAGGAATTTTGCAGGAATATTATGAATATTATGATAATTGGAACAGAGGAACTTATTATTTATCAATAGATTTTGAAAAGGAATATAAATTACATTATGGGATAACTTATCCAAACATTTTAAAATTAAAATTGCCACGAATGGAAGATATAAAAATGTTTATAGAACTTGCATTTCATGAATGGATAATTTTTGAGAAAAGATATAATTTTACAGTTATGATAAATAAACGACTAAGTCGTTTTTCTATTCCGTATAAATTACAAAATGGCAGATTAATACAAGAGGGTTATAAGACATCATATTATATAAATAATATTTTGAATTATTCCATGTTTGAAAGGAAGATACGTTATTCAGAAGAAATGATTACAAGTCAAGAATATTTAGATAAAAAAAGTGCATTGGATTATATAATAGATGCATTGCAGTTTATTTTATCCGTACAAAATGGAGAAAAAGTGATACAAAAATACAAATCAGCTGCAAAAAGTATTAATGAAGATGAAAACAGTAAAGTATATGCAGTTGTTAAGTCTGAAATTGAGGAAATTATGAAAATTTCCAATGAATACTTTGATATACGACATAATGAATATATGAATAAAGCAAAACAAGAAAGAGAGCCTATTCAGGATTTGGCTTTTATTGAATATTTATATAATCGTGCCTATGCCCTATTGTATTTACTTAGAATTAAAGCAGATACAGATAAATTGATCAATGCTAAAAAGAATGAATTGACTTAAAATCTCATAGATATTAAAAAATTATTAGAAATCAAAACAATGAAATATTTATATTTTATGGTTAGTAGTTAACTTGATATGAAAGATTATAAATAAATTGAAAGGATAATATTATATGAGAGATGATTTTCACAAAAAACGAAGGATTTGTTAGCTAATAGAGTTGGATGGAAATGTAGTAATCCTGATTGTAGAAGGGAGACACGTGGGGCAGCAACGGAAAAAGAGGATATTATAAGTATTGGGGTTGCATCACATATTACGGCTGCTTCAAAAAGAGGACCAAGATACGATGAAAAGCTAACAGCTCAAGAGAGAGCATCTGCGGAAAATGGAACATGGTTATGTCAGTCTTGTTCAAAATTAATCGATTCAGATGTGCACAGATATACTGTTGCAAAATTAAAAAAATGGAAGAAAATTTCAGAAGAAATGTCAACTCTTGATTTAGAAGAAGTTGCTGTAAGAAAAAATCATGAAGATAAAGAACTTATAAAATTTTTTGTGCAATGTTTTGATAGGCCAGTATTTAAGGATAGAATATATCGAGAAGGAAGAATGGAAGATTTTGATAAGGCTATTGAAGATACTATTATCGCGTTAAATACAGGAGTTCTTAGAACTAGAGATGGAAGTATCTTAAAAAATTAGAAGGAAAATCGGCTGTTATAAATGTAGAATGGAAAGAGAAACTGGACATTATTTGTGACATGTTAGTTGCTTTAATAAAACGATTAAAAATTGCAAAAGATACAGGTGCATATTCTAAATATGGTGAAGGTGATATTATATATTATTTTAATGACGAAGATTTGAAAAGATGGTTTGACTTCACAAGAGAGGAAATTTTGAGGATAGTCTCTTCACTTTGCAATGAGATAGGAGTACATAGTCTGAGATTTCCTAGGAAACGGTATAAATGGTAATCAATTGAAACTTAAAGTCTAAAAGATTTTTTGCTCATATACGAAGAGTAAAGAATGATAATTTAAAGGAGTAAAAATGTATTTAGTTGATACAAACAACTTGCAATTATTGGTTGGATATAAAGATGTTTTTTCTGATGAAATTCCTAATTTGGAGGAAGAAATAAAAAATATAAATATGCACAAAGCTATTTCTATTATTTGTGAATTGATTAGAGTAAGGGATGCAATGTGCAATCCTAATTCTATTTTTCTAAAAAATATTAAGATTGAATTTAGTATTCCATTTGAAACTGTATTAAAAAAGAAAATGTGTGGGATTGATCCTAAATCTCTAGAAGAAATATATAGCAATCCATTGTTTAGAAAAGATGTACATATCATTTCTGTTCAAATGTTATTAATATTATTAAAAGAATTTATTCAATATGGGAATTATGAAACTTTAGATAAAATAGAATACGAAATAACAGATGAGGATTATAAAGTTATAATTCGTTTACAGTTAGCAGTAGCAGAAGAAATTAATCAAAAACATAGTAAAGAAATTGATAAAAATCATTTTCTTTATTCAACATATCATTTAAATTATCAAAGAAATGTTGCTTATGAGTTTTCAAGAATGTATTATATGATGGAAAAATTAAGTACTAATATTAATAATTTTGATATTGATGTTAGGAAAGAGTATAAAAATTATTATTCAGATTTTACAAGAAAATATGAGATTACGCCTACTGAATATTTATTATTATTATTTAGTGAGTTGGAGGTTTACTATAGTAATATAAATGGATTAATATATAATAAAATGTGGAGAAACGTACAGCATATTTATGAAAAAACAAATAAAAAGGAGAAGATTAATAAACTTATTGAAATACTATCCCAGCAAGCAATTGATTTAAAAAAATGGGCAGTAGAAAGCAAGGATGAAGAATGGAATTTTAGTAAATTTTTTGAATTTCCATTTATCAAGGATAATAAGGAAAATTATATATCGATAAGTGATATTACATTAAGAAATGCTTTTTTTGAAAAGATATATTGGTTGATAAGAGATTGTTATCCCCCAAATGATAGCAGAGCGATGGCTTTTTTTGGAAGATTATTTGAAAAATATGTTCAAGAGTTAACTGAAAGTGTATCACAAGATGAATATATGTATATAAAAGAATTTGTTTATGGAAATACTAAGAAAAAATCGTCAGATGCATATATAAGAAAAGATGACAATTTATTAGTAATAGAAGTAAAAGGATTTTCCGTTTTATTAGAATGCATGACAAAAAATAAAAATATTCAAAAAAACCTAAAAAAAATATTTATTAATCCTATTATTCAGGCTGATACATGCTTAGCTCAAGTTATTAATGAAAAACAAGAATTTAAAGGAATAGATGAAGCATATATTATTTCTGTAACAATGGATAATATTAATGCTGTTCCAGAATATTATGATAGAATACATAAGGATATAGAAAAAGAAAAGAAATGTATGAAATCTAAATATTATTTTAATTTTAATATTGAAGAATATGAAATGTTAATGTATTTGATTGAACAAAAAGTAGATATATTTAGTTTATTAAAAGAATATTATAATAATGATAATCTAACTCCGTTTAGTAATTATTTATTAGGTGATTATCCTCATATAGAAATGTGTACATTTATAGAAGATTTGTACCAAGAGGCTACTGAAAGAGCAAAAGAGTTTTATTAAAGTAGTATTGATTATAACCATTAAAGTTTAAAGAATTATAGAGAAAACTTAAAGTACCGTAGCACTTAAGAAATCACTTAACAAAGTAAAATGATAAATTAATTAACGAAGGGAGTGCCCCAAAATTTGTGTAAACCTTCAAACTGATGACCACATTGGGTACCGTAGCACTTAAGTATAAAGTTAAGGTCCCTGGGACATTAAGAAATCATATTGTAGAGAGATATGCTAAGAATTTTAGAATAGTAACAGAAAAATAAAATCTTATTTGTTAAAAAGATGATAAATCAGGAGGGGAAAATTATGGAACTTGATAATAATGTTGCTGAATTAATTTGTCAATTAGAATATATTATGGGAAATCAATGTTATAATGATAAAACGAATGGGATTCCGTATAGATATCCTATTCGTTTTTGTGAAACAATGAAAGACTGGAAAGAAAAAAACTGGAAATTAACGCAAAAGAAGGTTTATTTAAGAAATAAAAAATGTATTACTTCAATGAAATATCAATTTGGAGCGAATAGATTGTATGTTGGAGATGGGATTTTTAAAATATTAGAATTATTAGAAAAACGATATGGAATTAATATAAATGAACTTGAAGAGGATTACTTGAAGAGAAGACTAGAAAAAAGAGAACAATGGGAACAAGAGTTAAGTTTAAAAAAATACATGGTTCTGAAAAAAGGAATATATAAGGTAGGAATTGACATTCCAGAGGGAGAGTATGTAATTCAATTAAAAGAAGCATATAAATTAAGAAATGGAGAAGAAGTTACCTTCTTTACGTTAAATGATAAAAAAGGAGACTTACTATCTTGCCAAAATTTGTCAAATATTGGAAAGGACTATAAGCTGAAAAAAGGACAGGAAATAGAATGTTATTGTAGTGCTTATATGCACGCAAAATAAGATAATTAAAGACACATTAAGTCCCAGGGACATTAAGAAATCACAACTTATGATAATGGATTTAACCAGAAAATAGCATATACAGGTGGGGAAGTATGGGTTATCAGGATTCTGGCAATCGTAGCTGTGCTTTTCATAATGGGAATCATAATGGTGATAATTATGGAAACAATACAAAAAAATGTGGAACGAAATTTCACAAATGTTTTTGATTGGAAGCCTTTCAGGGATAGCAGTGCTTGGAGATGTAACTAGAAAATATCTGCCGGTGAATTTGATTTTAATATTTATACTCATTAATATGAGTATCATACTACTCAGAATATATCTTCGGAAGAAGTTTGATTATATGTAATTTGTCATTTTAATGACCAGTCGATGGTACCTGACAAATGATAAAGCTGTTATTATGATTGCACACCGCCTAAAAACAGTACAGAAATCTGAACGGATTTTCGTTCTGGAGAATGGAAAAACGTACAGCAGGGAATACATGAAGAACTTGTGAGACAGGATGGGATTTATCGTCATTTTATTGTTGAAAGAAGAGAGGCAACAAAATGGAGAGTTTAGAAGTCTAAATATCTGGTGCGGTGATATTCCAAAGGTGATACACCAAAATGCTTTTTAAACACAGAGGCGAATTTGCTCTGATTCAGATATCCGACTTGTGCTGCAATCTCAGCTACAGACTATTAGAGAAATGAGGCAAAATTAATGGATATGATAATAGATCAAATAGAAAAGATTAAGCAGATAAATAAAAATGAAAATCTTGTGATTTTTGTAGGAGCTGGAGTTTCTAGAAATTCGGGTGTGTGTTCATGGTGGGAGTTAGTTAAGGAAATTTCTGAAAAAATTGGAGAAAACAGGTGTGCGTCATGTGAGATAAAGAATTTAATATGTGGGGAATGCGGAGAACAACTAGAATTATGTGGTATAGATGGATATAATTGTAAATTGAAATATAAATTTTCATCTGAAGATTTTTTGCGTATTCCGCAACATTTTTATGAAAGTTGTGGAGATACTGAAGATGAAAAAAAGATATATTATGATTTTTTGAGAGATAAATTCTGCAGTAAAGAATATGAAAGTAACATTATACATGAAATTATTGTAAAATTGCAACCAGAACATATTATTACTACAAATTATGACCATTTATTAGAAAATGTTAACGATCCTAGAATTTCCAAATATGCAATAATTACAAAAGATAATGATATTTTATCTCAAAAAGGCCGAAATTATATTATAAAAATGCATGGAGATATTGATGAAATAGAGAATATAGTATTAAAAGAAGATGACTACTTAAATTATTCACAAAAACATATTATTATAGAAACATTTATAAAATCACTTTTGATAGATAAGACTTTTCTTTTTGTTGGATATTCATTAAATGATAATAATCTGAAGCTTATTATGAGTTATATTGATTTTTTTGTGAAAGAAAAAAGAGTGGAAAATCGCCAGCCACATTATTTAGTTGTAGATCAAATTAGAGATTTACAACACGATAAGATATATTGGAAAAACAAAGGAGTAGAGTTAGTTGATTTATCACAGATATCAAATTATATGATAGAAAAAGCAAAATGTGAAAATATAGATAATAATATAGGAAAAAGGTTATATACGTTTTTATATTATTTGAATAACGAGGGACTAGCTTATACAAATGATATAACCCAAGCATTAAATCATACATTATTAAAGCTAAAAGAAGATATCTCTTGTTTTAAGTTTATTAGTTATAAGACGATTATTGAAGCATTTAATTTTAAAAGTGTACGTGGAATAAAAGCACCTGTAATGACATTTATAAATGAAGAAGAATATAATAATTTCAAAATACTTGTAAGAAATGAGGAATTACGTATTTTGTTAATGAAAGCAGGTATACTGGGAATTCAATTAGAAACAGGGAATGAACGAGATTATGAAGATTTTGAAGAAACAGATGATGATGATATTTTATATCAACTTTCCATTAACAATAAATATCATGAAATTATGAAAAGAATAGAGAATGAAACATTGAATTCTGAAAATGCATATTATTATTCATTGATTAAATATAAACAAGGCTTAATAGACGTTGTAAATCAGTTGAAAAGTCGATTTGACAAAATTAATTATCGACAACTTACAAATCAAGAATGTTATGATTTAGCAATTTGTGAATTTAATAATACATGTGCTCGAGCATTATCATATTTAAAAAACGATAATGAAAAATTAAATTTGTTATTAGATAGAGCAGCAGCTCGATATAGTAAGGCGTACAATACATTAAAGGAAATAACAAATAAAGATGGTGATATACAAGAAATGAACAATATTCTTTTAAAACATGAAGAGTATTATATGAAGAAATCCAGTGTGTCTAAAATGGGTGGAACTATTTATGGAGATTTATTTCAAATTAGACAAATTGCATATGACTATTATTTATTTTATAAAAAAAATCATTTAATGTTGGATTGGTTTAATAATGTCGAAAAACTACTAACACCATATATAAAAGCAATATTTTGTACATACTATCCTGATGAATTTCAAGGAGATATGATAGGTGGATTTGTGAGAACAAATGTAGAGGTATATCCAATAGAATTATTAGATGTAGATATGATAGTGAAACATATAAAAGAGAAGAATTTAAAAAATATAACATTATATTATAAAGTTGATAAGATAACATTATCGAGTGAATTTGATATTTCTGTATTATTTGAAAATTTTTGTTTATCTATGAAAGAATATTGGCATTTAGGGATGATAGAGCAACTAAAAACATTTTGTTTTTTGTTATCATTATGTAAACTTAATCAAGAACAAAATATTAGAATTGTTAAGGCTTTCATAACTTTATTGACAATTTCTGAAAAAGAAACTATTAGAGTAATTACTGATAATATGCAACCTTTATTTACCTATATGAAGGCACATTTTGATAGAAATATCAAAGAGTATATAGATTTATTGTATTTATTAATCAATAGTGATATTATATTAGAAACAACAGCAAATTATAATGTATATGTGGATATAATAAAAATATTATCAGAGTTGGCAGATGAAAGAATATATACGCAGTGTTGTAAAGAGTTTGATAAAATAAAGGATAACAATCATAAAAAAATATTTTGGTTATTTGCCAATAGAATTATTTTATTAAATTTTGACAAAGATAAATGGGAAAAATGTATAAAAGAGAACATTATATATAATAGCCATGCACAGATTTTTCAATTACTATATGAGAAAGTATTGATATTTGATGATGATATAAACAAATATTATGAAAAAGAATTTATAGATTCTGTACAGAAGACATCGAGAGGGGTACAGATATTTCCTGATTATAAGGCGGAATTAATTCAAGATTTAGTTTTATTAGTATTACTAGATATTGCAAGTGAAGAGGATATAGAGTTTATGCAAAAGTATGCATATCTGAGTGATTACTTAGAATTTATATTTAATCCAAAAACATTTGATTATAAGAAAATAAAAATATCTGATAAGATGTGGTGCAATTTTATCAATAACGATTATTATAGAGATAGAATATTACAACATAAAGAACAATTCTGGAATAAAAACGAAGAAAAGAGAATTGAATTAGGATTTGGAACTTCATTTGAAAATCGGGTAGCATATAAATATTTATTTGATTAAAATATTATGAAACATTAAGTCCCAGGGATATTAAGAAATCATGGAACAATATAAAAGTGTTGAAAAGATACAGTATATGGTGAATATTTATCGTGTATTTTTATCATATTCAATCGGAAGGATTCAGTGGAATCAGGTTTTGTTTTTTTGAAATATTAGATAGGCTTTTACCGAGCGATATCGATGATTTGAAGAAAATAGTAATATATTGGAGATTCTGCCTCGTGAGAGCCATCATTCCGGTGTTGAGTGAGCCGGTATTCCGACTAACATTAATCCACTTTGATTTTGCTTAGGTGCTATTTATGAGAGTGAACATATCTTGTCAAGCCCTTGCCGTCACAGCGGTGCGATAGCAGGCTTTATAAGATGTGTTCAATCTCATACCCTAGCTGTAGAAAAAACAATTGTAAATGAAGTGGCTCACTTTACGCCGGACAGATGGATCAATTAGAACCAGATTATTCATTTAGCAGAAGAACATCCAAGATAATTCGCGAAAATTGCAAAGTTTATTATAGAAACAATAGGAGATTCAAAATATATGGAATACATAGGAATTGGTATTGTCATTGCTGTAATAATTGTAGCAGGCATTATCATTTATACAAAATTTAAGAAGCGTGAAGATATTCCATCAGGCGATTTGGTATCAGTGCCATCAACAGTCACCAGTGGGAAAGATGAGCTTGCTGAGATTAATCAGGGAAATGAACTTATTATTCAGATGGAGATGCTTCCGGCAGAGGCGATTGATGATGATACTAAGCTGGTAGAAATCACTGATAGCAAGGTTCTGGCACATATTAATAATCTGGTTCCGGGATTAGCTCAGGCTGGTAATGCAGTCAATAATGCTGCGCAGGCAGTTCAAGCCGCAAATGGCGAAGTGTTATATCGTGCGGTTATTCCTGCAGGTGCTAAACTAACAAATTCTAAAGTGATGGAAGGTGCTGCTCGAGGTATTTATCATGGCGCTGATGGAATTAAAGGTCATGCCAATCTTGTTGCTGTAGAAGCGCAAAAAGGAACTGCGGTAGTTGTTAATACTGCAGCTGCGGCAATGGGGGTAGCATCGATGGTTGTTGGACAGTATTACATGACTCAGATAAATGCTGAACTGGGTGAAATCAGCGATGGTATATCTCAGATACAGGATTTTCAGGATAATGAATATCGCAGTAGAGTATTTTCACTTGTAGCTCATGTAAAGAAGATTGCTGATTTCCAAACTGAAATTTTAGAAAACGATGAGTTACGTCTTTCAAAGATTGCACAACTTGATAGCTTGGAAGAAGAGTGTACACAGCTTCTTGGACAAGCAAATCTTACATTGGTAGGTTTTGCAAAGAAAACTGGTCTGGATTATGAAGCCTATGAGAAGGCATTAGGAAATGCGCAGAATTGGTTTATGTATCAGAAGGCATTATTGGATGTGCTTTATAAGATTTCTGATTTACGATACACATTGCACTTGGGTGCTATTTCAAGAGAGCAGTGCGTTGCATTATTACCAACATACACACAACAAGTAAGTGATACACAAGAACGTCTTACTGCATGGCATAATGGAACAACACAACGCTTAGGAATTGAAACAGATGAAATTCGAAGAAAGAGAGCAGGATTTGATGGCGTAATCCATTTCATACCGGGACTTTTTAACGACGATTTCAATTTCCGCTCTATTGAAAAGAAAACTGCTACGATGATTTCAGCACAAGCATCAGGACATGAAGCATTACATATAGCTGACACATCTAAACTATATGCAGAGGATGTTCAGCTGATTTCTAAGAATGGAAAGCTTTACTATCTTCCAGAAAATAAAGAGGAATAACAAAAATAACCCTCTCAACCATTAAATGGACTTAAGGTCCCAGGAACATTAAGAAATCAGTTTACAAAGTAAAATGATAAATTAATTAGAATTAACCAGAAAATTCTAAACAAAATATTCATTTAATTTATAATAGGTGTTAATTTGTCATACAGATATATTCCCCAAAATGTAAATGGCAATATAGAATAAGTTCAAGGAATGGTGATATAAAAGCTGTTGGAAAACGGAAAGATAAAATTAGTATTGCTATTGTGCGGACATTTGCATATAATAAAAATAGATAGAAAAACTACTCACGAAAGGAGATGTTTTATATGGCTACAAAATCAGCAAATTTATATGCAAGGATTGAACCAGAAGTCAAAGAAAAAGCAGAAAGTATTTTGTCTGCACTTGGTATTCCTGCTTCTAGTGCAATCAATATGTTTTATAAACAGATTATCTTACAGAGAGGACTTCCATTTGAAGTAAAAATACCATCCGCTAGACCTGTTGATATCAGCACATTATCAGAAGTAGAATTCAATGAAGAATTGGAGAAAGGATATGCAGATATGCATGATAGACGGACAAAAAATGCGAAGAAAGCTTTTGCTGATATTCGCAAGGATTATGGCTTATGATATATGAAGTAGAAGTATCTGAACAGGCAGACCGTGATTTGAGAGAAATTTTTGAATATATTGCTTTTGAATTACAATCACCAGAAAATGCAATCGGACAACTTGATCGTCTAGAAGAACAGATATTAAGTCTTGATGCGATGCCGAAGCGTTATCGAAAATATGAAAAAGAACCGTGGAAAAGCCGTGGACTTCGTGTATTACCAGTAGACAATTATGTGGTACTTTATATTCCAGACAGCGATAAAAAAGTTGTAACAATACTTAGAGTAATGTATGCCGGACGGGACATAGACAATCAGTTAAATCTCCACACAAAGCAATAAAGGATATGATTTAAAGCAGTCTTTCATTTATGATCGACTGCTTTTTTCATATTCAAAATTAAAAAGAAAGGAGGTTTTTTTTAAGAGCTCGCATTTAGCAGTCGTAAAAGAAGGACAGAAAGAAGCGCATTTCCTGCTTCGACACTTAGAGCAAAGAGAGGAGCAGGAAAGATTACCGCAGACGCCCTGTTTGGAGCAGGAAGAAAAATAAATGCACTCGGTTTTCCTGCGGCTGCGGTCATCGTAATAGTGAGGGGAAAAGATCAGATGGCGTCGAACTTCCCTGGAAACAGAGGAAGGGCGGTTGAATGAAAAAGTAACTTCCACCATACATTGGCACAGGTAAAATAAGACCT
>ENA-OPBZ01000933-OPBZ01000933.1-human-gut-metagenome-genome-assembly--contig:-NODE-933-length-13270-cov-2.517367_pt1 | contig 13270 bp, 7 predicted proteins | sample MGYA00241072_ERZ501459 | MGnify/ENA primary metagenome ERZ501459 (study PRJEB25962, sample SAMEA2042632) | human gut metagenome | biome: human gut; feature: human-associated habitat; material: faeces...
TGCTGCAGTACCTATTGCATAATCTCCCTGGCTGATGCCCCATTTCAATACATAAATATCAATCGTCTGGGAGAACTTCTGTATCAATCCGTTTCCTAACAGATACTGAATTTCAAATCCTGCATTTAATACATTACCCACATTCATCAGCAATAAAATTACGATGGTCGGTTTGATTCCCGGAAGAGTAACATATTTAATTTTATTCCATCTTCCTGCGCCATCAATGGCAGCAGCTTCATACAGGGAAGGGTCAATGGATGTGATGGCCGCCAGATAAATAATGGCATTCCATCCTGTCTCCTTCCAGACATTTGCAAATGCTACGATCGGCCAGAAGTACTCAGGATGGGCAAAGAAATTGATTGGCTGGCTGAGCACATGCAGATTTACCAATACTTCATTTACAATTCCGGTACCAGACAACATATCATGCAGGATACCGGTTACGATGATCCAGGAAAGAAAATGTGGCAGATAAGAGATCGTCTGTACTGTCTTTTTCCCACCATTACTCTTGATTTCATTCAATAGAATTGCAAATACAATTGCGGTAACGAAAGTTGCCACAAGGTTGATCACGCCCATGGCCAGTGTGTTACGGATGACCCGCAGGAATGTCACATCCGAGAATAACATCCGAAACTTCTGAAGTCCCACGAATTCGGAGTGCAGGATTCCCAACTGCGGCTTATAATTCTGGAATGCCATCGCCCATCCGGCTAAGGGAAGATAGTAAAAAATCACTCCATAGATCATCATTACTCCTGCCCAGAAAAGCAGAACTTTTTGCCTTTTGATTTCTTTCCATGTGATAGGTGTTCTGGTTTGTTTTCTTTTTTGTTTCGATTTTGTTCTCGTTAACGACATATCCTCGCTCCTTAAAAAAACGGGCAGATGAAATTTTACCTGCATCTGCCCATTCTCAAATTTCATTTATATGTTTTTATTTGAACTTTGCTGCCAGTTCCATTCTGCTGTCCAGTTCTGCCTGTAATTCACTGATAAAATCTTCCGGCTTGCAGGCATTATATGCATCCATATAATCCGCCCATGCTTTGTCGAAATCACCTGCCATAACTACCTGAGGAAGATACTCATGCTTTACTTCACCGATCTTGGTCCATGCCATACCGCCGGGAGTGCTGGTATTGAAGTTATTGGAGAAGGACCACATAGGATACCATTCACCGGGTGCTTCGTTGGTGCCCAGCATTTCCACGTAAGTCTCCGCACCGTATGCCTGGACTGCTTCCTTCACATCGTCGTTTAATCCATCGAAGAATTCCCTCGCCTGGCCATCTGGCTTGTTTGCATTGATACCATCATCACTGGTTCCGTTGTACTGAGGGAAATAAGAATAAGAGCACATATGGGATGCCTTATACTCTGTATCGGAAGCCTGCGTTCTCTGCTCCGGTGTTCTGTAGAATTCACCGTTCTCATCTACTTCATAGTCAACACCTTCCACACCCCAGAAACGAAGGTTATGGATATCCTGATCCAGCAGATCATTGATCAGCTTCAGTGCGCCGGGAACATCCTTACAGCTTACAGTAATGGCAAGTCCGCTTCCGGAGTTGAATGCGCCACCGGCATTATGCCACTGGTTCTTTACGCTTTCATCAATTGTGATCGGCAGAGGAATGTAATCGCATCCCTGTGCATCCAGTCCTGCCTGCTTGATGGCATCGCCTGCTGTGTAAGCGAAATCCCACCATTGATCGATCATACCCAGGACACGTCCTGTAGAAAGTTTGGAAATATACTCATCATAAGACTGGGTAAAGGACTCGGGGTCTACAATGCCTTTCTTGTATTCTTCATTTAATTTACTGAAATACTTTACTGCGGTATCGGAAGTGTTGTAATCCAGTACCGTCAGCGTCTCAGGATCTACCATACAGCTTCCGTCATTAGGATAACCATCCAGGAACTGAGGTGCGTTCTCCAGACAGAAGTATCTCCAGTCATCACAGAGAATGGTATAAGGAATATTGGCTGTTCCGTCTTCCATAGTAGGATTTGCTGCATTATACTTTTCGATCAGATCAAAATACTGATCCATGGTCCGGATCTCGGGATAGTCTGCCCATTTCAGAACTCTTGCCTGAATCCAGAATGCTTCATCATTATGTGTACATACCTTCTCTTCGTTCTTGATGCAGCTGAACTGAGGGATCCAGTAAATGTGGCCGTCTTCCTGACGAAGCTTCTCCCACTCCAGATCAGTAAACAGATTCTTGATATTAGGATAATCATCCAGATAATCATCCAGCGCTACCAATGCTCCTGCATCATACAGCTGTTTGGTTCCAGTCTGTCCCTCAATGAAGTCCGGATACTCACCACCGGCGATCATGGTACCCACAGCTTCATCTGCAGTCTGTCCGGTCAGCCAGGTCTCTTTTACTCTGGCGCCTACCTTCTCTGCGATCAGCTGCTGCACTTCATTGTCGTCATTGATCTCAGACCCCGCTACTCCAAAAAATGCGGTGAATTCTTTGATGCCACCTTCTTCTGCAGCAGTTGCGCTGTCAGTTTCCGTGCCCGTTGTACCGCTGCCGGATGCCTGGTTACCGTCACTGCCACATCCGGTGAACAGTGCCGCTGTCATTGCTGACACGAGTAACATACTTACAAGTCTTTTTTTGTTCATGTTGTAACTACCTCCCTTTTGATAAATCTATTTTACCTTTTTGAGAGGAACTAACAATCAGAGGAACTATAGCAAAAGACAGGGGAAATTATAGGTAGTCCTGTAATTTCCCCTGTCTTTTATTCTCTTACTCTCCCTGTTGCATCTTTTTACGGAATCTTGCGGGAGTGCAGCCCTTGATCTGAATAAAACGGTTCGTAAAATAATCCAGATCATGGTAGCCCACATCTTCTGCGATCTGAACGATCTTTTTATCGGTACGCAGCAGGGCATCCGCAGCCTGCTCCATCCGGTAATTGTTCAGGTAGTCTTTAAAGGATTGTCCGTACTTTTTCCGGAAAAGCTGTCCAAGATAAGCACTGTTGACATAATACTTTTCACTCAGGCTTTTCAGTGTAATATTTGAAGCGTAATTTTCCCGGATCTCTTTTTCCACCATACCCAGAATTCCTCTGGATACATTCTTCCGCAGCTGTGACAGATAATCCGCATATTCGCAGGCAAATCTGGTCAGATGTGCCTTACTTCCGCGCTTTACCCCGGTCTCAAAGCTGCTCTCACTGATGACCCTTAAGATTTCCTCCTGGTTCACGTCATCATCCTGTTCACAGGCTAAGTGGATCAGCTGAAACAACAGATAATTAATATTCAGGTTCATCGTCTCCCCGCAAATACCGCGTTTACACATTTCTTCATAAAAGAAAGCCACCGCCTCCCGGATTTCCAGATGATTGTTCTGTTCGATTGCCTTCAGCAGGCCATCCAGGCTCTGCTTACACAGGATCAGTCCTTCCGGAGATACCTGGACCTCCTCCTCATAGAAATAGATATCCTTTTTTGTCCGAAACCCCTGAAAAGAACGAAGCATACAGGTATTGCCGTAAGACTTTGCTATGCTGCTGATATCCTGCACTTTTTTTCCTGCCAGCATCACCACATTTGTCTGTAAATTTGATGCAAGATATTCCCGGAATCGTTCCAGATACCGTTTTACATCCATCCCACTTTTTTCCGGAACATAATCAAACAAAATCAGTCCGATATCGTAGATTTTTTCATTGACAGAAACATCAAACACCCTCAGATCTGCATCTTCTTTCAGATATTCCCTGCTGTATTCATACAGCCGCCTCTGTAATGTCCGCATTTCTCGATCTGTCGTTCCCTCATCATCATAGGATCCTTCCGTCTGGATCTCCACATAACGCACACCGGTTCCGCATCGCATGTGTTCATGTATATATCTGACATTCAGGTCATCAAACTTCCCTTGGATCAATGCAATCATATGTCTTGCCAGATAAGCCTGCTCCAGCTTCCGGTTCTTTTCATGATCCAGCTCCTCTCTGTTGCGCAGAGCAAGTACCTTATTCAGTACTTTGCACAGAATCTCGCTGTCTACCGGCTTTAGCAGATAATCCGTGCAGTCATTCTGCATTGCCTGTTGTGCAAAACTAAATTCCGCATATCCGCTCAGTATAACAAAATAGGCATCTGAAATTTTCTCTTTACGGATGTGTTCCAGCAGTTCCAGTCCTGTCATCTGAGGCATTTTAATATCGGCAATAACCAAATCTACCTTTTCCTTCTTCAAAAAAGCCAGTGCTTCCATCCCATTTGCTGCTGTTCCCGCAATCCGAAAGCCTTCCTTCTCCCAATCTACTAAAAGTTTCAATCCCTGTAAAATAAACGGCTCGTCATCTACCAGCAATACTTTCAGCATCTGTTTTACCCTCCTGCAAACAGGGAATCCGTATCGTAACCGTGGTTCCCACTCCTTCTTCTCCTTCTACACGGAATTCCACTCTGTTTTCCGTTACCATTTTCAATCTGACACAGGCGTTGATAATCCCTACTCTTCCGCCGCCCTTGAGCATCTCAATGTCGGCATTGCACATGTTGTTCTGTAGCTCTGTAAGTTTGGCCTCCGCCATACCGCTTCCGGTATCTTCAATTTCTATCTCCAGCCCTTCTCCCTGACGGCCTATCCTTACAAATATCCATCCCGGACTGGATTTGCTTTCAATGCCATGCACACAGGCATTTTCTACAAAGGTTACAATCGTAAGCTTGGGTATCTTGAAGTTTTCACATTCTCTGTCTACTTCAATGTCATAATTCAGCCGTTCTCCAAAACGATACTTCTGAAGCGCCAGATAAGCTTTCACAAATTCAATCTCCTGGAAGATACTCACGGAATCATTGCCCCATTCCACATACTGTCTCTGCATCACCGCCAGTTTGGCCACCATGTCGGCTGTCTCGTTTTCTTTTTTCAAAATGCTGTGCATCCGGATGCTTTCCAGTACATTAAATAAAAAGTGGGGATTGATCTGGCTATGTAATGCGAGAAGCTCCGCATTTTTTCTTCCCACCAGCATCTCCTGCTCACGGATCTTATTCTTATATACAGTCTCGATCAGTCCATTGGTACGTTCCACCATGCGGTTATAATTTCGTATCATACTGCTGATCTCATCTTTACCGTCTTCACAGGGCATGGGAATAAGATGATCACTGTCTACCGATTTGAATACCCTGCTCAGTTCCGTAATCCTTTTTGTAAAGGAACGGTTGAAGATCTGAACGAACCAGAAGGGAAAAATAACGTTCGCCACAAGGAGCAGCAATATGATGGGAAGTTCGTTCCGGATGCTTGTAAGAAAACTGTTCTCTACCGGCTTTACATAAATCGTAAGATCTGTACCATACAGACTGATGGTATGTTCATAGGCATCTCTTATTGTTGCGTTATCCAACCGCTGAAACTCGCTGCCGTAGCTGCCGTATTGTCCATTGGAAAGAAGGATCCGATCTCCTTCACAGATCAGAACCTCATTATCATAGTTCATGTTTTTAATGATGCGCACCATACTGCCATAATCAAACTCGATTTTTAAGTACTTTTCTGTCTCTGCATCATAGAAATCCAGCCGCTGTAGATAAATGACGCGCCGCTCCCTTGTGATTCTGGAACTGCTGTCATCATAGACAAAAAAGAGCCCTTTGCTTTTCGCCTCTTCGTTCAGCTGCAGATAGCTCTCTGTATTCCTGAGCTTATCCAGCGTATTGACCCTTCCTCCGTTTACAATGGTATCGTTATCCGTATACAGGGTAAATATCATACTGTTCATTCCCAGTGCATTTTCCAATAACGTCCCGCTCAGGAAATTCTGATATGCCGCCACATATTCTGCAGAATTAGTGTATCTTTTGGATAAGAACTCTTCAAAATCGCGATTGGTATAAATACTGTTGCCTATCTCCCCGGCATTTCCGATCATACTGCTCAGACTGTATTCCACCGCACTGGCAATATTAGACATCTCATGCTCCCTGCGTTCTCTGTCAAATTTTGCAGTCGTCAGGAACACAACACTGTCTGTTACAATCAGGGGAATCAACACACAGACAACATAGAAAATATAAAACTTTTTTTTGATGGTGAAATCATCCATCCAAAGATCCAGCTTATGTAATGCCTTCCCCATAAGATTCTCTCCTTATTTATGTGAAAAAGAGCAGACGTTTCTGTAGCCTGCTCTTCTTTATTATAGGACATCTGCGTTCTGTCCGCAATCCGTTTTTATATGGCATTCTGCACAAACCAGGCAAAATCAGCATAGTTACTGCTGTCCTGTCCATTGGCAGATGCGTACATTCCTATCGTACATCCCACAAATCCCCCTGCTTCCTCCGTGGTATAAGGAAGCAGACTGATATCCTCAGCAATCAGCCTCTCCCTGCCATCCCTGAAAAGCCATATCCGTGCCTTCTGCCTGTCGCAATGCATTCGTATTTTAAAGAATTGCCTACCTTCTCCTGCCGGCTTTTCGGTAAGGATTCTCTCTTCCCCATGGATGCAGGCTGTCACAACAAAACAATTCTCTTCAGCCCTTTTCCGGATCTCCATGCGCAAATGATTTTCATGATTTTGGTACAACACCATTCCCGCAGTCTCACATTCCTGCTTCGGTTCAAATTCCATCCCGGTCTCTGCATAGAATGCATAATTTTTCTGACGGATTCCGAAATAGGAACAATGATTGCGGTCAGATATTTTTTCCTTTTTTGTATAGAGCCGCAGCATCCCCGGCCGGTGACTCAGGGAATAGTTTTCTTCACGGATTTCTTCTACACTTACCAGCCGTTTGTCCGGTGTTTTCTCCCAAAAACTGATATGATCGGAAGTACTGCTTACTTCCTCTGGAAAACGGTATTCCTTTGTGGGCAGTTCCAATGTATCTTCCAGATGCCCGACGCCTTCTGCAATCACCGGCCATCCATTTTCCCATGTGACTTTCGCCAGAAAAGTCTCTCTTCCCATGCTGCTGTGTCCTTCACAAGGTCTGGATGCCAGCATTACCACGTACCAGTTCCCCTTACCATCCTCCACCAGATCTCCGTGTCCTGCGTAGATCACAGGATAGTTTTTCCCCAGATTCCTGTGGGTGAAGATCGGGTTTCTGGGGCAGCCCTCGAACCACTGGAACAGCTTTTTACTTCTGGCAATGCTGATGCTGTGCTCCGGTCCGGTTCCTCCTTCTGCATGCATCAGATAATAGTAACCGTCGATCTTATAAAGGTGCGGTCCCTCCGGCCAGATAACACCTTTTACAGCCCCTTTCCAGATTGCCATGCTCTCTCCCACAAGCTTCATCTGCCGAAGATCCAGTTCCTGTACCCAGATTTCCCAGTCCCCGTTATAGCGGACTCCTTCCGGATTCGGTCTCGTACCACAGTAATAGCATTTCCCGTCATCATCGAAGAAAAGACTGGGATCGATCCCCGGAGCGTCTTCGCCGAGATAACAAGGATCTGACCACGGTCCCGCCGGATCTTTTGCCGTTACAATGAAATTGCCTCCGTAGCTTACATTGGTAGTGATCATATAAAACAGTCCATCATGGAAGCGGATCGTTGGTGCATAAATCCCCTGTGATATTTCACTTCCCTTCACCTGAAGTTGTTCCGGTCTGTCAAGAATATTCCCGATCTGCTCCCAGTGTGCCAGATCTCTGCTGTGGAAAATCGGAACTCCCGGTGCATACACAAAACTGGAATTCACAATGTAATAGTCCTCTCCTGCCCTGCATATGGATGGATCCGGATAGAAACCGGATAAAATTGGGTTCTTTGCTGTAACCATTTTGTTTTCCTCACTCTGTTCTATATTGTGTATCCAAATCCTAAGATTGTAAATTTTTTATTCTGGTCTTCCTCTGTCACTGTAATCCGTACTTTATGGGATCTGCTTTCTGTCTCCCAAAACAGTAATACAGCATTACAATGCAGCCAATTGTTCTTATGGGGATCCGCCGTCATACAATATACATCATTTACAAATACATCGGCCTTCCCCACATCCATTTCTCCGGAATCCTTAAATATAAGAAACAGTGACTTGCAGGTAATCTCCATTTCAAATCCCGGCATCTGCGGTCTGCTTCCATCATACATCCAGTTATACGGAAATTCCGGTGTCTGTGTAAGGCTTCCGTCCATTTCCACACTCTGCAATTCTATATCTGTGGAAGTAAAACTACCCGTCCGGATTTTGGCTCCTACATAACGGTTCTTCTTATCAAGCAAAAAAATTCTTTCAAAATCAGCACCGATCACTGCCGGTCCGAAAAGCTTTTCCGACAGGATCTGTTCCTCCGTCATTCCTTCCACAAAAGTCCCAACTCTTGCAGGTTCTGCTGCATCACAACGCTCAAACAGATATTGCAGGCAGTCCGCCATAATGGTATGTCCGGTATTATTGGGATGAAACATATCATAAAAGAACTGATTTTTAGATAAAATTCTTCCCTCGCCGCACTTTAATGAAAACTGTGGAGTGACCGCATTGAGGATGCTCACCATGGGAAGATCATAAAGATCCCCCACCGGCCTTAACCGCTCCTGTAAATTCCAATCATTTGCAAATACTGAAAACAGGAGAACCACTGCCGGCTTCCATGGCAGTTTCAACACTTTCCGCACCAGGCTTTCATAACAGACACCTTTTGTCTCATCTCCCTCATCGTTTACTGCAAATTCAATAACCACAATATCCGGTCGTTCCCCTTCCCTGAGCACATCCCGGTCAAACCGGATCATTCCCAGTTCTGAAGGTGTTCCGCCGACTCCGGCTTTGATAAACCTGACATTGTTCTGTGTCGAAAAACGATTCTGAAACAGTTGAAAGGACTTATATGCATAGCATTCCGTATGGATTGGTATAGCTCCGGCTCCCTGCGTGATAGATCCACCGATATAGGCAAGCGTTACCTCTTTTCCTGCCTTAGATTTTTCAATAGCCTTACGGATACGATAAGGATTCCCCAGCTGCAACAGAGAGCGGCTGATCATGCCGCAGTATTCTTCCGAATGCATATCTATAACCAGATCCTCTTCCTCCGGAGGTGCTTCGTATCCGTCATTTAGGAAGAGTCTTACACTGACTTTTCCCATCCGCTCCGGCGCTGCAAACAGAATTTTAATCTGTCCCGGCACATGATCATCCTCTGTCCACCTGTAATCCGACAGATAGATTCTATGTTCCATGCCGTCACACTTAAGAGAAGTCGTAAGATTCGTTCCACCTCCGTACAGGTCCTTTTTCCCATACATCTGAAATACAAATTCTGCGGTTTCTTCCGGCCGGTCCGTCTCCACGCTTACGCCGATACTATGTACCAGTCTGCCAAATCCCTCTACTGTCTCCAGAAGTGTCAGTTCTTCCTTATCCGTAACATTTCCCGTGATCTGTGCACTGTTGATCAGCCGTCCGTCGCTTTCATAGATAAACTGGATTCCGGTTCCGTCCTTTTGCCGTTCTCCAAAAATATCTTTGTCTTTTAATATATAGAAAAAAGGTCTTGCCTTTTCCGGATCCTTCGGTGCTGCCGGTCCTGTCATTTCTATCCCTCCCGAACTTTTATCAGTTCTATTATAGTCCGGCTCTCCTTGCACAAACACCCGGGAAAATATAGGAAATGCAGGTAATAATTTTATATCCGGCAGGCTGCAAATCGTCTCCGGAAGGAATTCCAATCTTCTCCGTCGCTTCGTTCCATGACAATTGCTTTTGCTTTTTGTCCATCCGGAATATATTTCTTTATAATGTTTTGCATCCGTTCCGGTGTCTCTTCGGCATCGGTCATCACCAATATAGTCTCTACGGCTTTTCCTGCTGCCAGAAAATACTCCATAATGTTCGGTATTTTCCCCTGGTGCAGGAAACAAGACGCAGTCTCTGTGGGAAGCGCTTTTAAGAGCATCACTCTCCGTTCTTTTTCCGCTCTTTCAAAGTATGCTGGCGTATATACATAAATCGTACTCACCTTTTCTTCTTGTGTAAGGTAATCATAATGTATATGTAGCTGACCATGCACTGTGTCCACAAGTTCTGTCAGCGGGAACTCCGGATCTGGCATTTCCAGATAGTTCACAGCCCTGTCTCCCGAGTATCCCACCGGAGCATCCGGGTTGATTACATCCGTACCATTCGCCCTGAAATACACATTATGGTATCCCGGCGTGATGTTGTGGATTTCCCCTGTCCAATATCCTTGTCTTTCCTGATCTTTCCTGAGTTTTAGGAATTCTTTTCCGTCCAGGGCGGCTTCTACCGAGACTGCCTCCGGTGCCTCGAAGCATACGACTGCCGTTCCCTGTTCCGTAATGCAGATTCCGTGAGGGATGTCCGGGTATTTTCCTGCAGGCCTCCCTGCTTCATCAGTCTCAAAGCGGATCTGGCGGTATACCGGATCAAACATCAGTATCTGTTCTTCCATGGTCTGTCGCTGTAGTCTCTGTCTTGTGATTCTGGCTGTTCTTTCCCCCGGAATGTCATCCGTTTCTGCCCCCGCTTTCTGGAACAATAACGGTACAAAATCATACAGGCTTTTCCTCCAGACATGCCATTCGTGATATCCCTCATATACTTTGGAAATGCAATACTTTCCTGCATTTTCAAACTTTTGTTCTATCTCCTTCATTCCCGTTCTGATCTGATCCTCATAACATCCACAGGACATAAATACGACATCCAATGTTTCCTTGCTGTCGCAGATCCGTTCCATCTCATGAATAGCAACTCCGGAAAATACACCGGCAGCAGAAAATAACTTCATATTTTTTGCCACAATATCCGTAGTCTGCGCCGATCCCAGGGAAAGTCCCGCCATCGCCCGGTAATCTCTTCCCTTTCTCACCCGGAAATTATTTTCAATATAAGGAATAATGTTGTGGATCAGTTCACTCTCAAAATTCCCAGGGTAAAATACAGGTTTTTCTCCATCTTTGAAGGCATAGCCACTGCTCATGACCACGATCATTTTCTCGCACTTTTCCTCTGCGATCAGATAGTCCATGATAAAGTTCGTCTTCCCCTGCCAGATCCATCCGGTCTCGTTCTCTCCTACGCCATGCTGCAGGTACAATACCGGATATCTTTCATCTCCTTCTTCATATCCATAAGGTGTATAGACATAACATTCCTTCAGGTGGCTGCTCACCTTCGAAACGTATTTACAGATGCTGACCGTACCATGAGGAATATCCTTTGCAAAATAGAAATCCACATTCTTCTCCTGCACCTCAAAAGTATTGATCGCAGCAAAACACCCATAAGAAATTCCGGCGTACGGATTGCAGATCCGGACACCGTCCACATACCAGAAATAATAATGCATCCCCCAGTGAAAATCTTGAACTTCCGCAAAAAATCCGCCCTGCCCATCGGGCATCAGATTTATTTTCTTATTTGTAAAATATCCCCCAAGTCCGGCAACCTGTACTATTTTTGCTGCCGGTGCATACAGATAAAAAATGACTGCGCCGTCTTCTTTCACTGTAACAGATGGTCTTCCTGCTCTCTTTTTTTCTATTGGATATCTGTCCAAAGCTCCGTTTCTCTTCTCGTTCATAAAAAAATACCCCCAATCCTTTTCTTTAGTTTAAAGGAATTGGGAAGTATTTTTCTATTTGTTTTTTATACTTTTTTGTGAAAAACTTATCCTTTTACTCTTTTTTCCACCTCAAGCTGCAACATCTGATAATAAATCTCAGGATTACAGGAATCATATGCTTCCATATATTGCTCCCACGCAGTCTCAAAATCTTCTGCCATGATCACCTGGGGAAGCCATTTGTGTTTCACCGCTTCCATCTGATCCCGGATCTGTCCCGCAGGAGAATTAGACGACAGGGATGTGGTATAACTGTACATGGGATACCATGCCCCGGGAGACTCATTGTTGCCGATCATATCCACATAATTTGTCACTCCGTAAGCAGAAAAACATTCCTGAATATCTTCCGGTTGATTTTTAAAAAATTCCGTTGTCTGATATTCCAGTGAAAACGCATTGATTCCATCGGAAAGCCTTCCTTCTACTCGTGGAAAATAAGAATAAAAACAAAAATGTTTTCTCTTTTCTTCCGAAGTCATCCAACGCTTCTCCTGCTCCTCTGTCAGATAAAACAATCCGTTTTCATCCACGCAGTAATCATCTCCCTCTTTTCCCCAGAAACGCAGTTTAATAATCTCCGGCTCTAACAGGTCACTGACAAACTGCAAAGCTCCGTCAATGTCATTGCAGGATACCGTAATGGATAAGCCTGTAGAGCTGTCCATCTCTGCGGAGCGTGTTACATGCCATTGGTTGGCGATTCCTTCCTCTCTGGTAATCGGAAGTGGAACATAATCGCAGCCCTGTTCTCTAAGGCCCTGTTCATCATAGGCATTCTGAATCGAATAGTAGAACTGCCACCACTGATCCGGCATACCGCAGACCGCACCCGTGGATAATTTTGCCAGATAATCCTCATAGGTCAAATCCGGTATTGATGCCGGGTCTCCGCCGGACTCCACGCCATATGCCGTATCCGGGAATAACGACTGCTGGATGTTACGGTCTAACAACTGCTTCGCCGATGAAAATACGCCCTTCATCTCATTAAATACAACACCATTGTAAATCAGTTCTCCATCCACGCTCTCTAATTCATAGTGCCATCCTTCCTGACGAAAGATTTTTTCTTCTTTATAAATATTCGGATAAAAAACCGCATCCAGATACACATGCATAAGGTTTTGAAAATCCTTGTCATTACAGCTTGCCACCGGGTAAACTGTCTTATCCGGGTAGGTCATCGCATTTAAGAATGTGTTTAAGGAACCCTTTGCAAGTTCAATAAACGGGTCTTTCACCGGAAACTTATCTGAGCCGCACAACACCGTATGCTCCACAATATGAGCAACTCCGGTCGAATCCTTTGGCGGTGTCCGAAAACCTATGTTAAACACTTTATTCTCATCATCATTTTCCAAAACTGCCACTCTGGCACCGCTCTTTTTATGGCGGAGCAAATATCCTGTACTGTTTAAATCCAATATTTTGCTTTCTTCAATTAATTCGTATGCGCTGCAATTTGAAACATTCATCGCGACTCTCCAATCTATTCTTTTCTTCTTATTTTCTATCTTTTTTCAGATATTTATACAGTATCACATTTGGCGGGGGAATGTCAAAAATTTGAGTGTTTTTTCACTTTCCAAATTCCCCTAAAATAAATCTGCATCTCTTGCGCCGCTCCCGCTTATCAAATGCGTAAGGG
>ENA-OPBZ01000940-OPBZ01000940.1-human-gut-metagenome-genome-assembly--contig:-NODE-940-length-13152-cov-2.450867_pt1 | contig 13152 bp, 8 predicted proteins | sample MGYA00241072_ERZ501459 | MGnify/ENA primary metagenome ERZ501459 (study PRJEB25962, sample SAMEA2042632) | human gut metagenome | biome: human gut; feature: human-associated habitat; material: faeces...
CATAGCCTACATAGTGGGCGTGTATCTTTGGCTTGCGATCTGGTTGAGGAATATCGTTGCATGGTGGAAAGATTTGTCCTTACACTTATTAATCTAAGAATTATAACAGAGTCAGATTTTGAAACACAGATTTCTGGTGCAGTTTGGTTAAATGATAGTGGTAGAAAAAAGGTGTTAACGAAATGGCAGGAGAAAAAAAGAACAGATTATATGCATCCGCATTTAAAACAGAAAATTCCATTTGGCTTAATACCATAGATACAAAGTAATCTGTTAGCAAAATATATCAGAGGTGACATAGAGGAATATCCATGTTTTTTGGTGAGGTAGGTGATAAGTAAATGATGGTATTGATTAGTTACGATGTATCTACAGTAGATGCTTCTGGAAAAACGCGATTGAGAAAAGTTGCTAAAGAGTGTCAGAATTATGGTCAACGTGTTCAAAATTCTGTTTTTGAAACAAATTTAGATTATTCAACATTTTTGAAATTAAAAGATCGTTTGATAAACCTAATTGATCAAAACAAAGATAGTTTAAGATTTTATTATCTGGGAAACAACTGGGAAAGAAAAGTTGAACACATAGGAGCAAAACCAACATATAACCCAGAGGGTGTAATTATTGTGTAGATGCGAACTCTAGGTGTATTTAAAAAAGCGGAGAGGTTCGCATAAATTAAGAAAGCAAAATAAGTATTTTTTGATTAAAAAACCAATTCGAAAGAAATTTATCGTTAAGTCCGCCTATATGCTGTGGTGTGATTGTGAAATGTTCGTATATTTTGCGGTCATGCCTCGTATGAGGCGTGTGAGTAGAAATGCCGGAAGATGTGCGAAAAATCAAATTAGATCAAGTCATGCCTCGTATGAGGCGTGTGAGTAGAAATTCCGAGCCTGCCTTACGGCGAAAAGGTCAATTCCGTCATGCCTCGTATGAGGCGTGTGAGTAGAAATAAAATCTGCGGATATGGCAATACAAATTGTAGAGGTCATGCCTCGTATGAGGCGTGTGAGTAGAAATTCTGCTGACGGTTTCGTCATCGCCAATGACAAAAGTCATGCCTCGTATGAGGCGTGTGAGTAGAAATGGTTTTCCCCCCAGAGGTTTCCCCCTCAACCCCGTCATGCCTCGTATGAGGCGTGTGGGTAGAAATTGAAGAAGGCGATAACTTGAGGGTATCTGACGAGTCATGCCTCGTATGAGGTGTGTGAGTAGAAATTTCAACATGTCAAAGTTATTCTTTGAGAGGCTGCGTCACGCCGTGCATGAGGCATGTGAGTAGAAATCCGACAGATATAAATCAGTTGACAGATTTAGTCAGCTTGCTGTCTGGCAGAGACTTTATTACAAAAGAATATCGAGATGATATCATATCTTTCCTAAAAATTATCTGCAAAAGAACGGTATCAAGAGTAAAACAAAGTACAATCAGGTGGAAAACTGTATTTATTTAGATACACAAGTCAATAAAGCCATTAGCGATGAGGCACCTGCTGTATATTTTTCAAAAGTAAAAGAACAATGCCAAACAAAAAATGTTGTCTTTGGTAATATTATGAGTGATACGTTATTGAAAACGAATCTTGCGGAAAATTGTATTCCTAATAATGTAGACCAGATGACTTTTGAGAATTACGATGAATTCCTGCAGAAGCGTCGGATGTTGATGGCAGATATGATTCATCAATATTATGTGGGATTGTGAGAATAGATAGGTAAAATGATTTTTGTTTGGATATACAAGCGGTGTGTTAGTTCCAAGCAAATTTGAGGTGATAGTTATGAAACAAAACGGCATAGATGAAATTACCATAAAATCTTCTGGTGAAATCAATCCAAAAAGCGGAACCAACACCAGAATTCTTTACGAACATCAAAAAAATGCAATGGAATGTCTGGATATTATGAACAAGGAAAAAGCCTATAGCACTTTGGTGGTACTTCCAACTGGAGGAGGCAAAACATATACGGCTTCTATGTGGCTTTTAAAAAATGCCATTGACCGAAAGAAAAAAATACTGTGGATTGCACATCGTCAAATGTTATTGGAGCAAGCGGCAGAGTCCTTTCAGAAATTTGCCTACGCAGAAGTAATTCCGCATATTTCTTCTTTTCATTTTCGGATTGTCTCCGGTGCATCAAGCCATGATCAAACCATTCATATTCGTCCTACAGATCAGTTGTTGATTGTCAGCAAAGATAGTATCGGGAGAAATCTGCAACGATTGGATGCATGGATGGCTGGGGAAAACGAAATTTATATGATTGTAGACGAGGCACACCATTCTACGGCAAAGACCTACCGAAAAGTCATTTCCTATATAAAAGAAAAAGTACCTAATGTGAAGCTAATTGGTTTGACCGCAACACCATTTCGGACTGCGGAGGAAGAACAGGGGCTATTGGCTAAAATATATACAGATGGCGTACAGAATGGACAGGCAGTACATGGAGATATTGGAATTACATATCAAATCGGCTTAAAAGAATTGATTAATCGCCGGATTTTATCAAAGCCTGTTTTCGAAAGCTATTATACAGACGAATTTTATGGAAAAGAGCTGGGATTGAAAGCTTGGGAAAGCATACAACACTTAGATATGATTCCGGATGACCTTGCGAAAAAAATGGCAGAAAGTTCTGCTCGTAATAAATTGATTGTAGAAACATATCAAGCGAATCAGGAGAAATATGGGCAGACAATTTTATTTGCTGTTAGTGTAGAGCACGCAATCCAGTTGACTGCTCAGTTTCGTAAGGCAGGGGTTGCGGCGGATTATGTAGTGTCCTCCATCAAAGATATGATTACAGGGGTGACGCTTAGCCGAGAAGAAAACGAGAAAAAGATAAATGCTTATCGTGTTGGAGATTTGCAGGTGCTGATTAATGTCAATATCTTGACAGAAGGTGTAGATTTGCCGAAAACCCAGACTGTATTTCTGACAAGACCTACTGTTTCCACGATTTTGATGACACAAATGATTGGTAGAGCCCTGCGAGGAACTGCTGCAGGAGGAACAGCCAATGCTTATATCGTTTCATTCATTGATGCTTGGGATGAACATATTGCGTGGGTTAATCCAGAAAGTCTGTTTGTTGGAAATAATGATTTTCAGGAAAACGCATATGAGCAGAAACAACGGGATTTGCGCATGATAGCAATTTCTAAAATAGAAGAATTTGCAAGAATCCTAGATGATTCTACGGATACCAGCCTCTTGGAAAAGGTACCATTCACGCAGAGAATACCAGTTGGAATGTATGCATTTACTTATTTGGAAGAAAATGGTGGTATAGAGCATGCCTATCAGGTCATGGTTTATAACAGCAGCCAGAAAGCCTACGAAAATATGATGGATAGTTTGCCTGATTTGTTTCAGAGCTTCCATGCTGAAGAAGAGTATTTGTCTGAGCATCAGCTGATGGAAATGGAAAAGCAATGCCGAGATACTTTCTTTTGCGGGGAGATGGTTCCACCCTATGAACCAAAGGATGTTATTCATATTTTGAAATATTATGCCCAGTATGAATCGGTACCGAAGTTTTATACATTTGATGAAGTTGACCGTAGCAAATTAGATGTGGGAATGATTGCACAACATATCTGGGCTGAAGATATGGGAGAACGCAAAAAGGCAGAATATATTGACAAAATTTGGAATGACGCAGACGATAATATGCTGCGGTTGTTCTTTGGCAAAAAGTTATATTTTTTGCGACAGTTGGACATTGAGTTGATGAAAATTCGATATCCGGATATTTATGAGGAAACAGCAAATGTTGTTTATGAAACCAGAAAACTGGAAGAATTATCTTTACATGATATCGGTAAAGTGAACCCGAAACTGGAAATGCAGTTAAGAGATGCGGCTTTTGAAAAAGCGAAAACATCAGATGGTAAATATCAATGTGCAGTTTGTGGAATGAAAAATCGTTCTAAAACGTGCTTCCACGTAGACCATATCATTCCCATGAATCAGGGAGGAAAAAGTGTTCCAGAAAATTTACAGATTTTGTGTAGGCAGTGTAATGGAATTAAGGGAGATCAGATATGAAGGAGTATGCGTATTCTACGCTGGATATAGCATGGATTATTGATGGGATGACTCTTGGATGCCGGCGGCAATATCAGGTTATGGAAACAATCTGGCAAAAAGAGAAAACGTATCTTGAGCTGAAGTATCTGGAAAGTTATCGTCGTTTTGTTTTGGAAATCCAGTATTGGATGCATTATCTTCATGAAAAGAACCTTCTCGATCAGGAATTCACTGTAATACAGCAGGAAATTGCAGCACTCAATGGATCCCTGCAAGCAGAAGATTATCAGAGAGATTTTTTAGGTTTGGATTTATTTTTTAAGCAGGCTCGTATCCGTATTTTATATGGTTATCGAAAAGACTATGTAAAAATCAAGCTGAGAACGTTGTTGAAAGAGTACGGTTATAAAAGAAGATCGCAGAATCTGGTTTTGCATATACAGGATTGTATGGAGGTTTATGGATTGGAAGCAACACTACGAGGTGGTGTACCCTGTAATATAGCAGAAGTGGGGCTTGATGCGATGTTGACGTTTCGGGTTGTTGAGTATAAGAGATGAACTGAATTTCATTGATAAAAAATGTGTGAAATTGTTAAGTTGGTACCAAAACAAGTCCTTTTTATAAAGAAGCATTTTCATTTTATAGTAGGTATAATTGAGAGTATTATTTTTATGGGGAAATATTTAATTGCACTTTATATGAGTGTTTGTGAAAAAAGTTCTTTCTTAAGATAAAACAATAAAAGGAGGAATTTGCATATGCACAATATCATAAATCATTATCCGAATCTATCATGGTCACAATTTGCTGTATGCAATGATAATGCAACTGGTGCCTTTGAAGACATGGTTAGACGTCTCTTCTCTTCAGAATTTTTAGGGGATTCTATGGTTCCACATTCAGACCATAATACTCCTGGAGTTGAGGTGTTACCAATTTTTGAATGTTCTAGTTATGATGGATCGAAGCGAAGAAAAATAAGTTTTCAAGCAAAATATTTTGAGGGAGATGTAAATTATTCCCAAATAAAAAAATCAATGGAACAAGCTATTAAACATTATAGTAACGAGCTTGATTTAATTTACCTGTTTTGCAATAAAACACTTACTACCACAACTAAAGGTTATATGGTCGTAGAGGAATTACTAAAAAAATCTGAAATCGAATTATATCCAATATCTAACAACGAATTGTTAGATTTAGTTTCGAAACATAAGGATATAGCAGAATATTTCTTCTTACCTCGTATAAGACCCAATGGTATGCATATGAATCAAACATATTCAAGTATCATTATAAGTACAGGAGATGAAAAAGTATGCGGCTCCTGTCCAATTAGAGTGGATGAGCAAATCATTGATCCAAGATTACTTCAAGGTTATGTGCAGGAAAAAATACAAGTATGTAAGGCGTTTATTTCTGAAATGCAGTTAGATAAGCTGAAGGCAGAACTTGATAGGATATTTACATATGATCTTGCTGAAATTGAGGGTGCCGAAACCCTACTGTTTTATAGGTATCTTTTGGATTTACATGGTGGCAAGGAAATTGATATTTCTATTGAAGGGCTTACAGAAGAAGATAAAAATGAATTGTTATGGCTTGAAAAATTCTATAAAAATCCCGGACCAGTAAAAGCATATACATACGCAAGTCATTGTATTGAAAGTCAGACTATGGTACTGCATAAAATGTTTTCAGCTCAATTATGGGATGCGGTCACATCTTTGTGTGAAGAAATAATGGGTGATGTATCTACGGAGATGGAGAATGTTGTCAAACGATATTACGGATTAGCATTGTTCAATTTACAAAAATACTCTAAGGCTACCAATTTATTTAAGAGCCTTTATCAGAAAGAACGCAAAGAAGATATGCGTTTGTATTCAATTTTGTCAGAGATGAAGAGTATCAATTTAGAATGGCGTAATGGGTATTATGAGCATAAGGGTAAACTGATTGAACTTACGGAACAACTGGACTTATTGAAGGAAAATAAGCAGTATATTAGTAATAAAAAACTTATTGCTATGTTATATCTTGAAACTGGGTACAACTTAGGTATTAACGAGAAAGAGAATCTTGAAACTGCTATTAAGAGATATAAAGAGTTTACTGAGGAAGTTCAAAATGATTCAATGGTCAAATATATGTTTGCTCTTTGCTTGGAACAAAATGGTAATATCGAAATGGCTGAAAATATATATGCAGAGTTAGACTGGGAAGCAGATGTGAATATTGCCTGTCGATATCTGATTTGCAAATTGACAAGATGTGAATATTCAGAAGCAGTTGAATTGTATGGGAAAATTAAAGATTCTGTGATAAATACGAAACTAAAAGGTTTATATTTATCAGCTTTATTTCATGAACAAAAAGATGATTTTGAAAGTAATCTGAAAGAATTTTTAGCTGATGTTCAGAATGATTTTGAAGGGATTATTGACATTGCTTTGGGTATTCAGGAAAAGAGTCACTTACAAGAGTATATTATTCCTCTAATTAGAAAATATCTTGGTGAAGAAATTGAAAATCTTGATCTTTCACAAAAAACAGAATTAGTATTGATTTTTTCAGATGCAGAAGAAATTGAGCTTATATTAACAGTGCTTAAAACTATTTCCCCAATAAGTGCATTGAATCTATTTGTTGTAAAGGAAATATATAATGCTACTTTTCTTATTAGTAATAAAGAATTTATGGATCATGATAAAACACTGATCAAATCTAATAAGCTAGAAGCCACAGAGAAAATTGCAGATGTTTTTTTGGAGGCTGATGTATTACGAAGAGAGTTTTTACAGATAAGGTATCTTTGTGCTGGAGCAAAGGGTCAAAGGTTCTCTATGCTGAAATATGCTAGAGAACTTTTTGAAATCACAAAAGATGAAAGCATGGCAAGGAACATTATTGCTTTGCTTTTTGAAAGAAACGAAACAGATTTTAACGCATATGTTCCATACATTAATGTTTTAAGTACTTCTACAAAACCGGACTACTGCATGACAGTTGCTGCTGCAATGTTACGTTTAGGGAAAGTTGAAGAAGCTGATTTATTTGCATATAAAGCATTGTATTATTTGAATGAAACTGAAGATTATGAAATTTATAAAAGCTATTTAGGCTACTATAACCAAAATCTCAATAGATATTATGATAATGATGAGATAAAAAGAGTAAGAGGAAGTTCAGTTGTTAAACTTGAAGAGAATTCACCAGCAGATGGACAAAGTCCTCAAATTATTACGCTGTGTCTTGATTCAGAAAGCGAGTTTTCAGATTTGAATAATACAAGTATGGGAATTACGCATATTTCATCAGGTAGTTCTCTATATCTAAAAATACATGGAAGTGGGCTAAATGAAGTATTGAGTATAGAAGGTATAAATTATCGAATAACTAGTATAAAATCTAGAACTGATTATGCAATGGGATTTATTTTCGAAAAAATTAGTACATATCCAGAAAAGTTTGATGGAGTGATTCAGGTGTTTACATTCGAAAAGTCAGAGGATATAATAGAGAAATTTAAATCAGTAACTGCTGGAACAGAACATATAGAAACACTTCTCAAACTTTATCATTTCAAAGAGAATGATATAGGCTTGCCAATAGATTCATTTATTTATGATAACTATGATCGCTATATTGATGCTTTAAAAATGTTCTTATATACAAAAGATCAAGCATTTTACACTGGTTTGCCAACATATGAAGAAGATAATCAGGAATATATTCCATCGTTGTCTACATTGGTACTATTAAGCTCAATGAATATATTGAATGTACTTAATGGAATTAAAAATAGTTTGCTTTTACCAATGTCATATATGGATTTCTTTGCTGAAAGATATAACAGGGCAAAGGAAAATAAACTTATTTCTCCAGGGCAAATAGTTAATATCAATAATCAAGTAACCTTCATTGAAAATGATAATTCACATGTTGAAATATGGGGAAGAATTATTGATTTTTGTAAGGAATGTAAGAAAATCAAAATATCTGATGAAGAACGCATAGGATTTTCAATTTGGGATAACGTAAATGGAGAACAGTTTATTACAGCGATGCAATTGCACATGATTCATTTAGATTCCTTTGTTTTGGCCAAAAAGGAGAACGCAACTCTTTTATGTGATGATTTATTCTTTAGAAAAATAGCAGCATATGGAAAAATTAGAAATATAAACTTTGTTTCACTATTATATCATTATGTGAACAAGGATTTTGCAGTTACGATTATAATGAAGCTATCAAAAACTAATTATTTGTATATTCCGCTTATTGCGAGAACGGATGATGAATTTGTAGAATTAAAGAAAAACATATTAGATGGTAAGCTAAAGAGAAAATTCTATAGTGATATGCTAATAGCATATAATACTGCTTGGAAAAAGGTTGTGAATGAATTTTTTGGGGAATATATAGAATTTGAGAAAAAAGAATAATGGAATGACTTATGGATACAATATCCTAGAGACTATTGATTTTATGAACTTTAAGGTGCCTATAAAATTAATGGATTATGTTATGTATTAATCAGAGATGCCTGCATTCCAGATTGATAGTTAGTGAGGAAAATCATTCTTTTAGGCATTAAAGGCAATACCTAAAGTCTATCAAGTTGTTTATTATGATTATAAAGATAGCCAATCATTAGTATTCTTATCAGAATGGCAGGATCAATGGAGTTTCTTCCAATATGGGAACAATAAGGGGCAGTCTTTTCATATATGAAATTAAAATTTATGTATTCTTTAATCTGTTTCAGAATATAATCCTTTGGAATTATAGAATCTATATTAGAGTCATCATTTGCATTTGTAAGCTTTGTTTTCTTATCATAGAAGCAGAAATCAATCAATATTTATTTTAACGAGGCAGACAGCAGAACTGAGATTTGTAGCTACAACACTTCTCTCAAAACCAGATTACCGAATACACCAGAAGTATCCTTCTGAGTGCTGGTTAATCGACGATGATAGAATGGCTGCCTGACTTTTGAAGTTAACAAGAGGCGTTTCTGTTTAAGCTGACAGCCCTTTATGATGACGTATGCGGCAGCACTGCAAGCGAGCTAGCAAGGAAAAATACCGAAAGATTAAAGAGAAAAGAATAATGAAAATTCTGTCTTGTGCATTCAATATGGATACCGCCTGTTGGAACTACGGATGGATGATGGAACGCTGATTGCTATTGATTGCACTGCCGTAGAAAATGAGGTGGTCGACAATATGTATGAAAGGTCAGAACTGAACTATCTAATTTACAATGTTCCGCTTGAATATACTGAATTGATACTCAACGGAGACCCTGTGGAGTATCTGAAAACTGTGACCGGACATAAGCCTTTTGAGAGTTGATGGCATCACCGCCTGCAGGAAGAATCCTGAGGGCGGTTTTAGTGGATATAAAAAATTCATCAAACGATAATATAACTATACAAATGTGAAGATAATTTCTTGTATTTTGTCATAGTCGGAAGTATAATTTAGAATAAATTGATAGATTTTTTGATCTGAATAGGATAATACGCTCTAGTATTTTGAGTTTTTCGGGAGGAAAAGATATGTCTGTGAGTTACAAAAAGCTATGGAAATTACTCATTGATCATAACATGAACAAAAGTGATTTGGCAAAAAAAGCAAAAATGAGTCCTAATACAATTGCAAAACTTGGCAAAAACGAATCTGTTTCTTTGGACATATTAGTGAGGATTTGCTCAGTTCTTCATTGTGACATAGGGGATATCGTTGAAGTTGTAGACTTATCTGAAAAGAGCACTTCTGTCGAAGAATGATGAATTATAGGGTGATACAGATGAATGAATCAATTTTAGATAAGAAAATAAAAACTTGGGAGGACCGGCTACTTGACTTAGGAAAGCGAAATAAAATGATTTCCTTCCGAGAAAGCAAACGAGCAACCTTGAAGATTCTTAAACCAAGCTTTGAAGAATTATACCAACAGATTGTTGTAGATGAAAAAGAACTGACATTTCAAAAGGCAATTGACCGTGATTCAGATGTACGCGTTTATTCCATACTCAATCTTTTGGACAAGCTGTCATGCCCTATGGAAGTCAATATTGGTGACATTCGAGCAGAAGGTTCACTGCCTGAGATCAAAAAGACTTTGAAGCATCTTCGTTCCAAGGATCGTCTGGCTTTGGATGAGCAGGGCACCAATATTCTTTATTTGGTTTTTGGCTTCATAGAATGGCGCGAAAAAGGCAGTCGGTCTACTGATAGCTGGGTAAAATCTCCGCTGATTTTGGTTCCTGTGACACTTACCTTGCCATCTTTAAACGCTCAATACTCACTTCAAAAACATGAAGACGAAGTTGTGGTTAATCCAACATTAGCTTATTTGTTTGAGCGTGATTATGGCATTTCTTTGCCTGAATTTGATTCTGACAAAGATACGCTTGAAAGCTTCATGCAAAAGATGGAAATCCTTGTTGATGAGCGGGGGTGGCGTATCATAAGAGAATGCAGTATGGGTTTGGTCTCATTCCTCAAGATCAGTATGTATAATGATTTGATTCGGAATGAAGATCAGCTAAAGACTAATCCTATTATTCGTGCATTTGCAGGTGAGCGCAATGAGGTCAACACTGTCGACGGTGATTCCTTTAAGTTTGACCATGACGCATGTCGAGCTATCGATTCGTTCCAAGTTCTTGATGCCGACTCCAGCCAGCAGGATGCGATTGCCCTTTCGCAAAAAGGTGTTAGTTTTGTAATGCAGGGACCTCCTGGCACAGGTAAGAGTCAGACTATTGCAAACATTATTGCCCAGGCATTGGCTGATGGCAAAAAGATTTTATTTGTTTCCGAAAAGATGGCGGCATTGGATGTTGTTTATCGTCGTTTGAGTGATGTTCATCTCGCAGATTTTTGTCTATCCCTTCATAGTCATAAGGCCAATAAAAAAGAGATTCTTGACCAGTTGAGCGCAAATCTCAGTCTCCAGCGGATTAGAGTCAAGGATGAGGAAATTGCAAAACTTACACGCCTGGATATGATTCGTGAACAACTTAAAGCCTATGTGCATGATATTCACCAAACGATCATGCCGTTGGAAATGAGCCTTTATGAGGTTTATGGCGCAATTCTGGAACTGGGTTCCTTACCGGATATTGAGATACATTTGAGCGGTGTTGACCAGCTTACAAAAGATGATGTGAACAGGCTTGCTCTGATGATTATGAATTTGGATAAGGCGCAGGGCGTTTTAGGTCCACAATGGTATAAAAATCCATGGCAAGGCATTCTTGGCTCTTATTTGGAAGTAAGCCAGAAAAGAGAGCTTCAAAATAAGCTTCAGGATGCTGTTAGAATTCTATCCGTTCTGGAAGAATGCAAATTAGTCGATAAGAGCCTCGCAGATATTATCTCCATAGACACACTGGATGCTTTCTGGGAACTGTATGAACATGCTGTCCATTGTAGCTCAATTCCAAACGGATGGTTCCACAGACCTACTGAGCAAGAAGAACACTTAGTCCGTGCACTATGCAAGAGAAAACACACCATTGATAGTTTGACTCAAGAACTGACTAATAGATATGGGCATGAGTTTTTTGATATGTCAGGTCAGTCTGTGGCGATGGAACTCACTGCCTCGATGAAGAAGTACTGCGATGTCCTTCGGAATAACGAGGAATACGATACTGCATTTGAACTTATGGAAGATGACTTGCAGCGGGTAGTTCTGTTAGATGAAACCTGTCACTTGTTGATTGATGCCCTCAATGTTTTTTCAGCTGAGTATAATTTATTGATACAGTTCGACTTTGATTCGGTAGATGCAGTTTTGACAGTTTGCAAAATGCTTCTTGAGAAACGCAAATTAACTTATTGGTATTTCAGCGAGTTAAAATCTGAGCACCTTTTGCAGTATGTCACCGATCTGCGGAACAAATTACATAGCTTTGTTGACCAGAAAGAAAGACTTTGTAAGCGATACTCTGATGGCATTCTTGAGCACAAGGGGTTCGACCAGATATTATCTCAATTAGTATTGGCGGAAACAGACCTTCTGCCTTTGATTTCCGATAATAGATTAACATATTCGACACTGTGCGATATTTCTTCTTTTGAGCCAGATGTTCTCCAAAATGTCGAAACAGCGCTAAATCATACCTCTTTTGCTGGTATGAGACAAACATTTGGAATGCCCAGGCCTACTGCTTTACGAGAAGTAAAAACTCAAATATCGGTAATTGAAAAAGCTCAGCAGAACAAGATCGTCTCAAGTTGGCACTCCGCTTCTACAAGAATTGCGGCTAAACAATTGCTGCAGGAGGTGTTAGGCAAAACAAATGAGCTTGCCGAGGCTAAGAAAAAACTGGAAAACTTTTTCAAGCAGGTTGGTATTGTAATCGATGTCGACACTATGTCTGATTCTGATGTTGCAAAGTTACAACAAGCAGACAAAGTCGTTCCTGAAGCAGTGTCAATTGTTCGATGTTGTAAAAACGATTCTGCATACAATCTGCTGGATACAATTGACCAAAATTCAGAAAACTTTTCTGCATTAGTTCAAAAAATCAGCGATCTTCGCACCGAATACAGAATCATTGATTCTCTTGATAATTTTGAATTGCTTGTTGCGCTGCAAACCTATCGTGACGCAGTTGTATTAAGTGCACCCTGTTCTTCTTGGGCAAACTCAAAAGTGGAAGCATTTGCAATATTGGATCAGGTTATGGAGATAGCAAACAAGCTAAAGACACAGCGAAATCAGATTTTGGAAACATGCGAAGAAACGGTGTTTGCATTGGATTACACGGGGATATTGAATCGATTCAAGGCTGAATATACGAGCTTCTTTAAGATTTTTAAGTCATCCTACAGAGAAGATACAAAGCAAATTCGCCTTGTCTTTAAAGAGGTGCGCAAAAAAATCTCTGATGACGAAATCATTGCACTCTTGCATGCCTTGAGACAATACGATGAAGATTTGAAGGAATATAGGGCGTTTTCTGCACAGATTGCTAAATTATTTGGCATACAAGAATATGATATTGGGTTCGATTGGGAAGCTATTAAAAAGAGGCTTGATGCTTTTGATGCTGTTGGTCATCTCTTTCAGGATGACTATG
>ENA-OPBZ01000944-OPBZ01000944.1-human-gut-metagenome-genome-assembly--contig:-NODE-944-length-13093-cov-2.479368_pt1 | contig 13093 bp, 10 predicted proteins | sample MGYA00241072_ERZ501459 | MGnify/ENA primary metagenome ERZ501459 (study PRJEB25962, sample SAMEA2042632) | human gut metagenome | biome: human gut; feature: human-associated habitat; material: faeces...
GATATGGTTCTTGTTATGACGGTAAATCCGGGATTCGGAGGACAGAAACTGATTCCCTATACGGTGGAGAAAGTCCGTGAATTAAGAAAAATCGTGGATGAGAAGGGATTAAAAACGGACATTGAAGTAGATGGCGGCGTAAATCTGTCAAACGTGGAAGAATTGATGGATGCAGGAGCAAATATTATTGTTGCTGGCTGGATTGCATGTTCATCAAATTATTTTATTCCTGCTTCCGGTCAGTGCGTTGCAGCAATTGCGTTTGATACCGCGGGAACAACAAAAATTGGAAAATATGTGTTAAATCACAGCTATATGCTTCCTGGCCTTGTATGTACTGTAGTTTCAGTAGTGTCAGCAATTTTGATAGGAGCAGTAGTATTTTAAAACATAAGGAGAAAATCTATGAAAGAACCAAAAATTATAGCGATTGGAGATAATGTATGTGATAAATATTTATCTCGTGGGAAAATGTATCCGGGAGGACAATGTGTCAATACATGTGTATATGCAAAATGGAATGGTGTCAATTCGGCATATCTTGGAAAATACGGTAATGATGAAGTAGCTGAATGTGTGCAGGAGACATTAAAAAAATTAGAGATTGATGATACGCATTGCCGGCATTTTCAGGGAGAAAACGGTTTCGCTTTGGTAACACTGAAAGAAACAGACCGTGTTTTTCTTGGCTCAAATAAAGGTGGAATTGCAAAAGATCATGCATTTGATTTCAACGAAGAAGATATGGATTATATTCAGCAATATGATTTGATTTACACAAATCTTAACAGCTATATTGAACAGGATCTTTCAAAATTGTATCAGACAAAGGTTCCGATTGCCTATGATTTTTCAATGCGCTGGACAGATGAGTATTTGAGGGATGTATGTCCGTATGTAACTGTTGCAATTATGTCATGTGCACATTTGTCAGAAGATGAACGGGAGAGAGAAATGAAAAAGGCACAGAAATATGGTGTTTCTGTTGTTCTTGGAACTGTCGGAGAAGAAGGCTCTTATGTATTATATAAAGATAAATTTTTATATACAAAAGCAGTATTGGCAGAGGATGTTATAGATACTATGGGAGCGGGAGATTCTTATTTTGCGGCATTCCTAAGTGATATGTTAAAAAATTCCCCACAACATAAGATTTTAGATGGTTCAGATGAACAGATGTATGTAAAAATTCAAAATGCAATGAAAAAGGCATCGGAGTTTGCCGCAAAGATGTGCGCAAAAGAAGGTGCATTTGGATATGGAGTACCAATTACAGGAAGAACAGAAATTTAGGGAGGTATAAGTATGAAACCAGATATGTATGAAAATAACGAAGAGGGAATTTTATGTGTCTATAAAAATCCAAAGTGGCTTGTATGTATTAAAAACTGGAAACCGGACAATGATATTAATGGGATTAAACACTTGGAGATCCATCATTCGACCGATGAGCAGTTTATTCTTGTACATGGTAAAGCGATTCTGATTACCGCAGAAAAAAAGGAAAATGGTTTTTCTATTGATCTGACATTGATGGAGCAGGGAAAAGTATATAATGTTCCGGCAGAATGCTGGTTTTATTCAATCACCCAGAAAGATACAAAAATAGTATATGTACAAGATTCCAATTGCTCTATGGAAAACAGTGATTTTTGTGATCTTTCGGAAGAAGAAATAGCATGGATTCAGGAAAAAGCATCACGGCTGCTGGCATAACTAAAGGATAGATTTATATGAAGAAACAATATATTCTTTTTGATTTTGATGGTGTTATTGTAAACACGGAACCTCAAAATGCACATTATCTGCAGAAAACTCTCAAATCGTTTGGTATATATATGAATCACGAAGATTTAAAAGGATTTATTGGAGTTAACAGCCGTGAAAAAATATTACATTATTTGAGCCGGTCGAAAGAAAATGTTTCATGGGAAATGTACCAGAAAAGAAGAAAAGAGATGGGAAATACCTATGAAAATGATGCCATCTGTCCCATGCCGGGATTACAGGAATTATTTCAATGGATGAAGGAACGGAATCTGAAAGCCGGATTGGTAACATCAACGAGCGCGAAATATATTATTACGGCTTTAAACCGGATCAAAATGACAGATTATTTTTCAGTTATTGTATGTGGGGATATGTGCGAAAAAAGAAAGCCCTATCCGGATGGGTACTTAAAGGCGATACAGTTATTGCAGGCTGAAAAAGATGAGGTTGTTGCAATTGAGGATTCCTCAACCGGTATTCATGCGGCAATACAGGCAGGAATTGATGTGATTGGTTATACTGGCTCAGGAATAAAACAGGATACTGGAGAGGCAACTGCTGTTTTTTCTTCATTTCAGGACATTCAGCATTTTTTGGAAACAGCAATTTTATAAGTGTACCAGCATACGTTATATAGCAGGCGGCAGATGATTTCTGCCGCCTGCTAAGTTTATCAATATTTGTAGTTATAGCTCCTCTATGCAAAAAGTCTGCCAGAAGAACAAAATAGGACATATAAAGAAAAAAGGGCAAAAATATCCCTTTGTGTAAGACAAATGGGATATATGGATGAAAAGGTGCCTGAAATGTCCTGCTGTGATATCTGTATGGGACATATAGACAAAAAGATAATAAAAAAGTCCTTCTGTAAAAGTCAAACGGGACATGTGGACGAGAAGATGCTACAAATGTCCTGTTATGACATTTGTATGGGACATAATAAGAACTTTTTTTCACATATGTCCCAGCTGACAAGAAAAACAGGACATAATATACAAATTTTTCTCCATATGTCCCGGTTTTTCATAGAATCCATATTCATAAAATATGAAAAAGTATTATGGACAGAAAACATCAATGAACAGTAAGTATTTGTAAAATTATGAATAGAATATCAGAAGGAATATAAGTGCAAAGACAGAATGTTTGTGGTATGCTAGAGACAGGAATCTGGTCGTGACGGTTCGTTGGTAAAGCGGTGGATGGTTACGAATGACATTACGGAGGTGTCAGGCATGGGAAGTTATCTGAATCCGGGCTGCAAAGGCTTTGAGGAGAGCTTAAATTCCGCAATTTATGTAGATAAAACTGGGTTAATCGAAAAAATAAATGCGGTTGTTAACACACGGCAGAAATATATTTGTGTCAGCCGTCCGCGGCGATTTGGAAAATCTATGGCGACGGATATGCTGGCAGCATATTACGATCAGAGCGTCGATACGGCGCGGTTGTTTGATACTCTGCAGATTGCAAAGGCAGAGACTTATCAGAAATACCGGAATCAATATGATGTGCTGAAAGTGAATATGCAGGAATTTTTAAGCATGACGCACAGTATGGATGAAATGCTTGCGGTTTTTCAAAAACGCATGATTGCAGATCTGAAAAGAGGATATCCTGATTATGTCATGGATGGAGAAGACAGTCTGGTGTTTGCGATGAAAGACGTATATGCACATACGAAGTGCCCGTTTATCATACTGATCGACGAATGGGACTGTCTGTTCCGCGAGTACAAGCAGGATAAAGAGGCGCAAAAAAAATATCTGGATTTCCTGCGGGTATGGATGAAAGATCAGGAATATGTGGCACTTGCCTACATGACCGGAATTTTACCGATAAAAAAATACGGTTCGCATTCGGCACTCAACATGTTTACGGAATATTCCATGACCAATCCACGCGAGATGGCGGAGTTTTTCGGTTTTACCGAAGAGGAAGTGCACGCATTGTGCGCAACATACAAGCGCAATTTTGAAGAAGCGCAGGCGTGGTATGATGGCTATGAACTTGTCGCAATGGACGGAGAAAACCCCAAAATCTATTCCATGTACAGCCCGAAATCAGTGGTCGATGCAATGTTAAGCGGTCTGTATGATAATTACTGGAATCAGACCGAAACATATGAGGCATTAAAAATTTATATCCAGATGAATTTTGACGGGTTAAAAGATGCCATTGTGCGGATGCTTGCCGGGGATCGTGTGGAAATCAATACAGGGACATTTTCCAATGATATGACAACATTCCAGAACCGGGATGATGTTCTGACACTTCTGGTTCATCTGGGTTATCTGAGTTATCACTGGATGGACAAAACGGTGTCGATTCCAAACAAAGAAGTGTCACAGGAATATGTAAATGCAATCAGTACCATGGACTGGCATGAGGTGATTGATTCTGTCGAAGCGTCGAAAAATCTGCTGGAAGCGTTATGGATGCAGGACGAAGAGGCAGTGGCAGCAGGCATTGATAAAGCGCATCGTGAGATTTCCATTTTGCAGTACAACAATGAAAATTCGCTGGCATGTACGATCAATCTGGCGTTTTATTTTGCACGGGAATACTACACGATCATAAGGGAATTTCCGACAGGAAAAGGGTTCGCGGATCTGTGTTTTATTCCAAGAAAAATGCATGCAGACAAACCGGCGGTTGTGATTGAACTGAAATGGGAAAAATCCGCACAGGGAGCCATTGCGCAGATCAAAGACCGGCACTATACAGATGCCTTAAAGGAGTATCGGGGAAATCTGCTCCTTGCCGGAATCAACTACAACAGAGAGACAAAAACACATACGTGTGTGATTGAGCAATTAACAAAAGAAGACTGACAGGAGGAAACCAAAATGAGCAACGTATTAGAAGAAATGAAAACCAGAAGAAGCATCCGTAAATTCAAACCGGATACCATCCCACAGGAAATTTTAGACCAAATCATTGAAGCGGGAACCTATGCGGCAAACGGCAGAGGCGCACAGAATGTCATCATCATTCAGGTGACAAACAAAGAGAAGCGCGATGAAATCGCAAAGAAAAATGCAGAAATCATGGGAAGTGAGGGTGATCCGTTTTACGGCGCACCGGCAATGCTCATCGTTTTAGGAAAAAAAGACTGGCCGACACATGTTTATGACGGCAGTCTTGTGATGGGAAACCTGATGCTTGCAGCCCATGATCTGGGAATCGGCAGCTGCTGGATTCACCGCGCGAAAGAGGAATTTGAAAGCAGCTGGGGCAGGGAACTGCTTGCATCCCTTGGGATTGAGGATGAATATGAGGGAATCGGACACTGTGCGCTCGGCTATGTGGACGGGGATTATCCGGATGTTATTCCAAGAAAAGAAAACCGCGTCTTCTATTTGAAATAAAGATAAAAATTTGGGAAATAGGTGTTGTAACTGCCCCTGTTTTCCAGCCACTTCCGAAAGTGGAAAATTTACAATTGTAAATATGAGTTGACGAGAACAGATAGATACGTTATTCTATATTTACAAAACTCACACCAATCAAATTCAGTCAAAAACAGGCTGGACAAATCGTTTAAAGCACAAGAAGTTCAGGTGCTTACAATACCACGAGTTTTAACAATTAAATATGGGATGGCATTTGGGAAAATGGCTTGTTTCTGCGGATGAATGATTGCTTAATTAATAGTGTATGTTATACTATAAAAAAGACTTTCATAACAATATCGATGCTCCCAGTGTCTTCTCTATTCACAAAAGGAAGAAGGAGAAGAATGATATGGCAAATGCAAAAAAGTATGATGACTTAACGTTTACAGATGATTTTATGTTCTGTAAAGTAATGACAACGAACCCGGAACTCTGTCACGAGTTGTTAGAACTTATTCTTGGAAAGAAAGTAGGTGCTTTCACCCGACTTGATCAACAGAAACCAATAGAAATGACGGCTGATGGAAAGGGCATACGATTTGATGTGTACAGCGAGGATGATTCCGGGATTGTGTATGATTGTGAAATGCAGACGAGCAAAAAAGATAATCTTCCGAAGCGTACGAGATATTATCAGGGAATGATAGATTTAAATTTACTTGAAAGGGGTGCGGATTATAAAGAACTGAAAAAGAGCTATGTGATCTTTATTTGTCCATTTGATCAATTTCAGGAGGGGTTACACAAGTACACATTTGAAAATCAATGTAAAGAGATACCAGAACTTGTATTGGGAGATGAGTCAACGAAAATATTCTTGTGTGCCGGTGGGCATGCAGATGATGTATCGGATGAAATGAAGGACTTTTTAAACTGGCTTACGACAGGACAGACAGGCAATAGCCAATTCGTGAATAAGCTTGAAAATGCTGTTCTGAAGGCAAAAAAACATGAGGAATGGAAGGTGGAATACATGACGTTACTTATGAGAGACAATGAAATGATGGAAAAGGGCCGTAATGATATGCTTTTTTCATTGGTGCAGGACGGAACCCTGTCTCTTGAGATTGCAGCAACAAAGGCAGAGATGCCGGTGGAGAAGTTCGCAAAAGCCATGAAAGAAGCAGGATATTTTATAAGGGAGCTTCCATGAGAGAAGATTATCATATTTATTATGAAAATGAAGAAGAACTGTCCGTCTGGCAACCGGAAATAAAAATGTAATGGCAAATAGAAAGAAAAGGAGACAAAAAATATGCCTTGTACAACGATATTAGTAGGAAAAAATGCAACCTATGATGGTTCAACCATGATTGCGAGAAATGATGATGCGGGTGGAAATGATCACTTTACGCCAAAGAAAATGATCGTGGTGCAGCCAAAGGAGCAGCCGCATGTATACAAAGCGGTACTTTCTTCCGTGGAGATTCCGCTTCCGGAAAATCCGCTTCGCTATACGGCTATGCCAAATGCGGTGGAAGGGAAAGGAATCTGGGGTGCATGCGGAGTCAATGAAGCACGGACCGGAATGACGGCAACCGAGACAATCACATCCAATCCACGTGTACTCGGTGCAGATCCGCTGGTGGAGAACGGCATTGGAGAGGAAGATATGGTATCGTTAGTCCTTCCTTATATCCATAATGCAAGAGAGGGTGTTCAGCGGCTGGGAGAACTTCTGGAAACCTATGGCACTTATGAAATGAATGGAATTGCCTTCTCCGATCAGAATGAAATCTGGTGGATGGAGACCATTGGCGGACATCACTGGATTGCACGCCGTGTGCCGGATGATGCGTATGTGGTTATGCCAAATCAGCTTGGAATTGATGCATTTGATCTGGATGATGCATTTACCATGCAGGAAAATCATATGTGTTCTGCAGATATGCGGGAGTTTATTTCGGATCATCACCTGAATCTTTCCATGGATGGAACTCTGAATCCGCGCGAAGCTTTTGGCAGCCATGACGATGCAGATCATGTGTACAATACACCGCGTGCGTGGTATATGCTGCGCTGCCTGAATCCACACACGTACAACTGGGATGGACCGGATGCGGATTTTACACCGGAGTCCGATGATCTGCCATGGACACTGGTACCGGAGCGCAAGATTACGGTGGAAGATGTGAAATATGTGCTGTCTTCCCATTATCAGGGAACGCCCTATGATCCTTATGCGGCTTATGGAGATAAGTCCATGCGGGGAGCCTATCGTTCCATCGGCATCAACCGCAATGACGTCATGACCCTGATCCAGATGCGTCCGGAGGGAGAGCCGGTTCAGTGGCTGGCGCTGGCCTCTAATGCCTTTAATGTACTGGCACCTTTTTATACCGGCATCGATAGGACACCTGAGTACCTGTCAGCGACCACCGGAAAAGTCTCCACGGAGAACTTCTACTGGATGAGCCGTATGATCGCAGCCATGGCAGATGCTTCTTACAACAAATCCGTGTTCCACATTGAGCGCTATCAGGAAAATGTGGCGGCGAAGAGCCATGTGATCCTGAATCGCTACGATGCATTGCTGGCGCAGGAGAACGAAGAGGACAAATGTAAGAAATTGCAGGAAGAAGCCAACGAAAAGACGGCCCAAATGCTGCGGGAGGCAGCAGCCGACACGCTGGACAAGGTCCTGTATGAACTCAGTGGGCAGATGAAAAATGCCTATGCCAGATCGGATGCGTAAACAATCATCCAGGTGGAAACTTTATGATCTGAATGAAGAGAAAGGAAAACAGCAGATTCTCCAAAAGAGTCTGCTGTTTTTGTGTTTATGAAAATATCTCATTGACAAATCTGAAATGTTTACATATAATTACCAAAGATAATTACTAGTGGTAACTATAAAGACAATTAAAGAATAGAAAAAAGATATCAGAGAGGAAAAAGAATGACGGTTCAGACCATAAAACGAATGTTGGATGCCTGTTATCAGGCAAAAAGAATCCGGGAGATGCTTCCCGCGCTGCCCTCAGGCGTGACACCCTCTTATATTCATTTTCTGGATGTGATCCAGATCATGGAGAGGCAGGGGGTTGCTGTGAAGATTTCAGATATCAGTGACTATCTGAATATCCCCCGTCCCGGCGTGACACGGACAGTAAAAGAAATGGAAGAAAAGGGGTATCTGCGGAAAGCCAATGCGGCGGAAGACGGTAGGATCACCTATATTTCCCTGACCGAAGAGGGACGAAAGCTGTCGGAAAAATATAACGAGAATTATTTTTCCGGTCTGGCACCGTATCTGGAGAGCATTTCCGAAGCAGATGCGAAAGTGATGATACAGACCATAGAGACCTTTTATCAGGTGATGTGCGAGAGGAGAGAGTATTTTGAAAAATAAAGAAAATGACATGATGGATTTTACACAGGGAAGTATTTTGAAAAAGTTGCTTCGCTTTATGGTTCCTATTTTGGGAGCACTGATCTTACAGGCGGCCTACGGTGCAGTGGATCTGCTGGTAGTGGGACGTTTCGGCTCCACCTCCGGACTTTCCGGTGTATCCACCGGCAGTCAGGTGCTGAATCTGGTGACCTTTGTGGTGACTCAGCTGGCCATGGGTATCACCGTGCTGATTGCCCGGTATCTCGGGGAGAAGAGAGAGGATCAGATCGGCAGTATCATCGGCGGCGGAACCGTTGTATTTGCAGCGATCTCGCTGGTGCTGTTTGTAATTATGGTGGGCTTTGCCCGTCCTATTGCGGTTCTCATGCAGGCACCGGAAGAGGCGGTAGGGCTGACCGTTGCTTACATCCGGATCTGCGGTGCCGGAATCTTTTTTATTGTGGCATATAATGTATTGTCAGCCATTTTCCGTGGACTGGGTGACAGCAATTCCCCGTTGCTGTTTGTATTCGTGGCGTGCATTGTTAATGTCGTGGGTGATCTGGTGCTGGTGGCAGGACTGGGCATGGATGCCATGGGAGCAGCGCTGGCTACTGTTTTTGCACAGGCATTGAGCGTAGTGTTTGCAATTGTACGCCTTGTGAAAAAGGGACTGCCCTTTACCATTACCGGATACGATTTCCGTTGGAATCCCCAGTGCGGTAAATTCCTGCAGATTGGTCTGCCGTTAGCTTTGCAGGAGTGTCTGACGCAAGGCTCTTTCCTGGCACTGTGTGCCTTTGTCAACCGCCTGGGACTGGAAGCTTCCTCTGGCTACGGCGTGGCATGCAAAATCGTTAACTTTGCCATGCTGATCCCCAGTGCACTGATGCAGTCCACTTCTTCTTTCGTGTCACAGAATGTAGGTGCCGGAGAACAGAAGCGTGCGAAGAAGACCATGTTCACCGGTATCGGCATCGGACTTTTGGTGGGATGCTTTGCCTTTTCACTGGTGTTCTTCCGGGGGGATCTGCTGGCAGGTATCTTCTCCGCGGATGCGGCAGTGGTGCAGAGAGGGTATGAGTATCTGAAAGGTTTCGCACCGGAGACACTATTGACTGCTGTGCTGTTCAGCATGATGGGATATTTTAACGGTAATGGCAAGACCGTGTGGGTCATGCTTCAGGGACTGATCCAGACACTTCTCGTCCGACTTCCTTTCGCTTACTATATGAGTATCCAACCGGACGCAAGTCTCACCAATATCGGCCTCGCAGCCCCCATCTCTACTGCAGTGGGCATTGTTCTGAATGTGGCTTATTTTCTCTATTTGGAACATGCTGCCAAGCGTAGTTAATTGAGAGTTACGCGGGCAATGAGCCGCGCATAGGCATAGTGAAGACAGCGATGGGCGCTTGCGCACAAATCGCTGTCTTATTCGATACGCGGGGCGTAATCATTAAATTTAGTCAATTAAGCCCCGGTAGTTTACGATACGCGGGGCGTAATCATCAAATTTAGTCAATTAAGCCCCGGCAGTCTTACGATAGCGGGGCTTAATTATCAAATATTGTGCGTAATGCCCCATACCTTGGTTTAAGGATACAGAGAAGCTTGTTCCTATCACCTGTGTCCACGCTGAGGCGGAAGGTTTCCAGCAGAAAAGGACTGCTCCCCCGGGCGTAGATGCGGAGGAGACTGTGAGATTTTCTTAGAAAGTGGTTAAGCCGCAGGGGCAACGCGAACACGATGTTCGCGTTAGCCGGTAAGCGACATGGATGGCAGCGTAAAGGCGGCCCCGTCATGATGAGAAACACTTGACCACTTTCCTTTAGAAAATCCACAGTTGTAGCTAGCATCCGAGTCGGGGGGGCAGTCCTTTCTGCGTGGGGGCTATGGCAACCCTACGTTACGAGCCATGTCCCCAATTCATAAATGTTTCGCAAAGGGCACTCCACATTTGTTGGCAGTTCTCTGCAATGAGCCACGCTATTCATAAGATTGTCAGCAAAAACGCTGCCAATCCTATGATCAATTTTCTGTTTTCATTCGTCGTTTCGCCTCATACATTTTGGCATCGGCCTCCCGGACCATATCGTCCATGGAACGAGGCATATTATGGGTCAGTACGGAATATCCCATGGCTACAGTAATGGGATGCTCGGAACCGTCAGGAAGCTTCAGAGTTCCCAGAGACGCTTCGAAATCTCTTTGCAACTTGAGAAATTCTTTTTCGGAATCGGATACGGTCGACAGGAATACGAACTCATCTCCGCCGATCCGGTAACATTTTCCTAAGGAACCGAGATGTGCCGACAGAGTATCCGCTACCCGGCGGATCATTTCATCACCGCTTTGGTGACCGTAGGTGTCGTTCACATATTTGAGGCTATTCACATCGTACAGTGCCAGCAACACATGAAAATTATGGGATGCGTCCAATCTTTTCAATTCTTCCATATAGGAAGTACGGTTCAGCAGGTCGGTCAGACCGTCGCGATAAGCCAGGCGGCTGAGCAGCTGCATGCGAACACCTTCCTGATAGTTGGTCATGAGGCGCAGGGTAACCTGGACTGCTTCCATGATCAGGAACATAAGCACACCGATCCGTGTGAAGAAGCTGGTCTCGGGAGCACTGCCGAACCATAGCAGCAGGATATCCAGTAGAACGCCAAAGCACAGACACAGAATTCCAAGGTTATGATATAGATTGTGCTTCAGATGCTGCCTTTGATTCTGATAAAACCCTTTGCCGATGGCATAGATAACAAGTGCGATCAGAATGCCAAAAGTAATATGGGTCAGACGAAGACTTTCATGGAAGTCCTTGAGACCGGTCAGATTCAGGCAGAAACGTATACTGAAATCCATGACACTGATCAGGCATACTGTCTGTACCATCACAGGGGAGTACTCTGTATACATTTTGCCAAGGTACAGAAACAGTGGAATGGTGATCAGCATCATAAAAAGTTCCGCAATTGTATGATAAATATGGCTGTTACGCAGGATCAGTTGCAGCATACGGTTATCTGCCAACATAAAGATACCGGTATTCAGAGCAAATAATCCCAGATAAAGCATCTCACTGCCGATGATGTGCTTCTTGTGTAATGGCAGATAAAACAGGATAAATGCCAGACCAAGATGGGCGATCAGGAAGCTGATGCCGAATCCGGGTGCCTTGTCGCGGATGCGGCTTATCAGGATATCTTCACTACGTCCCAGGTACATATGATTGATCTTGCCACTGCCGTCTCCGTAAGGATTATCGATCACCAGGGTGAGCGTGCACCCGGAATCTTCCCGGTAGATCGGCAGAGAGACATAAGAGGCTCCCGGTGTCTTGCTGAAGAAAACTCTCTCCGGCTGCATGGTCTCATAGATCAGCCGGTCGTCTATCAGGATCGTCACATTGGAACTTTTATAAAAAAAGAAAAGTGCCATGTCGTGAGTCAGCGCAGGAAGCTTCTTGGTCACTGTGCAGGTGCCGCTGATATGGGAAAAATCAACGGGGCTTCCATCGGAGGTGGTCCAGCCTTCTGAAAAGTCAATATAATCCGATATTGCCGGCTCACGGTTCTGCCTGGGCAGACTGTAGTACAGTACCGTAAAAATCACAGAACACATGATCAGGAAAAACAGTCCACGTTGGAATATGAAGTTTTGTGATTGTTCGTGTTAGTATTCATATGAATTATATTATAGTAATTAGGTACCATAAAAGTCAATGCCTGTGTTGGTCAGATCAATGACTAAAGATAAAAAAAAGTTGCAATGGGTGAAAAAGTATGCTATTGTGATTTTGTTGCCGCTTTAGCGCGGTAAAGATTTACTCTGGAGAGTCCTTCCACGGAAAGCAATTATCGTATTTCCGTATAGAAGGCGCCGAAGGTGTACGGCAGTAAAGCTGCCAATCTCTCAGGCAAAAGGACAGAGCATCTATATGCTTATTCCCATTCTCTTCGGAAGAAATCAATCTACGATAGGACGTCACAAGAGGTGACGGAAGGAGAGGGAATATGTTAGACATGATTAGTAACTTTCTGACCACAGTGGATGATTTCGTCTGGGGCATCCCCCTGATCGTCCTCATTCTGGCGACCGGTCTTTTTCTTACAGCCAGACTTCATTTTTTGCAGATCACGAAGCTTCCACATGCAATCAAACACTTAATTGCCAATGAAAAGTCGGGCGAAGACGGCGAAGTATCCAGTTTCGCGGCACTGTGTACGGCATTGTCCGCTACCATCGGAACCGGTAATATCGTTGGTGTGGCAACGGCTATTGTAGCAGGCGGTCCCGGAGCTTTGTTCTGGATGTGGATCGCTGCGCTGGTAGGTACGGCTACGAAGTATTCCGAGTGTCTGCTGGCGGTGAAGTATCGTGTGGTAGCAGAGGACGGACACATCATCGGTGGACCCTTCTACTATATCGAGAACGGTATGGGCAAGAGCTGGAAATGGCTTGCTAAGTTATTTGCATTTTTTGGTGTATGTGTTGGACTTTTTGGTATTGGTACATTTAGTCAGGTAAATGGTATTTCAAGTGCCGTTAATGGTTTTTTCGATGCGAATAATGAGCATTGTGT
>ENA-OPBZ01000946-OPBZ01000946.1-human-gut-metagenome-genome-assembly--contig:-NODE-946-length-13080-cov-2.572054_pt1 | contig 13080 bp, 10 predicted proteins | sample MGYA00241072_ERZ501459 | MGnify/ENA primary metagenome ERZ501459 (study PRJEB25962, sample SAMEA2042632) | human gut metagenome | biome: human gut; feature: human-associated habitat; material: faeces...
TTCGCCTTAAGAGGCTCATCGGAATGGTTTGCATAATGGAATTAGTCCGGTTTCTTTTGGTCCTTCTGCCAGCACAGCGCAAAGTATGGCAGCCGTCCCTTTGTTAATTATAGTAGAAAAGAGAATGAACTTACGAATAAATTCGAACTTTCAACGGAATCCCCATCTCGTCTGCGAGTTTCTGGGACGCATCGATTTCTTCCTGTGAAATGATGCTGACCACACTGAACTGGACAGAAGAGAATAACTTTTTGGATTTTTCAGCGAAAGCAAGCATATCCGGGAATGCATTTTCAAAACAAGGCTGTGTAACTTCCTGGTAACGCTCTGCAGTTGGCGCATTCAGGCTGATCGATACGGCATCGATATATTTTGCCATTTCTTCTGCGATTGGCTTTTTATTGAAGAGTTCGCCAAGTCCGTTGGTATTGACGCGAAGGAGAACTTCCGGATGTTTTTCTTTCATGTATTTTGCAGCAGCAATCAGATTATCGTAGGCACAGGTCGGTTCCCCGTAGCCGCAGAAGACGGCTTCCGGATAATTTGTAAAATCAAAAGCATCAATAGCTGCCTTGATCTCTTCGAAAGAAGGATTGTGGTCGTGCCAAAGTTCTGTTGCCTCTCCGATGGCTTCATGCTCGTTACGGATGCAGAAAATACATTTGCAAGTGCAGCGGTTGGTGATGTTAAAATATGCATTGTTTTTAAATGTGTAAATAATATCTGACATTATAATAAAATCTCCTCTTTGAAAGTCAGGCGGATATTCAAGAACCACCTGTCATTTGCGTATGATTAAATATTTGGCTAAATTCCAAATTTGTTTTTCATTGTATTCTTGAAACCGGCTTTGTCAAGAGTGGAACCAAGAATGATAAAGATCACAGCACTTCCGCCTGACTGGGCAAGGGTTCCTACAATCGAAGGAATCAGTGCACCCCAGGTTCCGAACAGGATTACATCTGTGATATAATATCCAATAAAGGAAATTACAGCGGCAACAATAACGCCGACACAGTTGTGTACATTCACGATCTTGTCCTTTTTACATGTGATCGGAAGGGAGATCAGCATCTTGATGATGAAGGTTGCAGGTGCATATACCGGGGCAGTCAGGATATCTGCCATGGCACCACCGATTGCACCAGCAAACATGGCATATGGTGTTGGGAGGAATGCAGCGGCAAGATAGATCAGAGAATCTCCGATGTGTACATATCCGCCATTTACACCAAATGGAATATGGAAAATATAAGCAGTTGTCACACAGATCAGTGCTGCAAAAAGAGCTGTTGAAGTCAGTCTGGAGACTTTCTGATGAGAAAGTGCATTTGCAGATGGTTCTGGATTGTTAATGATTGTAGATGACATGATAGTTACCTCCCTAGGTTTTATTTATTTTGTAAATGTCAGTCAAGCAGCATAGAAAGATGGGATTCAAAATTGATTCCATCATTGCGCGGAATCTGGTCGGCAACGGTGTCAATCAGAGATTTTTCGATAAACCGGCATGCTTTTTCCACGCCTGCAGCTGCACTTTTTCCCTGTACCATCGAGGCACATACGACAGCGGAGAGCAGGTCACCGGTGCCAGAATAGCTTCCTCCGTGAATTCCAGAGGAAATGACGCTTATCTGGTCGTTCTCGAGAACCAGATTGTAATATTTTACGGTATCATCAGAAGGAGCCTGATAAAGAATACCGGTGACGATGATCGTCTGGATCTGCGTTTCTTTCAACGGAGCGGCAATCCGGGCAATCCGGTCCAGATAATCCGGTTCGTCCTTATACTTGGTAAGCCCTGCAAAATCAGAGTGTGTTAAAAGACACAGCTCGGTAAGATTTGGCGTGATCACATCGGCATGGGATACAAGCTTCTGCATCTGCTGTTGGAGTCTGGGAGTGAAAATGTCATATTTGACACCGGAATCTCCCATGACCGGATCGACAAAGAGCAGAGTGGAAGGGGTTCTGAACTTCTCACAGAAATTCAGGATTTTTTCCGCCTGATCTGCGCTGCCGAGATATCCGGTACTGATCGCATCCAGGGTAAGACCACGTTTTTGCCATTCTTCTGTGTAATGATCGATCTTGTCGGTAAAGTCCGTACAGTAATAGCTGTCGTAGCCGGTCTGATTGGTTAAAACTGCCGTTGGCAGAGGACAGGCCTGCACACCCATGACGGAAAGAACCGGGATCGCAGCTGTCAGAGAGCATTTACCAAGACCGGACAGATCATTGATAACAGCGACTCGTTTTATCATTGAAGTATCCTTTCCGAAATACAAAATGAAAAATTCTTGCATTTCTTATGTGTTTTATATAGAATAAAATAAAAGTGTCATTTGTAAAATATACAAAAAGAAATATTTTTTAGAGGTCAGTTATGAGAGTAGAATTACAGAATGAGGAACACTGCCGGTATCTGAGAGTGTATCATTATTACAGGAATCTGATTCTATCCGGGCAGATGAAGTCAGAGACAAAGCTTCCATCGATCCGTAAAGGTGCAAGCGAGCTGCAGATGAGCCGGACGACGATGGAGAATGCGTATATGCTTCTGGCAGCAGAAGGTTATATTGTGTCCAGACCGCAGAGTGGATATTATGTGACGGATATTGCCGAGAAGCAGGAAGAGGGCAGAAAGATTGCAAGCCGGCATGTAAGGAAGCAGGAGAATCCGGTTGTCTATGATTTTGCAACATCAAATGTAGATAAAGAGAGTTTCCGGTTTGAATTATGGCGGAGATATATGAAGAGCGCAATGCGTCAGGATGAGAGACTGCTTTCTTATGGAGAACCGCAGGGGGAACAGGAGTTCAGGGAAGTACTGTCTGAATATATTCAGAAGACCAGAAGTGTGATCTGCAGCCCGGATCAGATCGTGATCGGTGCCGGTATACAGAGTCTTCTGCATATTCTGTGCCCACTGAATCATAAAAAGAGAACCGTATTTTTCAGGGACAGTGAGTTTGTACAGGGAATGACGGTTTTTGAAGATCATAACTACCGGATTGCAGGAAGTGCGGAAGAAGAGATTGGAATGTATTACGTGTCACCATCACAGATGACAAGATTTGGTGGGGTGATGCCGATCCAGGAAAGACTGGAACTGGTCGGACGCGCCGAGAAAGAGCATTTTCTGATCATTGAAGATGACTATAACAGTGAGTTCAAATATTTTCAGAAACCGGTTCCGTCCCTGCAGGGACTTTCGGGAGGAAGAAATGTCATTTATCTGGGAACATTTTCCAAAATGCTGCTTCCGTCTATCAGGATCAGTTATATGATACTGCCGCCGGAACTGATGGAAACTTACGAAAAAAGAAAAAATAATTACAATCAGACTGCATCCAAGGCCGAGCAGATCGCACTGACACAGTTTATCCGTGACGGACATCTGGCGAGTCAGGTCCGTAAATCCAGGAAGATCCATCTGGCAAAGGCAGAAAAGCTTGCGGAGAGTATCCACAAGGTATTTGGGGATACAGTAAATGTAAAGATCGGGGAAGCCGGTTTTATGGTTCAAATTATATTTTCAAATGGAACAGATGTTAAGAAAGTGGCAAAAGCAGCCCGAAAAGAAGGTCTTACATTCCGGGAAGCCGAAGGACATACGCTGTTACTGACCTGCGCAGGTGTAGAGTCGGACAAATACGAAGAAGCTATGCAGATCCTTGCAAAATGCGTTATAATAGATAATATGAAGTGACCTCACATTTGTAGCAATGTGGATTTACCTGTATACTAGAATTTGATAAGAACAAAGGTAACAAGGATTACCGCATACAAAAGGAGATCACTCATATGAAAAGAATACTAAAAATTGGCATGAATATCCATACCACAAATTACACATTATGCGCAATGGAACCAATAATCGGTGAGGCTGACAGTGTATTTGAAACAATCAAGGTAACATCGGATTATAAAAATATCCTGCTGTTTATTGAAAATATGAAAATGAAACTTGGGTTGAATGATGAATACGATATTCAGTGTGGATATGAGGCGGGCTGTCTTGGATATTCACTCTATAACTAGCTAACAGCCGCAGGAGTAAAATGTGTGATACTTGCACCAAAAACCATGCTTACACCGCAAAGTGTAAGAATAAAGACAGATATGTGGGATGCATATATGATCACCCAATGTTTGTCATATGGTGGTTATCATGCTGTTTATATTCCGACAGGAGAAAGAAAGGGGGAAAGGATGGAAGGTTCACATGAACTGGTTCTGCCAAATGAGGATCTTTCTTTTCGAATGTTTTTGTTTGAAGGGAAAGATGGAAATTATGTCAGGGAAAAGCACTGGCACCGGTCAATCGAGATGTTTGTTGTGCTGGAAGGTAAACTGGATTTTTATATCAATGAAGAAGACATCCATCTGGATAAGAAAACCTTTGTGATCGTTAATTCCAATGAACTGCATTCGATTTCGGCGTCACTTCCGAATAAGACCATTGTACTTCAGATGCCGCTTCAGACATTTGAACGGTATTATACGGATGAGCAGTTTATCTGTTTTACCCACAGGGAAAGAGTACAGGATGAGCAGCTAGTAGAATTGGTGGAGAAGATGTATGCGACATATCAGGAAAAAGAGATAGGATATGAGCTGCAAGTACAGAGTTATTTTTACAGATTGCTATATCTGATGGTGACGAAGTATCGGAAGATGAATGTCAGTGGAGAAATTGTGCGTGAACATAGGAACAGGAACCGGCTTTCTTCTATTACCGGTTACATAAAAGAAAATTTCAAAGAAGATCTTTCACTTGAAGGAGTGGCGCAGAGTTTCGGTTATTCACCCACGTATTTGTCTCGGATGTTTCGGAAATATGCGAAGATCAATTATAAAGAATATGTACAGGGCATTCGTCTGGAATATGCATACCGGGAGCTTACCGGAAGTGATGCATTGGTAGAAGAGATCGCAGAGCATAATGGATTTGCAGATGGAAGGGCATTTGCAAAAGCATTTCAGAAAAAATACGGAGTAAGACCCAGTGAGTTTCGTCGGAGACAGAAATCAGAGGATCAGAAAATGAGTTAGAAAAAGTTGACAAAGACAAGAAAGTGCAGTTAACAGGCTAAGTATTCGGTAGCAGGTACTGAACACGCCTGTTAAAATAAAAAGAAAGAAGGAAGAAACACAATGAAAATCAAAAATGTAACAGATCCAGAATTCAGACGTTATGGACGTATCGTTGATGGCTATGATTTTACAGAAATGATCAAGGTAATGGAGCAGACACCACTTCCGGAGGAGGTTATTTATGTGCCATCGGATAACAAACTGGAGAAGACAGAACCTGCAATTGATCTGAAGATGAGAATTTTTGGAGAACTTCCAATACAGATCGGATATTGTAATGGTCATAACAGCAAGCTGAATGCGTTGGAATATCACAGAAGTTCAGAAGTGAATGTTGCAGTTACAGATATCATTTTACTTCTTGGATCAGAGCAGGATATTGCATCTGATTTTACCTATGAGACATCAAAGGTAGAGGCTTTTCTTGTTCCGGCAGGAACAGGAATTGAAATTTATGGAACAACCCTTCACTATGCACCATGTGGAGTGGATGGAAATGGATTCAAAGCAATCGTTGTTCTTCCACAGGGAACAAACACAGATCTGATGACCTGTCATACAAAATCTTATGATGACAAGCTTCTGACAGCAAAAAACAAATGGCTTATTGCTCACGAAGAAGCAGGTATTGAAGGTGCGGTATGTGGTCTTAAAGGAGAGAACATCGATCTTGCAAAATAAGCGGACGAAAGTCCTTGTTTAGGAGGAAAAGATCATGAATAACATGCCAGAAGTTAAAATCGGAGTTGTTGCGGTAAGCCGTGACTGTTTCCCGGAAAGCCTTTCTGTATCAAGAAGAGAAGCACTTATGAAGGCTTACAAAGAAAAATACGGAGAAAAACACATTTATGAATGTCCGATCTGTATCGTGGAAAGCGAAATCCATATGGTACAGGCTCTGGAAGATATTAAGAAAGCCGGATGTAATGCACTGGTTGTATATCTTGGAAACTTCGGACCGGAGATCTCAGAGACGCTTCTTGCAAAACACTTCGATGGACCAAAGATGTTCGTTGCAGCAGCAGAAGAGAGCGGCAATAACCTGATTCAGGGACGTGGAGATGCATACTGCGGTATGTTAAATGCAAGCTACAACTTAAAGCTTCGTAATGTCAAAGCATACATTCCGGAATATCCGGTTGGAACAGCAGAAGAATGTGCAGATATGATCCATGAATTTGAACCGATCGCAAGAGCAGTCATCGGACTTAACAATTTGAAAATTATCAGCTTTGGACCAAGACCGCTGAATTTCCTTGCATGTAATGCACCGATCAAACAACTTTACAATATCGGCGTAGAGATTGAAGAAAACTCAGAACTTGACCTGTTTGAAGCATTTAACAAACATGCCGGAGATGAAAGAATTCCGGCAATTGTAAAAGAGATGGAAGAAGAACTTGGAGCCGGTAACAAGAAACCGGAAATCCTTTCAAAACTTGCTCAGTATGAACTGACACTTAAAGACTGGGTAGAAGAACACAGAGGATACCGCAAATATGTTGCAATCGCCGGAAAATGCTGGCCTGCATTCCAGACACAGTTCGGATTTGTACCATGCTATGTCAACAGCCGTCTGACAGCACAGGGAATTCCGGTATCCTGCGAAGTAGATATCTATGGAGCACTCAGCGAATTCATTGGAACAGTTGTAAGTGAAGACACTGTAACACTCCTTGATATTAACAACTCTGTACCGGCTGACCTTTATGAAGAAGACATTAAGGGCAAATTCGATTACACACTGAAAGATACATTCATGGGATTCCACTGTGGAAATACTGCATCATCCAAACTTTCATTCTGCGAAATGAAATACCAGATGATTATGGCAAGATCTCTTCCGATCGAAGTAACACAGGGAACACTTGAAGGAGATATCAAACCTGGAGATATCACATTCTTCCGTCTGCAGAGCACATCAGACAATGTACTGAGAGCTTACATTGCACACGGTGAAGTCCTTCCGGTAGCAACACGTTCCTTCGGAGCAATCGGAATCTTCGCAATTCCGGAAATGGGCAGATTCTATCGTCATGTACTGATCGAAAAGAACTTCCCGCATCACGGAGCCGTAGCATTCGGACATTACGGAAAAGCACTTTACGAAGTATTCAAATACATCGGAGTACCGGTAGACGAAATCGGCTACAACCAGCCAAAAGGTGTACGTTACCCAACAGAAAATCCTTGGGGTTAATTAAAACTATACACAATCATATAAGGGGCGGCTGAATGAACCCGCCCCTTTATAGTACAAAGAAACACGAATTAAAAACAGGATTTATGTTTCAAGCAGGCGGTTCAATGTCTTGAGGACCAGATTATAGAAAATAAATATGGCAGATTCCATTTGAGGCAATGAAGATGAGACTCAGAAATTGTGGAAGCCATTGCTGACACAATTTCCGCTCTAAGAGGCTCATCGGAATGCTTTGCCGATTGGAAAATGCCATATTTATTTTCTATAATCTGGTCACAATCCCTCGAATCCGTCAGGTTGATACAAAAACCCTAACAAGGAGGTACATCATGCTCTATATAGGCGTAGACCTTGGAACATCCGCAGTAAAACTTCTGTTAATGGATGAAAAAGGCGACATCAAAAAAATTGTTTCAAAAGAATACCCATTATACTTCCCACATCCGGGCTGGTCAGAACAGCATCCGGAAGACTGGTTTACCCAGTCCGTAGAAGGCATCAAAGAACTGACTTCTGAGTGTGATAAGAGCCAGGTTTCAGGAATCAGCTTTGGTGGACAGATGCACGGACTGGTCGTTCTGGATAAAGACGACCAAGTCATCCGCCCGGCAATTCTCTGGAACGATGGACGTACCACAGAAGAGACGGATTATCTGAATAACGAGATCGGAAAAGAAACGCTTTCTAAATACACAGCAAACATTGCATTTACTGGATTTACCGCACCGAAGATCCTGTGGGTAAAGAAAAATGAGCCGGAGAATTTTGCAAAGATCACAAAAATCATGCTTCCAAAAGATTATCTGGCATACTGCCTGTCAGGAAGCTTCTGCTCTGATTATTCGGATGCATCCGGCATGCTTCTGATGGATGTAGAACACAAATGCTGGTCCAAAGAAATGATGGACATCTGCGGCGTAACAGAAGAACAGCTTCCGAAGCTTTATGAAAGCTACGAAGTTGTGGGAAGTCTGAAGCCAGAAGTAGCAGCAGAACTCGGACTTTCTGAAAATGTAAAAATTATTGCAGGAGCAGGCGATAATGCAGCTGCAGCTGTCGGAACAGGAACAGTTGGTGACGGAAGATGTAACATTTCTCTTGGAACATCCGGAACCATCTTTATTTCCAGTGCAAACTTCGGCGTGGATAAGAACAATGCTCTGCATTCTTTTGCACATGCAGACGGTCATTATCATCTGATGGGATGCATGTTAAGTGCTGCATCCTGCAATAAATGGTGGGCAGAAGAGATTCTTCACACGGATGATTTCGCAGCAGAGCAGAAGGATATCACAAAGCTTGGTGAGAACCATGTATTCTATCTGCCATACCTGATGGGAGAAAGATCACCGCACAATGACCCTTATGCAAGAGCCACCTTTACCGGTATGACTATGGATACCACGAGAGCAGATATGATGCAGGCAGTATTGGAAGGAGTTGTATTTGCACTTCGTGATTCCCTTGAAGTTGCAAAAAGCCTTGGAATCAAGATCGAACGTACCAAGATCTGCGGTGGTGGAGCAAAGAGTCCTCTTTGGAGAAAAATGATCGCCAATATCATGAACCTGAAAGTGGATATCATCGAGAGCGAAGAAGGACCGGCACTTGGAGGTGCAATCCTTGCAGCAGTCGGATGCGGCGAATACGAAAGCGTAGAAGCAGCAGCTGACAAGCTGGTTAAGATTGTAGATACCGTAGAACCGGAAGCAGAGCTGGTTGAAAAATACGAAAAGAGATACCAGGAGTTCCGTCAGATTTATCCGGCACTCAAACCGGTATTTCCGCATATTCAGTAATTGAATATAAGATTTTTATGGCGTCAGTCACATTGAATCTTCTTCTTTGCAGTCCCCGTTGACAGTGAAAGTTAAAACCCGTATAATGAATTATAAGATTGACATGATGTGGAGGGCTTGATTCTATGATTATTGCAAAGAATGATGAAGATAAAAGAAGCCGTGTGTGGAACTATGTGACAGGAATTACGACCGTTCTGATCATTATCGTGGCTGGATATTTCATTTACCAGGGATTTTTCGGAAATCCGCTGGAAGGAAAGTGGAAGCATGATGAGAGTGATATGATACTGGAAGTAGATGACCATAATGAAGCAGAGCTTGACTGGAAGAACCTGATCGATGGTAAGGATGTGGATGTGGAACTTGGATATACACTGGATATCAAGGCAAAGCAGATTACATTTACTGTGAAGCAGGAAGAGCTGGATGAGACAGCGAAAGAACTTGGTGATAATGTAACTGCATCGGAAGTAGAGCAGGCGATCAATTCTGTACTCACTACATTCAATTACAGTGTGGACGGAACCGAGCTTACACTTACCGAGTGGGATTATGGGGACCAGATGATTTTTGAAAAAGCAGACAAATAAAGAGAACCCTCTCTCTGTGGGCACGAAAGCCCGCAGGCAGAGGGTTTTGTGTGAGAACAGGAGGTTAAAAGCAGATGACAAGGAAGGAGACAAAAGTAATAAATATCGGAGGAAGAAAGATCGGTGGAGGCAATCCGGTAGCGATCCAGTCCATGACAAATACAAAGACAGAGGATGTATCTGCCACTGTATCTCAGATATTGGCACTGGAAGCAGCAGGCTGTGAGATTGTCCGGTGTACAGTTCCGAATATGGAAGCAGCACAGGCTTTACAAGAGATTAAGAAACAAATCCATATTCCACTGGTTGCAGATATACATTTTGATTATCGTCTTGCGATCGCTGCAATTGAAAACGGTGCAGATAAGATCCGTATCAATCCGGGGAATATCGGAAGTGAGGACAGAGTCCGTGCGGTTGTGGAGAAAGCAAAAGAATACGAGATTCCGATCCGTGTCGGGGTGAACAGTGGTTCGCTGGAGAAGAACCTTCTGGAAAAATATGGTGGCGTGACTGCAGAGGGAATCGTGGAAAGTGCACTTGACAAGGTACACATGATCGAGAACATGGGCTATGACAATCTGGTGGTCAGTATTAAGTCTTCAGATGTCATGATGTGTGTAAAAGCGCATGAGCTGATCGCAAAGAAATGCCCGTATCCGTTGCATGTGGGAATCACCGAGTCCGGGACGCTGCTTTCAGGCAATATTAAATCTTCAGTAGGACTTGGAATCATCCTTTATCAGGGAATCGGAGATACGATTCGTGTATCGCTGACAGGGGATCCAGTAGAAGAGATCAAGAGTGCAAAACTGATCCTGAAAGCACTGGGACTTAGAAAAGGAGGAATTGAAGTTGTATCCTGCCCGACCTGTGGACGTACCAAGATTGATCTGATCGGACTCGCAAATCAGGTGCAGGATATGGTGGCGGATATTCCACTGGATATAAAAGTTGCTGTTATGGGATGTGTGGTAAACGGACCGGGAGAGGCAAAGGAAGCCGATATCGGGATTGCCGGAGGTGTCGGCGAGGGTCTGATTATCAAACATGGAGAAATTTACAAAAAAGTACCGGAAGCAGAACTTCTGCCGGCACTGCGTTATGAATTGGAACATTGGAGTGAAGACTGATGTCAAAAGCATTTCGTGAAGCCTTTCCGACACTGAAACTGGAGGAAGAACTCGAAGGGCTGTTAGATACAACTGAAGTGACAAAAATAAGTGCGAATCATGAACATACTCATATTCGCATTTATTTGCGTGCAAAAAGACTTATTTTCAAAAAAAACATATGGAAACTTGAAAAAGCGATTACCGAACAGATTTTTCAGAACCGGGCCATACAGGTAAAGATCATAGAGTCTTATGAGCTTTCCGAACAGTATACCCCGAAGTCTCTGATAGAGGTGTATAAGGACAGTATTTTAGATGAACTGAATGCCTACAGTGTGCTCGAATACAATCTGTTGCGGACGGCGGACATGGAATTTCCGGAAGAGGACCGTCTGATTCTGACGATGGATGAGACTATTATTGCCAAAACCCGTACGGATGAGATTATCGAATTTTTAGAGAAAGTGATCTGTGAGCGCTGTGGAATGAATCTGAAAATATTTCCACAATACCGGAAACCGCAGGAGAGCAAATACCGGAAAAATTCCGAAGAACAGATCCGGCAGGAAGTGGCAGGAATTGTTGCGCGGACGAAGCTGGTTATGGAAGGAAAATCCCAGGAAACGGAAGAAAAGGAGAAAACTGTCGAAACAGAAGAAAAAACAAAGACAATTGCAAAAATGGCAGGAAATCGTGCAGACACTTCAAAAAATGGTACAAATTATGCAAAACCAAAGCAGAAGTTTGAAAAGCGGGGAGAGTTCCGCCGGAAATTCGAGTCGGATAACGGCAAAAAATCCATGAATCCGGATGTAATATACGGAAGAGACTTCGAAGAAGAGAGCATGGAGATTGAGAAGATTGACGGACCGATCGGAGAGGTTGTGATCCGCGGAAAGATTCTGTCGGTAGATACCCGTGAGATCCGCAATGAAAAGACCATCATTATTTTTTCCGTGACGGATTTTACCGATACGATTGTTCTTAAAATTTTTGCGGGAAATGATGATGTACCGGAGCTGTTAAAAGAAATCAGCGGGGGAAAGTTTGTGCGTGTCAAAGGTGTTGCAACCATTGATAAGTTCGACAGTGAACTTACCATCGGTTCTATCGTCGGAATCAAGAAATGCGCCGATTTTACAACGGTCCGTATGGATACCAGCGTAGAAAAACGCATAGAGCTGCACTGCCATACCAAAATGAGTGATATGGATGGCGTTTCAGATGTCAAGGATATTGTCAAGCGTGCAATGAAATGGGGGCATAAGGCGATTGCCATTACCGATCACGGGGATGTGCAGGCGTTCCCGGATGCCAATCATACCGTACCGTCCGATTCGGATTTTAAAGTCATTTACGGCGTGGAGGCATATCTGGTCGATGATTTAAAGGGGATGGTGACGGACAGCCAGAACCAGGATCTGGATGCAGATTATGTGGTATTCGATTTGGAGACAACCGGATTTAGTCCGGAGACCAACCGCATTATAGAGATCGGGGCGGTGAAGGTGCAGAACGGAAAGATCGTGGACAAATTCTCAACGTTTGTCAATCCACAAGTGCCGATTCCGTTTCGGATTGAGCAGCTGACGTCGATCAATGATTCCATGGTGATTGATGCACCTGTCATTGCAGACATTCTTCCGGAATTTATGAAATTCTGCGAGGGATGTGTTATGGTTGCCCATAATGCCGATTTCGATATGAGTTTTATCAAGAAAAACTGCCAAAGGCTGGATATTCCATGCAAGCCGACGATTGTGGATACGGTTGCCCTGGCGCGTGTCCTGCTTCCGAATCTGAACCGTTTTAAGCTGGATACGGTTGCAAAAGCGCTGGGCGTATCCCTGGAAAATCACCATCGTGCCGTGGATGATGCCGGATGTACGGCAGAGATTTTTGTGAAGTTTATCGAGATGCTCCGGGAGCGCGGTATGTCTACCTTAGACGAAGTGAATGCAATGGGAACCTCATCGGTGCAGAATGTACAAAAGATGCCGACTTATCATGCGATCATTCTTGCCACCTGCGATCAGGGGCGGACAAACCTGTATAAGCTGATTTCGCTGGCGCATATCAAATATTATCACCGGCGTCCGAGGATTCCGAAGAGTGAATTTATCAGGTACCGGGATGGACTTCTGATCGGGTCTGCCTGCGAAGCGGGAGAGTTGTACCGGGCAATTTTAAATGGCCGTCCGGAGGAAGAAATTTCTAGCCTGGTAAACTTTTATGATTATCTGGAAATCCAGCCGCTCGGAAAAAATGCA
>ENA-OPBZ01000976-OPBZ01000976.1-human-gut-metagenome-genome-assembly--contig:-NODE-976-length-12826-cov-2.613030_pt1 | contig 12826 bp, 10 predicted proteins | sample MGYA00241072_ERZ501459 | MGnify/ENA primary metagenome ERZ501459 (study PRJEB25962, sample SAMEA2042632) | human gut metagenome | biome: human gut; feature: human-associated habitat; material: faeces...
GAATATGTCTTCATTACATCAAATATCTTTGGTACCAATTCATTCATTTTACTGTTCTACCTCTGTAATCTGGCTGCACTCAAATTCTACAACTTTCTGATAAAGTATTTCATAACCTATCTCTGATACAACTTCACTGCCGACTGCATCTACAATTGCATTGAAGTCATCGTAACCATAATACTGAGCTAAATCGTTACCATATGAGTTAATTTCATCTTCTGACACATGAATATCATTATCTGCGGCAATAATGGTTACTATCATTTTCTGTAAAAGATACTGCTGTGCAGATGATGTAGCATATTCATTAAATGCGTCAATTGAATCAAATCCATATACTGATTTCTTATATGTATCTAAATCTGATATGCCATAGTATGAACCATAAGTGTTAAATTCACTCTCAATATTAGTATTAAGTACTTCTACCAATGAATCTATTTCATCCTGTGGATAATTAACATCTCCGATATTCTCGCTTATAATCTGGTATGCTGATGTAAATGTGTTATTAAGATAAGTATCATTAGCATTAGCTTCTACTATCTTTCTTACTTCTTCCCTGAAATCTGCAACTGTATCACCTGAAAGATTAAGACTTTCTTTGTTATTAACTACCCATTCATCTGTTATCTCTGGGTAAGTTGTCTTCTGGATTGCTGTAACCTTTACTGTGAATATTACACTCTTACCTGCAAGGTCTGATGTGTAATTATCTGGGAAAGTACAAGGAATATCATATTCCTGGCCTACTGTAAGTCCTACAAGTCCTTTATCAAGGTCTGATATAAAGTTACCTGAACCTATTGTATATGTAGTATCTGTTGCTGTACCACCTGAGAAATCAAGCGCATAGTTTAATGCTGTTCCATCTGTATTATGATGAATAAGCATTGCAACCGGACCACTCAGAATCAGAACGATGGAAATAATAAAGAAAACTTTACGTTTACCAACGATGTTGAATATTTTACGCTGTTTTGCACGGCCGTAGAATTTTTCATCGTGGAAGCCAACTGCATAAACTGCATTCATTACAAAGCTGGAACCAACCAGAGCTGTGAACATGGAGACAACGATACCAAGTGCCAGTGTATAAGCAAAGCCCTTAACAGTACCGGAACCAAGCCACATCAGCACGAGAGATGCGATCAGGGTTGTGATGTTTCCATCGAAGATTGCGCTGAACGCTTTTGAGAAACCGGATTTAATAGAAGCTCTTACAGAGTTTCCGGCTGCGATTTCTTCCTGAATACGTGCGTAAATGATAACGTTCGCATCAACCGCCATACCAATACCAAGAATGATACCTGCAATACCCGGAAGAGTCAGTGTGATGTCAAATGCATTCAATGTAATGAGTACGATCGCTGTATACAGGATCAGTGCCACACCGGCAACAACACCCGGCAGACGATACATAATAATCATGAAGATGATTACAATAACAAGACCGATCAGACCAGCCATAACACTGGTGGAGATTGCTTCTTCACCAAGCTGTGCAGCAACTACGCTGGAACGAAGTTCTTCCAGTTCGATGCTCAGAGAACCGATACGGATATAGGAAGCAAGATTCTGTGCTTCTTCCACACTGGACATACCAGTAATCTGTGCCTGTCCACCTGTGATTGCTTCGTTTACCTTCGGTGCGCTTAAGATCTGATTGTCATAAACGATCGCAATCTGTTTTCCTACGTTTGCTTCTGTAGCATCTGCAAATTTTGTCTTACCTTCATCTGTAAGTGTCAGGCTGACTGCATACTCTCTGGAGCTGTTTTTGTCAGACTGGAATGCACCACCCTGGGCATCTTTTACATCTGTACCTTCCAGAACGACGGATCCGGATTCACGAATCTCGTCCAGACTTCTTGCCAGTACATAACCGCTTCCTGTACTGGAGAAGTTTGCATTACCGTCATCATCTGTCATTGTGATAAAACACAGAGAACCCGGTTTTCCAAGGTCATTCAGAATCGCATCTGCATCTGTAACACCAGGAATCTCTACAGCGATACGGTCGCTTCCTTCTTTGTACACCTGTGCTTCTGTACTGTACTGTTCCACACGCTTCTGGAGCTTATATACAGTATCTGACATGTCTTCAGCACTCGGGTTACTGTCTTTTGCCTGATAAGTGATACTGACACCACCAGACAGATCCAGACCGGTCTTAATATTCGTCGCTGAACCGGTTCCGGTAGGTCCGATGCCTACTCCGGCCGTGTAACACAGAAAGACTGTGATAATGGCGGTCAGAAGCAGCACAACAATTCCTTTGCTTTTCTTCATTGTTCTTTCCCTTCTTGCATTATTTTATTCCGCTAATGCGGCCTTTATCATGATTGCGCACTCCACTCTCTTACGCTGAAGTTCGCATCCGATACCATAATTGCCATTTATATCTTTCTGAAAATGATAAGCATTGGCAGCACAGCCACCACTGCAGTAAAATCTTGCGAAGCAGTCTTTACAAGCTTCTTTTGTGTAAACATTACATTTACCAAACTTATCACGGATCTCCGGATGTGTGATTCCCTCATCCACATTTCCCATAAGGAACTGCTCTTCACCAACAAACTGATGACACGGATAAAAATCACCCCAAGGAGTTACTGCAAGATACTCGGTTCCTGAACCACATCCTGAGAGACGTTTGTAGACACAAGGTCCACCGGTCAGGTCAATCATAAAGTGGAAGAAGTTGAAACCTTTTCCGGCTTTTTCTCTGGCGATCATTTCTTTTGCCAGTGCATCGTATTCTTCCATGATCTGAGGAATATCCTCTTCTCTGATTGCATATTCCTCTGTATCAGCTGCAACTACCGGTTCAACAGAAATCTGTTTGAAACCAAGATCTGCAAGGTGCAGAACATCTTTTGAAAAATCGAGATTATGATGTGTAAATGTACCACGCACATAATACTTGTCCTGATTTCTGGATTCCGCAAATTTCTGGAATTTCGGAATGATCAGATCATAACTTCCAGCTCCTTTGCGGAAAGGTCTCATATAATCATGAACTTCTTTACGTCCGTCCACACTGAGAACAACATTTCCCATTTCTTTATTACAGAACTCCATAACTTCATCATTGAGAAGAACACCGTTCGTTGTCAGTGTAAAACGGAATTTTTTATTATGGAGTTTCTCCTGCTCTCTTCCGTATGCCACCAGGTCTTTGACAACCTGCCAGTTCATCAGAGGCTCTCCTCCGAAGAAATCCACTTCCAGGTTCTTTCTGGATCCGGAATTGGCGATCAGGAAATCAAGAGCTTTCTTTCCTACTTCAAAGGACATCAGTGCTCTTCTTCCGTGATACTCTCCTTCTTCGGCAAAACAGTATCGACAGGCCAGATTACAATCATGGGCAATGTGCAGGCACAGTGCCTTTACTACTGTCTGCCGATTCTCTGTAAATTCATCAATAATATTTTCGTATATATCTCTGGTAAACAACATACCCTGTTCTTTCAGTTTTTCACATTCAGAAACGGAAGTACGGATATCAGCCTCAGGATACTGGTCTTTTAATTTATCAACGATTTCCTGCTCTGAAAGTCCCTCTTCCATAAAAGGAAGAACTTCGTATGTTACAAGGTCTACCAGATGAATACATCCACTGTTAATATCCAGAACAATGTTATAGCCATTGCTCTGATATCTATGAATCAGACTCATCTTTCTGAAAATCCTTTCCTGTAACTTTTTGTTCATAAGAATAAGCAGCGGATTTCACTCCGCTGCTTACTGAATGTTCTGAACCTGCTTATTTGTTCTCGCAGCTCTGATTTCCTACAGTACAGGAAGTTTTGCATGCTGACTGGCAAGATGTCTGACATTCACCGCATCCACCTTTTTTCACTGTGTTCTGCAGGTTCTTTGTATTTAATGTTTTGATATGTTCCATTATATATCCCTCCTTATGTATAATTATCTGGGCATAGTATAGCATAAAATCAGCCTAATTAAAAGCATTTTTTTATCAGGAAAGCATCCCTCCAAGGGTTCCTCCTCCAAGACACATAAAAAATGTAGTCACCAGATGTTGGAAGCTCATATCCCACTTTCTCTGTACTGCAAAAGAAACAGCTGCAAGTAACACAAAATAACATAAGCCTACCAGAAATCCCCACCGATATTTATCCTGACGAAGTATCTTTCCTGCCAAAAATCCTCCTGCCAGGCAGGACAGCACATAAATCACTAAAATTCCTACCGTAACCGGCCCTTTCCCTATGTCAAGTTTGAATACCAGTAATGCCAGCAGGAGCAGGCAGACACCCGACAGAAGATATGCCAGAAACAATGATCTCAAAATTGCCTTTACCTTCATAAAAAAGCCCTCCCATATTGAAATATATGGAAGAGCTTTGCTTCATATGTGCAAAATGCTATGCAAAATATTATTTTTTCTTCTTAAGATAAACGAGTACTGCTACAATTACCGCAGCTGCGATGCCAATGATCACAAACGGAAGGATCGGAGTATTATCTCCAGTCTCAACAGCTCCTACAGAATTCCCCTTACTGTCTGCTTCACTCTGATCAGCAGAGTCAGAAGTACTGTTCTGATTTTCAGATGTGGATGCCTGAACAGATGTATTATTCGCTGAACCGGATACTGTATTACTTGCATTATTTGCGGTACCGCCAGATGTACTGCCGGTATTTGTGGAAGCTGCTGCTGTCGCCTGCGGAGTCGTTGTCGCGGTAGAAGTTGTACCGGAAGAATAGCTTCCATCTTCAATTTCTTCTCCTACAAGTGCCTTGCTTCCTGCAATTCCAAACGGGCTGAAAGAGTGTGTACTGAATACCATTGTACTGCCCTCAACACTTGGCACGATTGTTTCCATAGCACCACTGTCCAGAAGATGCTCAATTGTATAATCATATCCGGCCTTAACAGGAACTGTCACACTCAGATATTCACCATCTGGGATCTCATACTCTGTATTGTTTTTCAGATCCCATAATTCAAAATCATAAGATTTGAATACATTTGCTTCTGCTTCATTGGTAAATTCATAATTCTCACCACTTGCAGCCCTGAACTGTACGTACCATGGAAGATTGATCCCTGATACAGAAATGCCATTGCATGTGTGATTTTTTTCTGCTATCTGTGCTTTTTCTTCATCAGACGGCTCTGTGTCCTCCTCAACCGACTGAGCTCGGTCATCTGCTGTGATATCTTTCTCTGTTCCATCAAAAATATTGTCTTTATCAGCCTCCGGAGTCACTGTAGGTTCCGGTGTATCTGTCACTGATGGTGTCTCAGTAACTTCTGCGATATCTGCAGGTCCCGGTGTCTCAACGGCCTCTGGTGTATCTCTATTTTCTGACGGAGTTACTGTTACAGCCGGTGCTTCCGTATTCTCAGTAATAATATTGTCTGTATTATCATTATCCGGTGTTTCCGTCACTTCTGTGCTGTCTGTATCTGCGTTACTCTTATCCTCTGTGGACTCAGAGTCTGCTGTGTTCTCTGTATTTTCCGGGTTTTCCGTTACTTCCGGAGTTACTTCCGGAACAGTAGTTTCCGTATTTTCTTCAGTATTATCTGTCGTGCTGGCCTCTGTGTTTTCTTCTGTGTTTTGTGTCGTATTCTCAGTATCTGCAGCTTCCTGCTCTGTCTGAGCCCCCTCATAATCTGAATCCTTACTGATACTGCTTACAACAACTGTCACACTGCTGTAAATTGCCTCTGACTGCCCATCCCAACCAGAAATCTTCGCCAGATCAGCAGCATTATACGGACGAAATACAACATCATAAGTCTGCACTCTCGCTGACGGTACACAAGACCCATCTGCCCAGGAAAGTGTTCCATAATCACTCTTCGGAAGTGAAATATCTGAAAGAGGAACTGGCTGATCAATCGTAACATTATTCGGGATCAGACTGCTGACCTGTACTGTCGCTGTATCGTCTCCCATTACTGTTGCAAATGAAAACTGACTTGTTACAAGTGCTGCGGTAAGTGCTGCAGCAGCAATAAACTGCACGTTCTTCCTCTTTTTCATCATAATCCTCACACCTCAATCTATATTCATTACTGCCAGACAAAGCCATTATATGCCGGCAGCTTCATATTATTTATGTAATCTTTAAACCAAAAATGTAACTTGTTTCTATATCATATATAATTCGAATTTAAGTACTGTAATATAAAAATATCTATTTTGTCGTATATGAAACTTTTATCTTTTCGTAACTAATTTGTAACACAATATTTTATTTTACGACACAAGCATTATATCACAGTTCTACTTTTTTCGACACCCCCAAATTATTTTTTTTATATTTATCAAGATTACATCATTAGTGAGAATTGAGTGACTATTCTGTTTACTTCTGCAAGAACTTCTTTTATTCCTCTCTCAGACTCTGTCCAATTATCTCTGGTAATGCCATCAACACAACATGGGCATACCCGAAACTCAGTGTCCGGATATGCCCTCTGATAATACATTAAGGCTCTTCTAGCATGATAATTTTTGCAACAAATAATTGCCTTCCTTATATTAATACCAGCCTGATCTGTAACTTTTCTGGAAAACTTTGCATTTTCCCAGGTAAATGTCGCCTGATCTTCCTTCAGAACAGCATCCGCCGGCACACCATTCTTCATCAGTACATCCTTTAAAAATTCCCATTCCGTCTGATACTCTCCATTGTACCGTTTCTGACCAGTCAGTACTCCGCCAAATCTGCCTGCAGAAATACTGTATTTTCCACTTGGCAGTACAAATGGAGCATATTTTTTCGCATACAGCTGTGCCGCTCTCTCTGCCATCTGTGAATAACCATTGCCGGGTACAAAAATAATATCCGCTTTCTCTGGCTTATTTTCTGCAAAAATGAACTTACTTGTTTCTTTTATGAACTCTTCGTACATATTCGATACCTTCTCTTTTGGTTTATTTTGTTACAATGACCGTACTATATCCTGCATCTCTGAGGCGTTGTTCCATATTTATTGCATTTCCGATCTGCTGAAATGCGCCAACCTGTACTTTATATAAATCATTTTCATTCAACAGAAATGCCGGATATCCCTGATCTGTCAATTGATAAAGCATACGGTCTGCATTCTCTCTGTTCCGAAATGCGCCGGTCTGTACCCGATAATACAAAGGAGCTTCTATCGTTTCTTCCGATAACGTTCCTAGAATTGCGCCTGCAATCGCCTGTGCTATTTCATCTTTTTTCTCATCATATAATGCATTATCCGCATCTGAGTTTATAAATCCGGTTTCAATGAGAAGAGCAGGCATTCTGGTTCTTCGCAGAACGACCAGTCCCGGACGTTCTTTTACTCCTATTTCTCTGAATCCAAGTTCCCCCAGTGCTCCAACAATATTTTGTGCCATCTGATACTTAATTCCACTTTTGTCATATACCAGAACTTCTACGCCCTGATATTGATTATCTTCAGGGCTGCTATTCCGATGAAAAGAGATAAAATAATCTGCACCTGACTGATTTGCGATTCTTGCCTTCTCAAATGGCGTCTGGTAAATATCTTCTGTTCTAGTATATACCACATCCACACCATTGTCTTCAAGGATTTTTCCTACCGCTTGTGCAAGTGCAAGATTATCATCTTTTTCATTTCTTCCATTATATACAGCACCGGGATCCGTTCCGCCATGTCCCGCATCCAAAACAATTTTATAAGCCAATTTTGTATCTCCTGACTGCTTTTTAATTAGTATATGCACACACTGATAAAAAGCATACGGGATAATCAGATTGCTTCAATAATAGCTGAACTGACCAGTTTCCGCATTGTAATGGTACACATAATAGGTAAGAAAATCTTCTTCCGGTGTCGTTTCCTCTACAGTCTCTGCCAGAACCTCTTTTAGCTTTCTTGGATCTGCACTATCTTCGCTGTGTATCATTACTTCATGAATACTTGTAAACACCATATAAAAACTGCCACCAATAAGTTTCCCCAATCGCTGCGCAACTCCGGGTAAAAAAACAGCCACTGCTCCATTGGTCCGGACAGATGTACTCAGACAATTTCCTATTGCATCTTTCTTCAAAGACATATCAAACAGCAGATTCATAAAATTCTCGCCTTCATAATCCAAATTATATAGAAGTTTCTCCCAGCAATAAATTCTTGGTGGCGAAATAAAATACGTATTCAAAAGTGCCTCATTAAACACTGACTGTTCATCCTGCTCCCATTTCTGTAACATATGTTTTTTTATTTTAATGCTGGTACTGCATCCATCCAGTTCTCCCATCCGGGCATATAATACCAGTGCAATATCCCCAACGGTTCGAAAAATTGCATTCTTCAGTTCATCTCGATATTTAACCACATTCATCAGGCGGATAAACAGATCTCCCTTTACCTTTTCGTAACTGTCCAGATTTTTACTTTTCTCAAAACACTCGGAACGAGCAAGCGTATCTAATCTTTTCATAATTTCCTGTATGATATTCTCCATGCTCCATCCATTTTGAAATTCATCATACAGATCTCGCACATAAAGTGCACAGACTTCATAAACGCCTTCCTTCTGTCTATTTTTCAAAAGCAGTCTGTCACCCGAAGTCGGAGGATATTCCTCAGCCTTCTTATAACAGATCATTTCTTCTTCATAAGAAGTTTCCTTAAGAAGACTCTGTCTCAAAGTGTCCACGAAGTTTTCGTAACCGTTTTCCATATTCAATTCCTCATCTTTCCTGAATTATTCGGGCGATCTGCCCATGACTTAAATAGATTTGAAAAAAAGAAGGAAGCAGATGCTCCCTTCAAGAGTTGCTGTATCTAGAGGATACCGCATAATATTGTTTATGTAAAGAAAATTAGTTAGACAAAATACGTGGATATCGACAATTGTTTTTATAACATTTCTTATTATAAAATACTTTAGAATAAAATTCAGATCAGGTCAGTTTAATTCATAATAATCTGCCCTTTGCCTTCCAGATATGTCAGAAAGCCCTCGCATCCCCTGACTACGTCGCGATATGTAATGTCAAAATTTCCTGTGTACCATGGATCTGCGATATCCCCGTGTTCGTCCGCATAATCTAGCAGAAGGCTTACCTTATTTTTCGCGTCTTTGCCAAGAATCCGAAGCATATTTTTTCTGTTTCGTTCTTCCATAGCAATCAGATAATCATATTTGTCATAATCTGATTTTTTAAGCTGCACTGCCCTTTTCCCTTCACAGGAAATTCCATGTTTCGCCAGTTCACGCTTCGCCGGCGGATACACCGGATTTCCGATTCCATTCCAGATTTCCTCTGTACTCGTTGCCGCAGAGACGATGTAGAACTGGTCACCTAGTCCACGGTTATTGACCATGTCCTTAAATATAAATTCTGCCATTGGAGAACGACAGATATTGCCGTGGCAAACAAATAGTATTTTTATCATTGTTTTGTTTCTCCTTGTTTTGCCCCAGAATGAAGGTCCATATTTGTTCCCAACAAAATGAATGTCAAATCAGAATAAATGTATCCTTCGCTTCCATCAGCACCGTGATAGTATCCACTTCCATCAGAATATTGATAAGAATCTCCACCCTCATCATCACCATTTATAAATCCGCAGTCATCAGAAAGCAGAAAATCTTTTCCGTTATTCTTCTTTGCCATGTTCTCACCTCGATTTCAGTGTTATTATCCACCCCATTTCTCAATGCGATTTATCGTTGTACCTGCAAGCCTTCTGCAAAAGAGCTGTTGTACTTGAGCATATTCTTTCGGGCAACTTTCATTGCTTCCACAGATTCTTCTGCCTTTTTTATAGATTCTGCAATGGTTTTTTTCTCTTTGCCCTTTGCAACATCTTTCTTTAATCTGAGTTCCACAAGACCCTTTTCGACTTCAGTAATATTCTGAAGATATTGCTCATACACGCTGTTAGAAAACTCGACATCGTGTTCATCATTAAGGAAAATTTCTCGTACAGAAGTGAGCAATTTTGCCGATTGCATAATGGTATTTTTCTTACCTAAAAGTCCTGCTGAACCAACAGCACCACCGACTCCGGCACCAACCCCTATTCCAAGTGCATCTCCGCCGCCAACGATAGCAATTGTTCCACCAAGCATTCCAGCACCGCCTGCTGCTATAGCACCTCCACCAAGATATGCAAGACAGGCGCTGGTCAATGCTGCCCCACTAAGCCCGGCAAAATTTGAGCCTACCAATGCCACAGCAATCGGTCCCGCAAAGGCACCCGCAGTTGCAACAGTAACTATTGAGATAACCGCAGTGATGGACAGAGACGTAATCACAGTCTTAAGGACCTCATTAAGTTCATTCATTCGCTTGTCATAAGACTTACGCAATCGTTTTACATATTCTTTTTCACAATACTTGCCCGTAAATTGCTCGTTTAGGAATCGGTCACCTTCGCTTTTTTTGAAACCGTTAATCGGATTGTTCAGATGCTTGTATTTTTTGCACGGTACATCATTACCTTTTTTATCCTTCTCCATTCCAAGCGGATAATACGGTTCAAACAACATTGCTTCAAGAAGAATTAATCGATACCACGGTTCATTAGGATTTTGTCCGGCAATGCACTGTTGCAATTCATCCATAGTGTACCAATGCATTTTCGCTCCAGGAACCTGTGTAAAACTCTCAAAACCATCAGAGATAAACTTCGCCCAGTCTTGAAGCCATGTAGTTTTCAGTTCTTTAACGCCTTCTCTGGTTATAGGAATGTTGGTACGCTCTATATCATTGAGTGTTTTGTAATATTCAAGGTTATAAAGTATCTCTGTCTGCTCCAACGAAAGACCGAGTTTATCCATCTGTATATCCATGTCTGCTCCTATTCTTTTATAGATATCTGCATCGGCTTTTCTGAATGTCTGCTGCTTTATATTCTCATACACATCTCGAACCTTTTTAACATTTCGAGCCTTAAGTCCCCAACTCACATCAGAACCGATAGCAACCGCAAATCTTCCCACACCTACATAATTAATGGATACCCAATATTTTTGTGTTGCAATTGCCTCACCCATATCAAGTGCAGTAAATACCCCCGTTGAAACAGTCAGCATACGTGCAATGGTCGGGTTGTTTGCGGGCTTAACAGAATTCCAGTCAATCTTCTTCATGTCTGCAAGGCAACTCACACATTTTTCTTTCATTGCCATTGCAAGTCGTCTTATAAAATAAAATGCACGCACAATGCACTCGTTAGCAATTACCGGAACAGCCTGTTTACATAATTCCACAGCAACACCAAGTTCGCCACGCAAATCAAATTTAACAACGGACTCCTTGATAATCTGTCCATTTTCATCACGCTGCATCATAAGCGTACCGTTAAACAACTTTGAAAGAAAGAGGGACAATGACATATCATCATCGACCTTTATATCCTTGAAAAACGGTATTGCCGAAATCTCCTTTGCCAAAGCAAGGATTGGTCCAGGAATTCCCGTACCACCGGTAACACCCGCCGTGCTGCTTGACCCAGCAACATCACTTACAAGATGGAAGAACCATGTTATAGTTCCCATTAAAATCTTCTGCGGTACATCCTTTCCAATGAAAGGCTTGCTTTTTTCCGGAACATCAACAACAAGGAATACCCCGTTAACATCTGTTCCATATGATTTTTCCGTAAACTGCGTTAATAAAGAGAATGCCAAACCTACAATTGTTGGATGGTGAGCAAAATCTCTCAGATGATGTTGCAGTCCACCACCGAAATCAGGTGTATTTCCATCACTCGGAATTGGGAATCGTTTCTCCAACGCTTTCACTGCGGATTTTACATCATCAAATTTCTCGCCCTCAAACATTTCTGCTGTCTTTTTTACGAAGGCATCCACTTTATCACTGGCAATACTGCGTCCATTCGTCAGATCAAACTCTCCGACCCAAAGGATGTCCAATAGGCCACAAGCAATACCACTTGCAATTGCGACAACATAATCCAAGTTATCCGCCTGGCTTGATAATAATTCAATCTGACTATTCAAATCATAAATGGCTTTATCAAAATCAAATTCTTTTGAGCCGATAAACCCATCATAGGGTATCAATTCATATTTTATATCCACATTTTCCTTGCTCATTTTATATTACCAAGCCTTTCTCCGCTATCTACAAGTTTCCCTTGCCCTCCATTTCCGCATCCTTACCATAATGCTAATTTATAATTTAGTCAATCATGCTTTACTAAATTATATTTTACTATATGCCATATATAAAAACAGACCGCGCATCCTTATTAGATGCGCGGTCTGTTCTATACGATAATCCCCTTTTGCTTTTGATACTTTTGGTATCATTTCATAAATTATATAAAACATCTCATGAATTGTCAATAGTACTTTCATTTTTTGTCGTTTTTTCAAAAATTATAAAAGTACTATCGTCTCCCGCCACACTTCGCACAAACTCTCCAGCCTCCATGCCGCATTGGCCGGGCTGGTGGAGGGCAGCACCGTGGCTTCTATGCCGGTCAGGGGCAGCTGATATTTTCGATAAAGCTCTCCTGCTTTGTTACCGTTGGCATAGATCCGCGTGATCTGTGATTCCGCCAGAATCCTTCGAATATCCGTCGGCTCCACATTGCGGATGCTGCTGTCGCTGGATCCCTTAATATCGCAGCTCTGGATTACATCCCAGACGGCAATGTGATGAGCCAGTAGCATTTTCTTTTTCTCCTCTATGGTCTCCGGCACCGGTTCCCCGCACAGATCTGCCATCACTTTCCAGAAACGGTTCTGCTTATGGCCGTAATAAAAATGGTTCTCCCGGGATTTCACCGAGGGCAATGTTCCCAGGATCAGCACCAGCGAATCCGCATCGTACA
>ENA-OPBZ01000990-OPBZ01000990.1-human-gut-metagenome-genome-assembly--contig:-NODE-990-length-12695-cov-2.108149_pt1 | contig 12695 bp, 11 predicted proteins | sample MGYA00241072_ERZ501459 | MGnify/ENA primary metagenome ERZ501459 (study PRJEB25962, sample SAMEA2042632) | human gut metagenome | biome: human gut; feature: human-associated habitat; material: faeces...
TCCTCTATCCCGATGGAAGGATGCATGTCGTGGATCTGGACGAGCTGGCCGAGGCTCTGGAAAAGGGGCTGATCACCCAGGCTCAGATGAGTGCCTGCCTGCGCCAGCTGAACAACCTGATCACCATTATCTACCGGGACAAGTTCGACAGGCTGCAGAATCCGTTGGATAGGAGCGGGCTGTAGCTGCAGTGCTTACTTTTTGCTCCCTGGTCAGAACTATTCAGAGTAACACATTCGCAAAATAAATGAGAGCATAGGCTCTTACGGACACAAGTGTCCGACGAGCTTCTGCTCTCACTTACTTTACTTTGAATAGTTCAGCAGGTTTCCGATGCAGTGTCCCAGAATCGTCAACATTGTAATATCTTCATCCGACCACTTACGGTTGCGGTTGAACACATCATAGTTCACGATCACATTCGGCACTCCCTCTTTGCGGCAAAGACATTGCAGGAAAGCACCGATCTCCTGCTTCTGCATCACGGCAAATGCCGCCGGATCCTGGGATCTGAGTTTCAATGTGTTGGATTCTATAAAATTATCATCATCCCCGAATAGCGCAAAATACTTCTCATCTTCAAAAAGTCCTCTTCCATCCGGTACTTCTACCATGTAATTACCATTCCGGCATACCAGCTGCGCTCCCGACTCTGAATAAATCGTGATTCCATCCAGATCAAAGAGACTGCGGATCTGCTGCAGACGTTCTTCCTTTTTTACAATGGAGTTCACACCGGATACACACAGTTCGGTGATCATCTTCGTGATGACTTCCCGCTTTTTCTCCTTAGATACCGCATAGGCCATAGCCATGTTCTGCATATCGTCGCTTTCCAGCTTGCCGTGAAGTCTCTCTTCATAGATGATATGGCGGTTCTTGCCTTTTTCCTTGGCCAGATAGAGTGCCTTATCCGCCTTGCGCATCAGTTCCTCGTATTCGCTTCCATCTACCGGATACTCCGATACGCCGATAGAAGCTGTCACATGGGTCTTCGGATCAAATGCCAGAGCAAATTCCTTCGCAATGGTCTTCAAAAGTGTCTTCAGCTGTTCTCTGGTCTCCACTTTCTCCAACAGGATCACATACTCGTCTCCGCCGAATCGTCCGATCACGCCCCGCTGTCCCACCAGCACCTGCATGATCTCCGCCACTCTCCGGATGACCTGGTCACCAAAAATATGTCCATAGGTATCATTGATATGTTTGAAATCATCAATATCAATGATCACCAGCCATCTGGTACTATGATCCTTGCAGTTCAGCTGTTCGATGGTGTACTCTGTCCATGCCCGCTTGTTCAGCAGACCGGTTCCGGCATCTCTGGCTGCCGGAGTCAGATAATAGGCTTCCTTCTCCCGGTTTCTGTCCGGGGTTATGATGCCCGCTACCATATCACGCTTCTTCGGGATCCGTGCGCCTTTGACCTTCCATATTCCCTTGTCCTCCTGCCCGCTGACGAATTCCATCTCGAAGAAATCGTCCCCGTTACGCAGATGTGCGCAAAAGGTCCGCAGCTGATCTTCCAGTCTGGAAATATCACTGCCCTCATGTGCCTGTTCCACATTCCGGATCAGCGCATTCATAGGCCCTTCAAACTGGTTCATGGCCCGCTCGTTGACATATTTATAGACCGTAATACTGTCCTGTTCGATCAGATATTCAAAAAAGTAAACATCTTCCAATGTCATAAAATGACGGTACTTCAGAATTCTCTGCTCCAGTCGTAAATTCCGGTTCTCCAGATCATGAATATCTGAAACGGTGATCTGATACAACGGAATCCCGTTCTCCGTCTGTTCACTCTGTTCCAGACGCAGATACACATTCCTTACACTGTCCTTCAGATTGTGAAGCACCGTGATCAGTTCCAGCGGTTGGAACGTATCCGCCTCCACTGCTTTTTTCAACAGCTCCCCATCTTCCGGCAGAAGCAGCTCACTCACCGGCCGGAAAGAATTCTCCCCTACGAATTCATAGAAAAATTCCGACGCCTTGGCTACTACCAGATCCTGCCTTACGAAGATCTTCCAGTCCATGATTCTATTTGCATAACCCTTTTGTTCTACGCTGTTGACTCTCATAGATTTTCGCTTTCGTTTAATAAAATACGTGTCCGCCGATATTGATACCTGTCAGTCCTTCCACCGGTGTGCGGAAATATACACAGTTTCCTACATTGGTCACACCGGACATAGCCTCGTCTGCCGCCTGGTAGCAGCGGCTGGTGGCTTTATTGGTGGCCAATGCCAGTTCCAGACGTCCGCTAGCCACCGGTGAGAACTGTTTGTTCTGATAGATCACTCCTACCACTGTGTTGGGATAAACAGAACTTCTGACACGGTTGATAACCACACTGGCTACCGCCAGCTGACCGTCATAGGGTTCTCCGCCCGCTTCACAATAGATCAGATTTGCCAGCAGATAACGGTCTCCCTCTTCAAAGGAGATATCCGAAATGTCCCGCCAGGTTGCGTTTGCCGCCTTCTGGGACATGGCGATCTCTTCTGCCAGCTTTTTCCGGAGTGTTTCCAGATTTTCTTCTTTTTGTTTGATCTCCTGTTCATATGCCAGGGCTCTCTGCTCTGCTTCCGAAATATCCCCGGCATATTCTGCAATGCTGTTAGATGTCTGGCTGATCAGACCGGACACCTTGCTTTTCTCGGCTTCCGCTGCCATCTTCAGACTATCCAGCTCCGTTTTCTCTGCCTGCAGTCTCGCCTCTTCCTCTTCGATCAGCTTGCGGTTCTCTTCGAATTCCTGCAGTTTCTTCTGGTCATAGGCTGCGATCCGTTCAAAAAAGTCCGCAGCGTTCAGCAGTTTATCGAAGCTCTGGGCATTCAGCAAAGCGTTGATGTAACTGGTCTCATTCCGCTCGTACATATCCCGTACCCGGATCACCATACACTCATACTGCCATGCTTCCGTAGCTTTCGCCTCTTCCAGACTGGCCTGGGTATCCGCGATCTCCTGCTCCTTGTCTGCGATCTGCTGTTCCAGATCTGACAGATTGTTACTGACTTCCGTCAGCTGACCGTTCAGATTATTCAGTTGTCCCTTGAGGGAATTCTGTTCTCCCTTCAGGTTCTCCAGATTATCATTTTCCTCATTCAGCTGATTCTGCAGGTTGTTTTTCTCTTCCTGCTCTTTCTGAATCTGCTGCCAGGTACTGCTGGTAGCTTCCACTTTGATATCTTCTGAAGAAAAGGCTCCTGCAAGGATCACTGCTGTAAGCAGCACAGCTGTCTTCTGTAGGCGCTTCAACCGTTTTACTCCTTTTATCTGTTGCTTCAGACCTCGATGCGTATCATGCGGCCCGTCTTACGGTACTGCACGTAATTCACTCCGGCCGCGTCAAACATCCGCTTGGCTGCCCGGTTGGACGGAGTTCCCTCATACTTATCGCTGTCATATACCACCGTGCGGATCCCCGCCTGGATAATGGCTTTCGCACATTCATTGCAGGGAAAAAGAGAGACATACAGCTTCGTCCCCTCCAGGGAACCGCCACGATAATTCAAAATAGCATTCAGTTCACTATGTGTTACAAAGGGATACTTTGTCAGATTCCTGTCATTGTCGTTCTCCCTCTCCCAGGGGAACTCATCGTCGGAACAACCCTTGGGGAAGCCGTTGTATCCCATGGACAGGATCTTGTTGTCCGGGCTGACAATGCAGGCTCCCACCTGGCTGCTGGGGTCCTTGGAGCGCATGGCGGTGAGCAGGGCGATGCCCATAAAGTATTCATCCCAGTTGATGTAATCGGTGCGTTTCATGGCAAAGTGCCTCCCTCTATCTTTCATTGGGTCTATTGTACCATGCCAACCCACGTCCTGCAATCGATTTTGCGCGCATCCGGTCAAAATGCACAAAAGTACCCCGGGAAGTTTGGCGGGCAGATGAAAGAAAATTTCGGACAATCTATTTGAAAATCATTTTGAGTGTGGTATTATCTTTGTAAAATATGCCACAAAAACGGAGAGACTGCTCCGTGCGGCGGAAATGAGGGAAAAACCGATATGAAATACGCAAGCAACAACATCCGCAATATCCTGATTGCCGGTCATGCCGGCAGCGGCAAGACCACGCTCACCGAGGCGCTGGTCTATTTTTCGGGCGCTGCCGAGCGTATGGGCCGGGTCGAGGACGGCACCACGATTTCGGACTTTGACCCCGAGGAAGCAAAGCGCAAGGCCAGCCTGTCTGCATCGGTCGTCCCCGTGGAGTACGAGGGCATCAAGTACAACCTGATCGATGCACCGGGCCTGTTCGACTTCGAGGCCGGTGAGTACGAGGGCATCCGCGCAGCCGAGAGCGTGCTGGTGGTGGTGTCCGGCCGCAGCGGCGTGACTGTGGGTGCGGAAAAGGCGTTCCAGCTGGCCCGCAAGAATGGCAAGGCTACCATGGTGTTCGTCTCCAAGTGCGATCTGGAGAATGCCAACTACTTCAAGATCCTTGAGGATATGAAGATCAAGTTCGGCTCCACCGTCTGCCCCTGCGTGGTGCCCGCCAAGTTGGACGACGGCACCCCCGTGTACATCAACCTGTTCAGCCAGAAGGCCTTCAAGTACGAGGGCGGCAAGCAGATCCAGGTGGATCTGACGGACATCGGCCACCGTTTTCAGGGCCTGATCGAGGCCATGAGCGAAGCCATTGCCGAGACCGACGATGAGCTGATGGAAAAGTTCTTCGGCGGTGAACCCTTTACGACCGAGGAGATCGTTGAGGGAATGCGCAAGGGCGTCAAGGACGGCCTGATCACCCCCGTGTTCTGCGGCAGCGCCGTGAACCAGCAGGCACTGGATATGCTGCTGTTCAACATGCACAAGCTGCTGCCCAGCCCGGAGCACGAGGCCAGCACGCTGGCCGAGGATGCCGCCGGCGAGCCGGTGGAACTGCACTGCACCGTGGACGAGCCTACCGCCGCCTACGTGTTCAAGACCGTGGCCGACCCGTTCGTGGGCAAGCTGAGCTACCTGCGCGTGGTCAGCGGCAAGGTGACTGCAGGCGAACCCCTCACCAACGCCCGCACCGGCGATGTGGAGAAGATCTCCAAGCCCCTCACCGTCATTGGCAAAAAGCAGGTGGATTCCGACGGCATCATTGCCGGTGACATCGGCGCAGTGGCAAAGCTGGTGAGCGCCAAGACCGGCGACACCCTGTGCGACGCTGAGCGCGTGGTCAAGCTGCCCGCCCCCGTGTTCCCCAAGCCCAGCCTGTTCATGGCCGTCACTGTGGCCAAGAAGGGCGACGAGGGCAAGATCAGCAGCGCGCTGGCCCGCCTGATGGAAGAAGACCCCACCCTGAGCTACGAGAACAACGCCGAGACCCATCAGCAGGTGATCGGCGGTCTGGGCGAGCAGCATCTGGACGTGGTGAAGGCCAAACTCAAGAACAAGTTCGGCGTGGAGATCGGGCTGGAAGCACCCCGCATCGCCTACCGCGAGTCCATCCGCAAGGCCTGCCAGAAGCAGGGCCGTCATAAGAAGCAGACCGGCGGTCACGGCCAGTTCGGTGATGTTATCATCAACTTCGAGCCCTGCGACAGCGAGCAGGTCGTGTTTGAGGAGAAGGTGTTCGGCGGCAGCGTGCCCAAGAACTTCTTCCCGGCAGTGGAAAAGGGTGTCCGCCTTGCCGCCGAAAAGGGCGTGCTGGCCGGTTATCCCGTCGTGGGCCTGAAAGCCACCCTGCTGGACGGCAGCTACCACCCGGTGGACAGCTCCGAGATGGCCTTTATTATGGCCGCAAAGCTGGCTTACAAGGCCGCTATGCCGGAGGCCGGCCCGGTCATTCTGGAACCCATCCACACCCTGAAGGCTCATGTGCCAAACGACAACACCGGCGATATCATGGGCGATGTGACCAAGCGCCGCGGCCGCGTGCTGGGCATGGAGCCGGACGAGGACGGCATGCAGACCATCATTGCGGAAGTGCCGCTGGCAGAGCTTGCAAACTTTACCACCTTCATCCGGCAGACCACGCAGGGCCGCGGCTGGTTCACCACCGAGTTTGCCCGCTACGAGATCCTGCCCGAGATGCTGGTGCCTGCCGTTGTGGAGCAGGCCAAGAAGCTGGGCAATCTGGACGAGAGCGCAGACGATTAAACGGCAACCGTCAACTTCCCCAGTCTGCTGCGCAGACAGCCCCCTCACCGAGGGAGCTGGCAGAACCGTCAGGTTCTGACTGAAGGAGTTCCCACCGAAACACGACATCACCCCGGCCCCCGTTGACACTTTTCCCTCTGTCAGCGGGGGTTTTTTGCGGGCAAAAAGCTTGACAATGCGCAGTGATACGGTATAATAAAAATAGAAGGGGCGCTGGTCCTATCATGGTCAGCTCCTTACCCTGCAATCAAGATTGACCGCGTGGCTGGGAACCGTTGGCGGTCAATCTTTTTTGTTATCATCGTCTTTCTTCTGCGAAGTTTTTGCCATGACCTCAACGGTCAGACGAATCACATCCACGATCAGGCCCAGCAGTGTGAGAATGAACGTGAGCAGTGCGAGAGTCTCCAACAGAGTCATCCGACATCCCTCCCTTCGCCTTCAGGGCTCCGGGCGGTTTCCTTCAAAAAAGTTCCCTCCCGGACCCCCTGCTTCGTTCCATGTACAGGAAGAATCAGCGATTCGGGCAAGAGAGCATGACCACCGGTCGATACGATCAGCGCCTTATTTTTAGTATAGCATATTTCTCGACCCAATACAACAAAAAGCCCCCGGTACTGCGAATACCGGGGGCTTTTTGTTTAGTGCTTGGGGAATGCCTTATTCCAGGTTTCGATCACGTTGAACTTCGGTGTCCAGCCTTCGGGCTTGAAGGTGTCTGCGCTCTTGGCTTCCATGATGCCCTGCTCCGCTTTCCCTCTGTCAGCGGGGGTTTTTGTTGTTATTTTTCTCAGATCCTCTAAAAATCTCCGCCATTTTTAAGCGTCTTTCCAATCCCATCTAAATTCTTTGATAACACTTGATTTTTGTGGGGGGGTATAGAATAAAGATGGGCGAGTCTTTCTTTGTCCACGATCCGCACAGACAAGACCCGCCCGCAAAAGTCGTATCAAGGAGGAATTTATATGAAAACGCGACTTATCAGCCTGCTGCTGGCATTCAGCATGGCACTGACATTTCTGCCTGTCGGGGCAGTCTCTGCATTTGCGGCGGAGACGGGCAGTCATGAGCTCGACCTCACCCCTGACACTGAGGTCAGAATCACAGAGACCGCCACCTATGATCTGCTGCCCAGCGAAAATGCACAGGGGCATCTTGTGATTGACGCCCCTGGAAGCACTGTGACGCTCAATCTCAAAGGCAGCATTACGATCCGGTCACTCTCTACTTATTTTATTCAGGTAAAGCAAGGCACGCTTGTTTTTAACGGAGGGGACTACAAAATCGACTTCAACTCGACAGCCGTAGGCTTGATCCAGATTCAATCAGGTGCCACGGCGATTATTGAATCTGGAAATTTTGAAGGCAATGAGGAAATCATCAATAATGCCGGCAATGCAGTATTGAATGGAAGCGGTCACTATTGCACATCAAACACTACCGCGAATACCTATGTTGTTTACGCCTCTGGCGGTTCCACTTTGACAATTAACGACGGTCATTTTTATTCTAAGGCAAACCATGTGATTTATGGGCAAAACCATAATAAAATCGTAATCAATGATGGAACATTCATCACTGAGGCTTGGAACAAATCCACGCTCAACTTATACGGTTCCGGTGACGCAGAAATTCATGGCGGAACATTCAAAAGCATGTCAAGCGGTCGAGTTCTTGGCACATGCGGTGTTGTGACCATTGAAGAGCAGAATGGCAAAAGCATTCTGTTCGAGGGAGAGGGTACGCAGACGCTTGTTGCAATTATGGTACGTAAGGGTACAACATTGAATTTTAAGAGCGGGACTGTGAAATCCCCCAAGTCGGCCGCAATCGGAGGTGAAGGCGGCGAAACAATCAATATTACCGGCGGGACGATTCGTGACAGCCTGTACGGTGTAATTGTGCGCTATAACCCCACAGCAGTTAATGTCGGAGGAAACGTTGTTTTTGAAAATAACGTAAATGATATTTATCTGGCCAAAAAACATTCCGGCATAGATCAGCGGGTCACGATCACGGACGACTATAAGGGAACGGCATCGGTTGGTTTTGCGGAACCCGCTGAGAATCTTCCCGTTACTACGCTCACCAACGGTGAAAGCTATCAGAAAGATCTGAAGTTAACAAGTGTAGACCCCAACTATATTATTGGTTATAAACAAAATGAGGATGGAAGCGAGTACCGCTACCTTGAAAAGCGAACCGGCTACTTCGTAAATGTCGTATCCGGCACAGCATCCATCGACGGCGGCGTTACTGCACTGCCCCCTACCACACAGATCCTAGACGGAACTCAGGTTAATCTGTCTGCCGCCCCGGCTCCGGACGGCATGGAGTTTGAACAATGGGTGGTCTCCCCTGCCAGTGCTCTGTCTGATCTGACCAGCACAGGCTTTGATCTGACTGCAAGCAAAACATCTTTCCCCATGCCCGCTCAGGACATCACACTGACTGCACAGTACCGCTCCAGCGCTCCCGCGATCGACGACGCCCCTGTCGACGCCTCTGTTGGCCCTGCCATCAGCACTGCGGTAACGATCATCGGCGGTGCACTGCTGGTGGGCGGGCTGCATCAGCTGGGCACCGAGCTATGGCTGATCCATCATCTGCCCAAGGGTACCGCCATCCCGGAAACTCGCATCGAACTGGCCGAAGTGCTCTGGAAGGATGCCGGACAGCCTGCTCCTGCTGCCGAAGCCGCTTATACCGATATCGACACCGACGACACCGATGCGCAGCAGGCTGCACAGTGGGCAATTGAAAACGAGCTGATGACGCTGCGCAGCAGTGAGCATCCGGACAAATTCGACCCCCATGTGCCGGTCTCCACCGTAAAAGCCATTCGCGCGTGGAAAAAGGCACAGCAGATGAAACCGTCTGCCAAGTAATACCCAATGGAATCAAAACAGCCCGTTCTTCTTTTTTGAAGAGCGGGCTGTTCCGTTATTTGCTCCAGCCGACACATTTTTCTGCCCTACCGCCGCCTTTTTTGTTGACAAAGCAGCCGCCTGCTATTATAATAATGTAGTCAAAATGGCATTCTTGTGCGGCTTTGCGGCTGTGCAAAACAAATAGACAAGGAGAGATTCTCAAATGGCACAAGAGATCAAGATGTCCGCTGCCGGTCTGAAGGCAATGCAGGAGGAACTGGAATACCTCAAAACGGTGCGCCGCAAGGAGCTGGCCGAAGAGATCAAGGAAGCACGCAGCCACGGCGACCTTTCCGAGAACAGCGAGTACGACGAGGCCAAGAATACGCAGGGTCTGGTGGAGAACCGCATCACCGAGCTGGAGCAGATGGTCAAGAACGCTGTGATCATTGACGAGAGCGAGCTGAGCGTGGACAGCGTTTCTGTTGGCACCCACGTTTCCATCAAGATGATCGGCGATGATGAGGCCGAGGAGTACGATATCGTTGGCCGCACCGAGGCTGACCCCATCAACGGCAAGATCAGCGACGAGAGCCCCGTGGGCCACGCTCTGCTGGGCAAGGCTGTGGGCGACAAGGCCGAAGTGTTGCTGCCCACCGGCCACACCGTGGAGTACACCGTGCTGAACATTACCCACGCTGCAGGCTGAGCAGGCCAAACGAATAGGAGAAACCATGGAAGAACAAAAGAAGAACCCGGCGCAGGGCCTGTCCGAGAGCGAGCAGGTGCAGGTGCGCCGCCAGAAGCTGGCCGACCTGCAGGCTGCCGGCAACGACCCCTTCACCCTGACCAAGTTCCCGCAGGACGCTTATTCTGCCGACCTGAAGGAAGAATTTAAGGAGCTGCCCAACGAGACCGACAGCGGCAAGACCGTGGCGCTGGCTGGCCGTATGATGTCCAAGCGCGTGATGGGCAAGGCAAGCTTTGCCCACCTGCGCGATGACAAGGGCGATATCCAGCTGTATGTCCGCCGCGACGAGCTGGGCGAGGAGGCCTACGCCGCCTTCAAGAAGCTGGACGTGGGCGATATCATCGGCGTGAAGGGCGAGGTGTTCCGCACCAAGACCGGCGAGCTGAGCGTGCGCGCCACCGAGCTGACCCTGCTGGCCAAGAGCCTGCGCCCCCTGCCCGAGAAGTTCCACGGCCTGACCGACACCGAGATGCGTTACCGTCAGCGCTATGTGGACCTGATTGTCAATCCCGAAGTGCGCCGTACCTTTGAAATTCGTTCCAGATTCATTTCCTATATTCGCCGGTTCCTGGATGACCGGGGCTATATGGAAGTGGAGACGCCCGTGCTGAACACCATTTCCGGCGGCGCAACGGCCCGTCCGTTCATCACGCACCACAATGCGCTGGACATTGATATGTATCTGCGTATTGCGACCGAGCTGCACCTCAAGCGCCTGATCGTAGGCGGTCTGGAGCGCGTATACGAGATCGGCCGTATTTTCCGCAACGAGGGCATGGACACCCGTCATAACCCGGAGTTCACTACCATCGAGCTGTATCAGGCATACACCGATTACCACGGCATGATGGATATTACCGAGGACATGGTAATCCATGTCTGCGAAAAGGTTCTGGGCAGCACCAAGGTGATGTATCAGGGCGTGGAGATCGATTTCTCCAAGGGCTGGAAGCGCATGACGATGGCTGAGGCTGTCAAGGAGTACGCCGGCATCGACTTTATGGCGCTGTCGCCGGAAGAGGCACTGGAGGCCGTTAAGGCCAAGGGCCTCGAGATCGAAAAGGGCAAGGAGAGCTGGGGCGATCTGATGGCGCTGTGCTACGACGAGTACGTCGAGGCAAACCTCATGCAGCCGACCTTTATCACCGATTATCCGGTCGAGATCTCTCCTCTGGCAAAGCGCAAGCCGTCCGATCCGCGTCTGACCGAGCGCTTCGAGTGCTTTATTTACGGCCGCGAGCTGTGCAACGCATTCTCCGAGCTGAACGACCCGATCGACCAGAAGGAGCGCTTCGAGCGTCAGGTTGCTCTGCGCGCCGCAGGCGACGAGGAAGCCGGCATGATGGACGAGGATTTCATCAATGCGCTGGAATACGGTATGCCTCCCACGGGCGGCATGGGCATGGGCATCGACCGTCTGGTCATGTTCCTGACCGATGCGGCATCTATCCGCGATGTGCTGCTGTTCCCGACAATGAAACCTTTGGACTAAAAAGTTCGAAAGTTTGCCGTGTTTGTAGGAATTTCTGCATGATTATGATACAGAAAAGCCGGGCTGTATGCCAACGTGTGCCAAGCGTATGCCAATCCGTGTCGAAGTCGGTAGAATGCCCCAAAAATCACACATTTGCAAAAGTTTTACCGTCGCATCAGAGTAATCTGGTGCGGCGGTTTTTGCGTTTACAACTGATTTCGTGTACTGAAAAATAACCTCTGTTTCCAATGTGGAAGCAGAGGCTTTTTTTATGTTCCAAAATTTTTTGAAAAATCTCAAAAGTTTTTTATCAGTTTTTGAGGTTGAAGGTTGTAGTTGATTAGTGAGAGGCAAAGTTGATGGCCTCCCGCAGAACTGAATAACAGTCATCAGGTACGTTACCTGCACCGAGGGAAACCTCAAGCCGCTATCGACGGTGCGCCATGATTCCGGAAACGGAGGAGCGATCCAACCGATTCGATTGAAATCCGGACTGCTACCGGCGGAGGCGATGAAAGGTGCAAGGGATAATGATACTTCCGTAATTCGCGGCCCGGTCATAAAGAAGGCGGGGAGGTGAGATGCCTATGGAGCTGGTTCGCAGCCAGCCGCCTGATGATGCCCGGCACACAGGGCATAGAGAAGAACAGTGTGCGTACATAACCCAAAGGAGGAAAATGTTATGAATGAAGAATTAACTCTCGAAAAGCTGGCAGATCTGGCAGTCCATTACCCGGAGTACCTGATTGATGCGGCGGCAGAACACTTTAACGGTGATGAATGTAAACTGGAGGCTATCGCGGGTGTGGGCAGTGGACTTAACGATCTGTATATGCCGAGTTCCACACTGCTCTTTATTCGGGTGCTTTCCAAAATGCTTGATATGGAAGTTGAACTTCCGGCTGAACTGATGGACGACCCGTATCTCTGCGCATGGTTTATGCGTGAATTCGCCTATTGGCTGCTTCAGTATGTGGATGACTACTGCAAACTGTCGCAGGATGAGTGAGCGCCTGGGCGCTCACATACATAGCTGCCTGATTCAGACAGCTTAAAATGAGAAAGGAGGAAACCAATATGGAACAATGCAGAGTAATCGCAATTACCAATCAGAAAGGCGGCGTTGGAAAGACCACCACAACGGTGAATCTGGGTGTCGGCCTGGCGAAACAGGGAAAGCGAGTGCTGCTGATTGATGCAGACCCGCAAGGCAGTTTAACAATCAGCCTTGGAGAGCGTAATCCGGATCAGCTGAGCGAAACACTCTCTGATGTAATGGAATGCATCATCAACGATAAGTCGTTACCGGAAAACTTCGGGTTATTGAGAAGTTCGGAGGGCGTTGACCTGATGCCTGCGAATATCGAACTGTCCGGTACAGAAGTCGGCTTGTTCAATGTGATGAGCCGAGAGTATGTGCTGAAAAGCTACATTGATTCGGTCAGCAAAAACTATGACTATATCCTGATTGACTGTATGCCGTCACTCGGCATGAT
>ENA-OPBZ01000999-OPBZ01000999.1-human-gut-metagenome-genome-assembly--contig:-NODE-999-length-12590-cov-3.305704_pt1 | contig 12590 bp, 10 predicted proteins | sample MGYA00241072_ERZ501459 | MGnify/ENA primary metagenome ERZ501459 (study PRJEB25962, sample SAMEA2042632) | human gut metagenome | biome: human gut; feature: human-associated habitat; material: faeces...
TGGAGAAGAGAAAAATTCAGAAGATGAATTTGATCCAATGGCTCAAATGAATAAAAATATGAATTTAATGTTTCCTGTTATGTATTTAGCGGTCGCATTAATAGCACCATTAGGACTTGCTTTATATTGGTTAATGAACAGTCTTTTAATGATAATAGAGAGATTAGCTTTAAACAAAATGTTAAAAGATGAGGAGGAATAGCTATGTCAAAAAGTGTAATTTCAGAAGGAAAAACAACACAAGAGGCAATTGAAAAAGGATTAAAAGAAATAAAATTGCCTAGGGAATTGTGTGAAATTAAAATATTAGAAGAAAATAAAAAAAGTTTTTTTGATATTTTAGCACCTAAAATAGTTAGAGTAGAAATAAAAGAAATAGAAGCTAGAAAGCCTGAAGAAGTGGAGATTGAAACAACAGATGAAGAACTAAATATTGCAAAAAAAGATGTTGAAGAATTTTTAAATGAATTTTTAAATAAAATATCTCCAGAAGCTAAGACTAAAGTTGAAATAAAAGATAAATGTTTATATATTTCTATACATGGAGAAAATATTGGAAATTTAATAGGATATAGGGGAGAAACATTATATTCTATAGAAAATATATTAAAAGCAATAGCAAATAAAAAATCAGAAAATAGAGTTGTTGTTAGATTAGATATAGAAGATTATAAACAAAAAAGAGTGGAAACATTAGAAGAAGTTGCAAGGAGAAAGGCTTCAATAGTTGAAAGAACAGGTAAAATGATAACACTTGAGCCAATGAAAGCATATGAAAGAAAAATAATACATAGTGTTTTACAAGATAATCCTAATGTAGAAACAAGAAGTATTGGACAAGAACCAAAAAGAAGAATTGTAATAACAAAAAAATAATTAAATAAAAATCGGAAGTCAAAGTTCAGATTTTAATCAAAAGATTAAATTTAGAATTTTGACTTTTTCTTATTTGTTCTAAAAAAGTGATAGGAAAATAATGTAAAAAATAAAGGAGAAAATAAATGAGTACAATAGTAGGAATAGCAACTGCACCAGGCATTGGAGGAATAGGAATAATAAGAATGAGTGGAGAAAAAACATTTGAAATATTAGATAAAATATTTATTCCAAAAACAAAACAAGATATATCTGAAATAAAAGGATATTCAATAAAATATGGAAATGTTGTTGAAAATAATAAAATAATTGATGAAGTTTTAGTATCATATTTTAAAACTCCAAAAAGTTATACAACAGAAAATATGTGTGAAATAAATTCACATGGAGGAATTGTAGTAGAAAGAAAAATACTTGAGGAATGTTTAAAAAATGGTGCAGAACTTGCAGAACCAGGAGAGTTTACTAAAAGAGCATTTTTAAATGGAAGAATAGATTTATCTCAAGCAGAATCTGTGATAGAGCTTATAAATGCAAAAAGCGATAGAGAAGCTCAGGAATCATTAAATCAATTACAAGGTGAACTTTCAAAAAAAATAAATATAATAAAAAATAAGATGTTAGATATTATGGCAGATATAGAGGCTTCTATAGATTATCCAGAGTATGATATAGAAGAATTGACGGAAGAAAAAACAATAAGAGTTCTAAGTGAAATAAAAGAGGAATTAATAAAATTAGAAGAAAGTTTTCACACAGGAAAACTAATAAGAGAAGGGATAAAAACAGCCATTATAGGGCAGCCTAATGCGGGCAAGTCATCACTTTTAAATGCAATATTAAAAGAAGAAAGAGCAATAGTTAGTGAGTATGCAGGTACTACAAGAGATACAATAGAAGAATTTATTACAATAAAAGATATACCATTAAAAATAATAGATACAGCAGGTATAAGAGATACAAATAATGCCATCGAAAAAATTGGTGTTGAAAAAGCTTTAAAAATAGCAGAAAATGCTGATTTAGTAATTGCAATTATTGATAATTCTAAGGATTTAGATAATGAAGACATTAAAATATTAAATATTATAGAGGACAAAAATGCAATTATAGTATTAAATAAAATAGATAAAGATGATAAAAAAGCAGAAAATAGGAGGGAAATAGTTAAAACAAATAAACCTATTATAAAAATATCTGCTGTAACCAAAGAAGGTATAGAAGATTTATATAATGAGATAGTAAAAATGTTTAATATAAACAAAATAGAAGCAACAAATGATACAGTAATAACAAATGTAAGACACAAAAATCAAATAGATAAAGCTGTTAAAAGTATAAATGAGGCAATAAATGTAGCAAAAGAAAAGCAAACAGAGGATATTTTAGCAATATATATAAAGCAAACATTGGAAGATTTAGGAGAGATTACAGGCGACAATGTTTCAGAAGATATAATAAATGAGATATTTTCGAAGTTTTGCTTAGGAAAATAATATTATGTAAACTTACAAAAGGCGATTTTGTTTCATTTATCGTGAAACAGAAAAAAATTGAAGGTGAAACACGTTAAAATATGAACGTATTTAAGGTAAAAATGCGAACGTAATTTTGATGCTTTTTTTGTGTTATTTTCATAATATTAATAATCATAGAGGAGTTGTAGTAAAAAATGAAGTATCAAGCAGGAGATTTTGATGTAGCAGTAATAGGAGCAGGACATGCGGGATGTGAAGCTGCTTTAGCATGTGCACGCAAAGGACACAAGACATTACTTGTTACAGGAAATATTAATAATATTGCAGATATGCCATGTAATCCATCGATTGGTGGAAGTGCGAAAGGTATAGTTGTTAGAGAAATAGACGCCTTAGGCGGAGAGATGGGAAATAATGCGGATAAAAGTTTACTGCAAATAAAGATGCTTAATACGGCTAAAGGCCCAGCTGTTCGTAGTTTAAGAGCACAAGCTGATAAAATTACTTATCCTAAAAATATGCTTAAAACTTTAGAGAGTACAGATAATTTAGATATTCAAGAAGCTTTGGTTAAAGATGTTCTTACTCCTGATAATAAAGTAAGTGGAGTTTTACTTGAAGATGGCAAAGTGATTAAAGCTAAAGCGGTTATTTTAACGACTGGTACTTATATGAATGCGGATATTATGGTTGGTGATACTCGTCATAGAGAAGGACCTCATGGAGAGAAACCTTCTAATTATTTAAGTGATAATTTAGCTAAAAAAGGATTTATTATTAAAAGATTGAAGACAGGAACACCACCTAGAATAGCTAAAGATAGTATTGATTTTTCGGAGGCAAAAAGAGAAGATGGAGATAGTGTTTACCACACTTTTAGTTTTGATAATGAACCGATGTATGATATCGATAAACAAGTACCTTGCTATTTGATTTATACTAACGATGAGACACATAAAATTATTAGGGATAATTTAAATAAATCTAGTATGTATGGAGGGTTATCTGATATTAAGGGTGTTGGACCTAGATACTGTCCATCTATTGAAGATAAAATAGTTAGATTTAGTGATAAAGAAAGACATCAATTATTTTTAGAGCCGGAAAGTTTATATTATGATGATATTTATTTACAAGGTTTTTCAACTAGTATGCCTTATGATGTGCAAGAAAAGATGGTTCATAGTTTGCCTGGTTTGGAAAAGGCGAAGATTTTAAAGTATGCTTATGCGATAGAATACGATGCGATTTATCCGACTCAGCTTAAATTTAATTTGGAAACTAAATTAATCGAAAATTTATTTACAGCTGGTCAGATTAATGGGACTAGTGGATACGAAGAGGCAGCTTGTCAGGGATTAATGGCTGGTATTAATGCTTGTTTGAAATTAGAGGGTAAGGAACCATTTATTTTAAGAAGAGATGAGGCTTATATTGGAGTATTGATTGATGATTTAATTACTAAAGGTATAAGAGATCCATATAGATTACTTACTTCTAGAGCTGAATATAGACTACTTCTTAGAACAGATAATGCGGATTTAAGACTTCGTGAATATGGTCATAAATTTGGACTTGTTTCTGATGAAAAGTATGAAAGATTTTTAAATAAGAAAAAAAATATTGAAAAGGCAACTTTGGAATTTAAAGAAAAACGATTAACACCTAAAAACAATGATTATTTAGAAACTTTAGGTACAAAACCTTTAAAAGATGGTGTATCTTTATATGATTTACTTAGAAGACCAGAAATTAAGGTGGAAGATTTAACTAAATTTTTAGATAATGAATATGATTCTGAAGTTTTGGAACAGGTATCTATTTCGGCTAAATATGAAGGTTATATTAATAAATCTCTTCGTGAAGCTGAAAAATTGAAACATTTAGAAAATAAAAAAATACCTGAAGATATTGATTATGACGCAATGCATAATTTAGCTAGTGAAGCTAAACAGAAGTTAAAAGAAGTTAGACCACTTACAATTGGGCAAGCAATTCGAATTAGTGGGGTAAATCCAGCGGATATTTCTATTTTAACGATGTATATGAAGCGAGGTTAATATGAATTTAGATGAATTTAAAATTGAAGTAAAAAAATTAGGTATTGAAGTTACTGATGAAGAGATAAGTAAATTGGAAAAGTATGCGGATTTGTTAAAAGAATGGAATGAAAAGATTAATTTAACAGCTATAACTGAAAAAGAGCAAGTGTTTTTAAAACATTTCTACGATAGTTTAACTTTAGTTAAAATAATTAATTTGGATAAAGTTGATAATTTATGTGATTTAGGAACAGGTGCGGGTTTTCCTGGAATTGTACTTAAAATATTTTTTCCACAGTTAAAATTAACTTTAGTTGATGCTTTAAATAAAAGAATAAATTTTTTAGATGTTGTTGTTAAAGAATTATTTTTAGAGAATGTTACTTTGGTTCATGCGAGAGCGGAAGAATATGGAAAAGGTCATAGAGAATGTTTTGATGTGGTCACAGCTAGAGCTTTATCTAGTTTTCCAATTTTACTTGAATATAGCGCTTCTTTACTTAAAGTCCATGGTCATTTGATTGCGATGAGAGGATTAGATGATAGTTCTGATGGAATTGATGCTTTAAAGGTCTTAAATTTAAAAATTAATAATGTGTTAGAGTTTAAATTACCTTTTGAAGAAAGTAATAGAACTTTAGTCGATGTTATTAAAGTAGATAAGACACCACAAAAATATCCAAGGAGATATGCGGAAATAAAAAAGAAAACTTTATAAATTTGTAAAACAATATTGATTATTAATTTAATATTGTTTTTTTATGTCTTTTTAGTTGAATTATTTCCCGAAAAATAGTATGATAAAATAAAAGAATAGAAGGGAGGGGTAAATTATGTTCGAAAACGGTCAATTAACGGTTTTAAATATTAACGATATTTTACCGAATAGATTTCAGCCAAGAATTAGATTCGATGAAGAAAAATTAGAAGAGCTTGCGGAATCTATTGGTAAATATGGGGTTATTCAACCAATTGTCGTAAGACCAGTAAGTAATAAATATGAAATTATTGCTGGTGAAAGACGTTATAAAGCTAGTAAACTGGCGAACAAATCTACCATCCCTGCTATTATCGTAAATTTGTCGGATAAAGATAGCGAGGAGATTGCACTACTTGAAAATATCCAAAGACAACAATTAAGTCCTATTGAAGAAGCCGTTTCTTATAAACGGATTTTAGACATGGGATATATTACACAAGAACAGTTAGCTAAAAAATTAGGAAAATCTCAATCGACGATTGCGAATAAAATAAGATTATTGAATTTGGATGATGAGGTACAAAGTTATTTACTCAATAATAAAATTTCTGAAAGACATGCGAGGAGTTTACTTCGTATACCGGATAAGGAGAAGCAAGTAGCGATGCTTCATAGAATTGTCGAAGAGAGATTAACTGTTAAACAAACTGATAAAGAGATTGAAAAGTTAAGAGAAGAAACTAAGATTGAAAATAGAGCAGCTAAACCTGAAACGATTGTTGTTCCAAAATCAGTTCAGAAAGTAAGTAAACCTGTAGAAGTAAAAACTAATAATACACCTGAAGAAATTGAAAGTTTGTTTGATGAAGCCGAAGATATAAAACAAGAAGAAAGGGGAAGTAATAATATGGATATAGAAAAAATTATGAGAGAGGCTAAAGATATAAATGCACCACAACAAGAAGCGCCAAAAGATATTTCTGGTTTAATGCAACCAGGTAATGATGCTCAAAGTGAACCAATTGTTAGGGAAGAGCCAGTTTCAAATAATGTTAATTTAGAACTGAATAAATTCATAAATGTAGCACCACAACAAGAAGAGGTTAAGCCGGTGCAAACAGTACCTGCTAATAATGGTGTGACATTTGATAGTATGTTTAATCAACATATTTCAACGCCTGATACAACTGCGACAGTAAATCAAGCATCAGCACAACCGGAACCTCAACAGTCACAGCCACAAACTGTAACGTCTATTCCAGAAATGCCAGCACCAACTGTTCCTTTACAAGAGATGCCTACACCGGCTATTAATAGTGAAGTTAATGTTACTCCATCAGTTCAACCACAGACATCTGTGCAAGATGAGGTGTCAGATGATACTAAAAAGGTCATTTCAACAGCTGTTGCTGATGCTTTGAAACGTTATAATGAAAATAAAGCTCAACAAAAAGTTTCAGAGGTTCAACCGATTAATCCAGTCAACAATGTTCAAACCCCAGTACAATCAACTCCAGTACAGCCAGTGCAAGCTGAACAACCTATGGTTTCATCTTCAGTAGCTGAACCATTGAGTCAACCTGCACCAGTTAGTTCACAACCTATGAGTGACATTCCAGAAGTTGTAGTTCCAAGCGAGCCTTCTATTCCTAATTCAGATATTATTGCAGATTCTACTTTAAATGAATATGCAATTCCTAATGCTAATCAAGGAGTAGAACAATCAACTATGGCAAGTGCGATGACTCAAGATGTAAAACCAGTGAATAATCAAGCTCATTTCGCACAAATAGTAAAACTACTTAGAGATTGTGCTGATCAAATTGAACAAAACGGATATTATGTAAATGTTGATGAGATGGATTTAGGTAATCAATATAAGGTCACATTTACAATTAATAAGGAATAGCTTATGAGTAAGTTTAAAGATTTAGTTAATTATTGCTTAAATTGTACAGTTAAACCTTGTAGAAAAGGATGTCCTTTAGAAAACGATATTCCGAAGTTTATTAAATTAGCTAAGGATGGTGATTTTCTAGAGGCTTTTAGTGTACTTGGTGAAACAACGGTACTTTCTTCCATTTGTGGGAGAATTTGTCCTTTTGATAGGCAATGTGAAGGTAATTGTGTTAGAAGATTAAAAGGTGAACCAGTTCAAATTGGTAAAATAGAAGCAATTATTGGGGATAAAGCTATTCAAGAAGGTTATCCTATTTTTCGTAATATGAAAGAAATTAATGGCAAAAAAATAGCTATTGTTGGGGCTGGGCCATCTGGACTTACTTGTGCCGCCTTTTTAAAAAAATTAGGTTATAGTGTAACGATATATGAAAAATATGATTACTTGGGTGGAATCATCAGTCATGGAATTCCTGATTTTAGATTAGATAAAGATATTACTTTAAAAAATTTAAACCGAATTGTAGATTTAGGAATAGAGGTTAAATATAATTTTGAACTAGGTAAAAATATTACTCTTAAAGAATTGAAAAAAGAATATGATGCGGTATTTTTGGCTTTTGGAGCTAATGTGTCTAATATGCCTCAGATAAAGGGAAAAAATTTAAGTAATGTTTATGGGGCTAATGAATTATTAGAAAGTAAAAAAGCTTTAGATTTAAAAAATAAAAATGTAATTGTCGTTGGTGGTGGCGATGTCGCAATGGATATGGCAAGAACGGCTAAAAGATGGGGTGGTAATGTTTTAGTGATTTACCGCCGTGATGAAAATAAAATGAAAGCTGATATTAATCAAATAAATTTGGCGAAAGAAGAAAAGGTGGAATTTCTTTTTAATACGAATGTTAAACAAATTATTAAAAAAGAAAATATTTCTAAGGCATATTTAGTAACTAATGATGGTTTTAAATTTATTTACCCTTGTGATTATGTGTTTTTTGCGATAGGTTCAAAACCTAATGAGAAAATTAATAAAAAACTTGGTCTTAAATTAGATGTTGATGGATATATTAAGACAGATAAGAAGCAGATGACATCAATGAAAGGTGTGTTTGCGGGTGGAGATTTAACTGGAACTGAAAGAACAGTTGCTTATGCTGCAAGGTCTGGTAGAGAAGCCGCTTATAATATAGATTTATATTTGACAAAAAGATAATTTGAATATACAATTAAAAAGCATCTGAGGTGATAATAATGCTTAAATTTACAAAAATGGAAGGTATCGGTAACGATTATGTTTATATCGATAATATTAATCAAACTGTAGATAATCCAAGTGAGTTGTCTAAAAAAATTAGTGATAGGCATTTTGGAATTGGTTCTGACGGTTTAATTTTAATTAGTAGAAGTGATGTAGCTGATTTTAAAATGAATATTTATAATCCTGATGGTTCAGAAGCGGAAATGTGTGGTAATGGCATTAGATGTGTTGGAAAATTTGTTTATGATAAGGGTTTAACGGATAAGACTGAAGTAACGATTGAAACTTTGGCTGGTATTAAGACTTTAGAGCTTACTTTAGAAAATGGAAAGGTTTCTTTGGTTAAAGTTGATATGGGAGAACCAATATTAGAGGCTGATAAAATTCCAGTAATTAATTATGAATTACAAAGATCATCAGAAGGAATTAGTTTTGTGAATGCTGATACCGATTTACTTATTAGGAATAAAATCAGAAAGTTGACTTGTGTTTCAATGGGAAATCCTCATGCGATATGTTTTGTAGATAATGTTAATGACATAGATATAGAAAAAATTGGTTCAACAATTGAAAATGATGAAAATTTTCCCAATAGAACTAATGTTGAATTTATTGATATTGTAAATTCAAAAGAGATAAATATGCGAGTTTGGGAAAGAGGGGCTGGTGAAACGCTTGCCTGTGGTACAGGAGCTTGTGCATCAGTTGTGGCAAGTGTATTAAATGGTTATACTGAACGAGAAGTCATAGTTAATTTGTTAGGCGGTAAATTAGAAATAAGCTATGATGAAAATGATAATCATGTTTATTTAAAAGGTCCAGCTAGAATTGTTTATGAAGGAGAAATTGATTTAGATTAGACATTTTGAGTGTCTAGTCTTTTTGTTTATCTGTCTATATTATTATGGGCATGGTATAATTATGATAGAGGTAGATGATTTTATGATAGAGTTTAAAAAAGTATCAAAAGCATATAAAAATAATTTAGTTTTAAAAGATATCTCTTTTCAAATTGAAACCGGTAAATTTACGGTTTTAATTGGTGAGTCTGGTTGTGGTAAAACAACTTTACTTAAGATGATAAATAAGTTAATTACCCCGACTAAAGGAGATATTTTTATTGATGGTAAGGATTTAAAGACTTTAGATGAGATAAAATTACGTAGAGGTATGGGCTATGTAATTCAGCAAACAGGTTTATTTCCTCATTTGACAGTACGGGAGAATATTACGATTATTCCAAAGATTCTGAGAATATCAGAGAAACAGATAGAAAGTGACACTTTAAAAATGATGGATATGATTGGTCTTGATGAGTCTTTGTTAGATAGATATCCTAGTGAGCTTTCGGGTGGACAACAGCAACGTATTGGAATAGCGAGAGCTTTTATTACTAATCCTGATATTATTTTAATGGATGAGCCCTTTAGTGCTTTGGATCCGATGAGTAGAGTCGCTTTACAAGATGAACTTTTGAAATTACAAAATCAGCTACATAAGACAATTGTGTTTGTAACGCATGATATGGATGAGGCGATTAAACTTGCTGATAAAATTGCGATATTTGATAATGGTGAACTTGTTCAATATGATGTACCGGAAAATATTTTGAAACATCCAGCTAATGATTTTGTAAAGGCTTTTGTCGGTAAAAAGCGAATTTGGACTAGTCCAAAATATATTAAAGTTACTGATATAATGATTGATAAGCCGGTTACTTGTTTTCCAAATTATACGGTGTTTTATTGTCTTAATAAAATGAAGATGATGAAAGTCGATAGTTTAATGGTAATTGATGAAAATAAGAAGTTTTTGGGTGTTTTGTATGCAGAGAGTTTGAATGATAAATCTAGTTTGAAAAAAGAGGCTTCGGAATACATGCTTAAAGATATACCAACGGTAAAAAAAGAAGATTCAATTGTGGAACTAGCTAAGCTAGTTACGGAAAGTAGACTTTCTAATATTCCGGTTTTGGATGATGATAATAATTTATGTGGGCTTATTACTAGAAGTAGTTTGATTATGGCATTAAGTCAACAGTTCTTGGAAGAGGAGGAATAATATGGAGTTTATAGATTATATTATTCAAAATCATGAACAGATTATTTCTTTATTTTTAGAGCATATTGAACTTACTTTTATAGCTGTTGGTCTTTCTATTTTAATTGGGGTACCAATTGGAATTTTAATTAGTTATATTAAAAAATTAGATAAACCTATTTTAGGACTATCTTCAGTAATTCAAGCGGTTCCTTCAATGGCATTATTAGGTTTTTTAATTCCATTTGTAGGAATTGGAACAGTTCCAGCAATTATTGTGGTAATTTTATATTCATTACTACCAATTATTAAGAATACTTATACAGGAATTAATGGTATAAGTGATACGATGATTGAATCGGCTAGAGGAATTGGTCTTACTAAAAGTCAAATTTTATTTAAAATTCAAATACCGCAAACTTTACCGGTTATTATGGCGGGCATTAGAATATCAGCAGTTTCGGCTGTTGGTTTAATGACAATGTCAGCTTTTATCGGCGGTGGAGGACTAGGTTATTTGATATTTTCAGGTATTAGAACAGTTAATAATTATCAAATATTAGCTGGGGCCATTCCGGCTTGTATATTAGCTTTGATTGTCGATTATTTCTTTGGGTTAATTGAAAAATTAGTAACACCTGTTAGCTTACAAATGAAAGAAATATCTAGAGAAGATGTTTTAAAGAAACGCAAGAAACAGAAGATTATGTTAGTAATTATTTTGCTTTTAGTTGGACTTGTATTTTTAAGTACAATTAAGGTTAGTGATGGTAATACTAAAACAATCACGGTAAGTGGTAAAGATTTTACTGAACAAAATATTTTATGTGAAATGACGGCTGATTATATAGAAGCTAATACGGATATTAAGGTTAATAGAAAATGTAATTTAGGAGGGGCACAAGTAGTCTTTTCCGCAATTCAAAGAGGAGATATTGATTTATATATTGACTATTTGGGTACTGATTATACGGATATTTTAAAGTATTCGCCAATTAGTGATGTGAATAAAGTTTATGAAACAGTTAAGTCTGAGTTTAATAGTAAATATGATTTAGCGGTTTTAAACCAAATGAGTTTTAATAATACTTATGCTTTGGCGGTACGTTCTGATACGGCTTCAAAATATAATTTAAAGACAATATCTGATTTAGTGCCATATTCTAGTCAGCTTAAGATTTCACCTACACTTGAATTTGTGAATAGAGAAGATGGTTTATCTGGACTTTCTAAAGTTTATGGCTTAAATTTTGCGGATGTTATTGCAATTGATGGTAGTCCAAGATATACGGCTTTAATGAATGATAATAGTCAAGTAATTGATGCTTTTACAACTGATGGATTACTTCAGAAGTTTGGACTTGTGGTTTTAGAAGATGATAAAAACTTTTTCCCACCTTATTATGCGGTTCCAGTGATTATAAATTCAGTATTAGATGAATATCCAGAAATTGAAGAGTTAATGAACAATTTAGGTGGATATTTAACTAATGAAAGTGTTCAAACGTTAAATTATAAGGTTGATGAACTTGGTGAAAATCCAGAGACTGTTGCTAATGAATTTTTGAAAGAAAATAATTTAATATAAGGAGGATTTATGATATCAGTAAATATTCAAAGCAGTATTTTAATTAGTGGTAATGTCAAAATTTATTTTGATCCAATCAAAATGGACAAGAAGTATGATGCGGATTATATTTTTATAACGCATAGTCATTACGATCATTTTTCTAAGGAAGATATTTTAAATATCAAAAATGATAAAACGGTGATTGTTTGTCCTTATGATGTATACGATAATTGTTTAGAAATGGGGTTTAAAGAGTCTAATGTTTTTAAAGTAAAACCTTATGAGGAATATAATTTTAGAGTGATAAAGTTTAAAACGGTTCCAGCTTATAATGTTAGTAAACCTTTTCATCCAAAAGAAAATAATTGGGTAGGTTATGTAATAGAGTTTGAAGGACAAACATATTATATTGCGGGTGATACTGATGGACTCGATGAAAATTTAAGCATAAATGTTGATACGGCTTTTATTCCAATTGGTGGTACTTATACAATGGATGCATTGGAAGCTAGTGAGTTCGTGAATAAATTAAAACCAAAAGCAGTAGTACCTATTCACTATGGAATGGTAGTTGGTGATGAGAAAGATTTAAATAAGTTTATAGAAAATGTGGATAGTAGTATAAAAGTAGATGTTCTTTTGTAAAATATTAATTTTTTTCATATACTGGGAATTTGCTTTGTAAAAGGCAAAAGTTTGCAAAAAGTTATTTACAAATGTCACT
>ENA-OPBZ01001005-OPBZ01001005.1-human-gut-metagenome-genome-assembly--contig:-NODE-1005-length-12556-cov-2.365891_pt1 | contig 12556 bp, 9 predicted proteins | sample MGYA00241072_ERZ501459 | MGnify/ENA primary metagenome ERZ501459 (study PRJEB25962, sample SAMEA2042632) | human gut metagenome | biome: human gut; feature: human-associated habitat; material: faeces...
CCTGCCGTTCCCAGAAGGCCTGCAGCCCATATTTTCCTGCTTTTGCCTTTTGTGTTCTCCGTGATCTGTGCAAATCCCACGGCATACCACAGCATGACAAAACCCATGCCCGGGAACGCATAACGGCCCATAAAACAGTTATTGACCGTAGCGGAGATCACGCCTCCCACGATACCCGTCAGGGCAAATGTGCTAAACGCGATGGCCGGTGCAATGTTATGATTCTGTCTCACCCAGTCCACGGCTCCGTAACTGAGTACCAGACATAATGCCATTCCCAACAGTACGACAATGCCGATGGGAGTCTCCACCGCTGAAAACCATTCCTTACAATAATCCATCACGGAATACAGCGTTGCCAGTTCCGCAGTGGAACCGTCATCATAGCGCATCCGCAGGACAAATTGCCGGATCGTCACCGCCAGCCAGGGAGAAAACACCAACGCCACCGTAAATCCGGAGATAAAATACCCCTTGATCAGCTCCTTCTTATGGCAGATCAGGATCACCGCGAAAAACAGCAGATAGAATAAAAACGTCTGGATCAGTGCAAAGGTATGACAATATACCGTGCCGATACTGGCGATGCAGAATACGATCCATTTTTTCCGGGCCGGTTCTCTGAAAATGTCATAGGCAGACAGTCCCGTCAACGTCAGAAAGAACAGGGCCACCGCATACATTCTCACATTTCCCGCCTGTACACTGAAGATCGGCATCAGCAGGGAAAACAGCATAAAATACACCGAAATCTTACGATCAAACAATTTTGCCACATAATATTTTCCCAGCAGCATATATCCCAGCATGAACAGCACGGACATCAGCTTCAGTGCCCAGAAATGGGTTCCTCCCCCACACAGATGATAGAAGCTTTTTAACAGCACATAGTAAAACGGTGAGTGATCATCCGTGGCTGTAATATAGATCAGCCGCTTCCAGGGCAGGGATACCATGGATGCCGAATAAGCCTCATCATACCAGAGGCTGTTGGTAATGCAGAAGGCTCCCCAGAGAAGCAATGCCGCCACCGGCAGTCCATGCCACAGCAGTGCCCACATATTGTTCTCTGTGAAATTATGCTGTTTTCTTCTCTGTGTCTCCATTACGTCTATAGTTCCTTCCCGTTCTGTCTTTTTTCACATATCAGATTTCAAAATCTTTTTCCATATCTTTCGATCTTTTATCAGTATCTCCGGTACAGCACCATATCCGCATCCCTGCCGAGCTCTTCATACCCTGCCGTCCGGCACATTTCATCGATGGCTCCACCGCTCACCGTTGCCAGATAACGACTCTGCAGTTCTGTCAGATGCTCCGTAATATATTCCCGTTCACAGCAGCTGATGCCAAAACCCTTCGGTGCACTGTACAAAAGCTGCCATTTCAGATTCTGATGGCCTTCCGGGGTCTCATCTCCGAAGGTCCAGATCACTACATTCTCATAATTCGGCACCTGTTCTGTATCCATGGCCAGTTTTTCCGAGAAGATTTCCCGCCAGTACTCCACCTGTGCCTGCCGTTCCTCTGTCACATAGGGAATCTGATAGTCATAAGGCTCCACCGCTTTGAAGCTGTACAGATACAGGAAAGCCGCTCCCAGAAGCACCGCTTTCTTATAATATCTGGTCTCCAGCATACTGACGATGAAAATGCCTGCTGCGATAAAGGTCAGGAAATGTTTGCTGCCTTCCACCATTTTGTACATGAGCAAATGTGCGAACAGCATGGCGATGAGGCTCAGGGCAAAATGCACTTCAATAACCAGCTGGTTGTGCAGTTCCCGTTTTCTGTCCTCTGTCAGTGTGTACGGTCCGAACAACGCCTCCCGTACCTTCTTATCCTCCGGCTCCATCGCGATCCGTTCCACCCGCTTCGCCCGGCGCAGTGTGCGGATGTCCAGAAAACTCTGCACCAACAGGATCAGCAGCACCAACAGATAACCGTCAAAAAAGGCTCCGGAAGCCAGACCATTCCGTCCCCCTTCGATACAATGTCTGTAGAATTCCAGTCCTTTCCAGTAAAGTGTTCCGAAAAGGTTGCGGAAGCCCGCGCCGATCCCATCAGTGAAAAAGGTAGTGATCCAGTCCGTATAAAACAGCGGTGTAAAATATTCCGCTCCCAGATAATGTTTGATCAGGGCATAGGTAATTCCCGTTGCCGCCACTATCAGAATCGATCCGATCCACCCTGCCTTTTTATTACGGCAGATCCAGAAATAGCAGGCCAGAGCCAGAAACAGCAGCATATAAGGCCGCATCAGGGTCAGCAGTACCGAGATCACGAACATGGCGGTCAGTTTCCCGCAGCTCTCCTTTTTCAGATAGCTCATGGCCAGTCCGTAGAACAGGATCAGCAAGCTGAAGCAGATCACCTCCGGCATACCGGACAGCATATATCTGACAAACAGGGAATACAGGCTGAACAATACCGTCAGGATCCCCAGCTGTTTCCAGGTGGGCTTCACCAGCCAGACAAATACAAACATGGTGATTGTCAGCAGCACAATATTGCATATCACCGGAGACAGCAGATTCCAGCCGAATAACAGTCCCCACAGGATCCAGGGAAATACCAGCACCGGACTCCATGCTGCAAAGGACAACTGCAACGCATGACTTTCGTTAAAACCGAAATATCCCCGGGGAAAACCGTAATTTACGATTCCCTCCACCTGCTTGAAATAGAATAATTCGTCGTTCCATTCCGAAGAGGGAAGATACCCCTGTCCGATGCTTCTTCCTTCCGCTGCCGTCCGTACCAGACAGCAGAGCAGGGGAAGCAGTGCCATCAGTACCGCTTTCAGCAGTGTCATATAACGTTTGTCCTGTTTCCACCAATCCACAAAACGTTCTTTCTTCATCCGTTTTCCTGTTACCCTTCTGTTTTATTTCGATTTACCGGTCTTCCTCACCCAGATGGATCTTTTCCCGGATCACATACTGGGGAGAATTATTCATGCTGATGTAAATACGTCCCACATATTCCCCGATCAGTCCCAGCATGATCATGATCATGCCGCCGAAAAATACCACGGCTGCCATCAGGGCACTAAAGCCCATGGGCACATTAGGATTCACCAGACGCTTGATAATGGTATAGATTCCATAGAGGAAGCCCATACCGGCACATCCTACACCCAGTGTAGTGGCAATCCGCAGCGGTTTCACCGAGAATGCGGTAAATCCGTTGAACCATAAGCCCAGCAGCTTTTTCAATGTATATCCGGAACTGCCTTCCTCTCTTTCCCTGTGACACACCGCCACATTGGTAATGTTTTTGGTGGCCCGGAGCACCAGTCCGATGACATAGGGGTAGGAATTCTCATAGCGGATCATATCCTCCACCACGAATCTCTTCACTGCAAAATAGCTGGAAATATACAGATCCGCCGGTTTATCCAGCATCATCCGGGTCATCAGCTCATTGACCTTGCTTCCCATATTCCGGAATGCGGAATGCTGTTTATGTTCGTAGCTGGCGTAAACGGCATCGAAACCCTCTTCCAGCTTGCCCAGCAGCTTGTCCACTTCATCCGCCGGTGTCTGTCCGTCATCATCCAGACACACCACGTAATCGCCGTCGGAGTGACGAAGTCCCGCCATCAGTGCCGCATGCTGTCCGAAATTCCGGGCAAAGCCGATTCCCTTGATATTGTCATATTTATCACACAGATCCCTTATGGTTCCCATGGTATTGTCCGGGGAAGCATCGTTCACCAGAAAAATATCGTATTCATACTGCGTGAGTTCCTGCATTTTTTCCCGGATCTCCTTCACCACATGGGGTAAGGTATGTTCCGAGCGATAACAGGGGATTACAAAACTTACTTTTTTCATAATTGTGTTCTATTCCTCGTTTTCCTGATCATTTCCGGAATTCACTGCTGCCATCCAGACGATGTCCCGGTAGTCGCCTTCAATACACACATCGTCCCGCAACAGGCCCTCTCTGCGAAATCCCGCTTTTTCATAGCTGCGGATTGCCTGCCCGTTCTCCGACAGAGCCCGCAGATACACTCTGTGCAGCTGTTCTTCCTCGAAGCAGTACCGGAGCATCAGCTTTGCCGCTGCCGTACCGACACCTCTGCCTCTGGCATCGGCCTCTCCGATGAAAATACCGTATTCCGCCTTGTTATGATGTCTGTCAATATCCCGGATATAGACGGATCCCAGTGGCTTGTCGTTTGCCAGATCACAGATGATCATCTGCACCGCATCGCCGGTCTCCACATGGGTCCGGATCCAGTTCTCATGGGACTCTCTGGTAAAAAGAGCCTGATAGATAAAATTTTTCCGCACGGCATCACTGTTGCGCCATGCCACGATCGCTCGGTATCCTCACGGGTCATCATCCGTAAATAGATTCCTGCTCCGGTATCCCGGTAAACTCCGGGAATCCGTTCCGGCGCTATCCGCTTTTTTATTTCTGTCCGCATGGTATCCTGCATAATATTCACTCCTTATGCCTGTCTGTAGGCATTGCACAGATCGATCACTCTGGCGATCTCATCCTCCCGCATCTCCGGGAACAGCGGCAGGGTCACGCAGTGTGCGGCCAGATATTCCGCATTGGGACAGTCTCCCGGCCGATAGCCCAGATTGACATAAGCCTTCTGTAAATGGCAGGGTACCGGATAATGCATGTTACATTCCACATCATTTGCTGCCATATACCGGATAAAGTCTTCATGATCCGGCACCGTGATGACAAACAGATGGAAGACCGGAGTGGTGTTCTCCGGATGTCTCTGCATGGTGATCAACGGATTTGTGATCTCCTTCAGATAACGATGTCCGATCTCCTGCCGTCTCTTCGTCCACTCCGGCAGATATTTCAGGCTGACACTCAACACTGCCCCCTGCAGACCTTCCAGCCGGTAGTTGTAACCGATCTCATCATGATAATACCGCACATCACAGCCTTGATTCTTCAGACGGTCGATATGCTTATAATATTTTTCATCCTGACAGGTAACACTGCCGCCCTCACCAAAGGCGTAGAGGTTCTTGCCCGGGTAGAAGCTGAAGCAGGCCAGGTCTCCCAGCGTTCCCACATTTCTGTCCTCAAACTTTGCTCCGTGAGCCTGGGCACAATCCTCCACCACAAACAGTCCGTGACGGTCTGCGATCTTGCGGACTCCCGCATAGTCAAAAGGCTGACCGTAGAGGTGAACACCGATAATGCCTTTCGTCTTTTCCGTGATCTTAGCCTCCAGTACGGAAGGATCGATCTCCCAGGTATCCGGTGTACAGTCTGCGAACACCGGAGTGGCTCCTGTATAGCTTACCCCCCATGCAGTTGCTATATAAGTATTGGCCGGAACGATCACTTCATCCCCGGGGCCTACACCCAATGCCAGCATTGCCAGATGCAAAGCGGAGGTACCGTTGTTGACACCACTGGCAAATTTGCTTCCCACATAGGCGGCAAACTCTTTGTCAAAGGCATCTGCATATTTTCCGCCGGAAAAAGCGGTCTCTTTACATACGTTCTCAATGGCTTTCCGGTAGGCTTCCGCATGCGCCTCCACATCTCTTGTCAGATCGATTCTTTTAATATGTGCCATGGTATTATCCTTCTTTCTTCCGTTTCCGGGGCAAAAGCCCTCAACCTTGATGCCTACGGATTGTTCCGTGCTACGCACTTATGAGCGAGTTCATGTGGGCTTAGACCTTTTTCCCCTGGCATCTTATATATGCTTCTTAATATAAAACTCGTTAAACAATCTTGCAATCTGTACCAGATAATTACAGATCGTCTTAAATACCTTAACGGTAGTATTGTAATCTTCCTGCCACTCCACCGGGTAATCCAGGATCTTCACGCCCCGCTTCTCCGCCCGTAACAGGAATTCGATCATATAGAACCAGCCGTTATCCTGACTGCAGCCCTCAATCAGGGAAAGCGCAGTCTGTCTGCGTACAAAGGTAAAGCCGCAGATGGCATCCGTGGACTTCATCCGCAGGAACAGTTTCAACAGAATCAACAGTCCCTGGGACGTGATCCTGCGATACCATTTTCTTCCCTTTGTATCGGATTCTCTGGCGAAACGGCTGCCGTTAATGTATTCGATCTGAGGCTGTGTTTCAAAAAGATGGATTGCCTCTCCCAGATGTTTGATATTGGTAGACAGGTCAATGTCCATATATCCCACCACGTCACCGTGGCTCAATTCCACACCTCTGCGGAAAGCCGCACCGACACCGCGGACATTGATTCTCTCATATCTTACTTTTTCATATTTCTGACAGAGCATCTCCGCGATCTGCGGGGTCTCGTCCTCGGAACCGTTATCCACAATAATGATCTCATAATCTTCAAATGCGATCTTGCGCAGATACTCCACTGTCCGTGTCACACCGCTTTCCAGCCGCAGACGCTCATTTAATACCGGAAAAATTATCGTAAACATCATTTTGTCAGTTTTTCCACTCCTTCTATTACATAACGCTGTCTCTTAAAGCTCATATTCAGAATGACGGACAGGTATTTGAAGATCAATGTCAGCATCACCGACATCATGAAAAATCCAAAAGAAATCAGAGTCATCAGGCTCATCCAGCCTTCCACCGGGCGTACCGTGCTGAAGATGGAATAAACGATCCACCCGAACATGATCACCATGACTGCAAACAGAATACTACTGATCAGCATGGAAAATTTCTCCAGTACATCCGTGAAAATGATCAGCGTATCCAGAGCCAGACTGCTGCGGGTATTCCGCTCTTCCCGGTTCCTGGTTCCCTTTGCCATCTCTTTATTGTCATAGACTATGGTCTCCGCCCGCAGTCCGCAGTTCATATACATGGCCTTGCGGTAAGGAATATACGCATTCATCTGGTTCACACGGTTCACTGCCCGTCTGGAAATAATGCGGAAACGTTCCTGACGCAGCTTATGGGTATTACGGCTTCCCAAATTGTACACCGCATAGAAAAGTCTGGAGGTAAATGCTACATTCCGCTTCGGTGCCGCAGCCACCACGTCATAGCCTTCCAATGCCTTATGATAGATATCCATGATCAGGGACGGTTCAAAATCCAGCAGACAACGGTCGAATTCAAAGAGAAAATCTCCAACAGCCAGATCTCTTCCGGCGTTCATGGCCATTTCCACCCCCTGATAAAAGCTCAGATTGATCAGGCTCACCACATGGCGGGTATTGCTTTCTTCCAGATACCGGTGGATCTCCTCAATGGTATCATCCATGCAGCAGTCATTCACACAGACGATCTCATATTTTTCAAAATTCTGTTCCATGGTCCCGCAGACAGTCTTCAGAAACTCTCTGATATTTTTTCCATCGTTGTGCAGATACAGCACGCAGGATACGAAATTTTTCTCTTTATTCTGTATTGCTTCTTTCTCCATAATGTTTCCTTTTTCTTCGCGATTAATCTAAAAACGGATCCAGATCATATACGGTATTGATCTTGCCCGATAATACACTGATAAAAACAGGATCTTCGGAAAGAGCCCGGATTACTGTGGGTCTCGAATCGTCGATCTCCGAAGCCTTCAGAATGGGCTTCATGGAAAACAAAGATTTCTCATAGCTGAACGCATACTCTTCCCGCATATATTTCCGTGCCAGTGTGGACATATACTCCCAGGCGCTCTCCGGTCTGCCGGGGCAATCGTTACAGTTCCCCAGAAAACCTCCCTGACAGCAGTTGTCATTCTCTCCCACACAGGGAAACTGTGGTGTCGCATCATAGCTGGTCTTATGAGGAGTAAAGGTTACCGAAGTCAGGGAATGATAACCGGTCTTTCCAAACGGCATAATGGAGAAAAAGGGGCCATCCATTACCGTAAAACCGATATTCCGGATCTTATCGCTGGCTTTGCAGAGAATGATCTCGCACAGTTCATATTTCAGTCCGAAATCCTGCGTCTCTGCGCCCTTTACTTTCCTCAGGATCTGATTCACAGAAGCATAGGTGGCATTCAGGACAAAGGGAGCCCGGTAGACCTCCTGTTTTCCTTCGTGAAGTGCCGTCACCTCATAACAGTCCGTCTGCTTTTCGATCTCCGTGATCTTCCGTCCGAAATGCAGCTTTATGCCGGGATATTTTGCAATCTCCTCCATGAGGTAATCCCGCAAAATATGGGCATCGTACGTATATTCCTCCGTCAGGAACGCTCCATCACACAAGCCCGGCTGAAAATACTCTTCCACCGGAAGAGTTTTGCAGGGGATCCCCGCATCCTGACAGAATTTGCGGAACTCGGTTGCGTCTGTCCAGGAAAAATGGCTGGAAGTCGCGTAAATCTGCTCAAACTTCGTATGAATACAGAAGGAATAGTCCTCCACAAAACGCTTGAAATACCCCGCTGATTTCATAGCGGTGGACAGAGATCTGGGATAATGGTAGCCCATGTGAACTCTGGCCTGATTGATATATGTGGCTCTGGTAAAAGGAGCCTGTTCGATCTCCAGTACCTCTACCTGTTGTCCTCTTTTTCCACAGTACAGGGCCGCGTACAAGCCATACAGTCCCGCACCGATGATCAGTTTATCCATTTTTCCTCCTGCCGGTGACAAGCGCCAGTACATAAGGCAGCGCCAGCATCACCGGATATACATATCGCATCTGTACGGTGGGCCCGAACAACATGGTCCCGTAATAGCCTGCCACAATGGAAAGGGGCAGACAGAACCGCTTCCTGTCTACGATCACCAGCACTGCTGCCAGGGCCAGATACAGCCACAGATAGCTTCCCGGCACGAAGAGATATTTCAATACCGGAGTCCGCAGATAACTGTTGTTCTCCGCCCAGCTCTCCAGCTGTTCAAAGAGCCACGGCCATTTGCTGTCCTTGTAGATCCCTCTGTCATTCAGCGTGTCTTCTTCCCATCTGGTCTGCACATAGCTTAATCCTGCTCTGCCCTCCACGCGGTTCACATCCGCATGGGTCGTATCAAACGGAGACAGGAACCCGGCATTGGTAGCCAGTGCCGCATTGATCATATCTCCCGGATACTGCGTCAGCAGGTGCAGATATACCCGGATAAATTCACCGGAACGGTAGCGTGCCACATAAGTGTTGGTATGTCTTTTGACAGGATCCGCAATTCCGGGATCATAATCCCGATACGCCTCATCCAGAATAAAATCATTGATCAGTGCTTTGTCCGCCGCATCCATGGTATTGTCATCCTCCGCAAGGACGCTGACTCCCCCGTGATAGATCATACAGCGGGATAACTGCTGGATCGGCATGCTCAGCATCTCCCGGCGGTCTCCCTGTTCCGCATGCGTGGCGGAAAATACCGCAGACAGCACAAAAAGCCCTACGCAGAAAGCTGCTCCGCATACCACCAGCAGTCTCCCCCAGAGCTTCCTCGCTTTTTTTCCGAAACAAAAGGTCAGGAATGTAAAAGCCAACAATACGATCATTGCATATTTTCCGTTGTTACGGAATAAGATCATCCCCACGGTTCCCAGGGCAAACAGCAGATCCCGGATCCCGGGCCGCCAGGCATTGCGGTCTTCCCACAGCAGATCTGCGAGACTGACCAGCTGCAACAGCAAAAATGCACTGAATACCGTGTCCTTGGTCATGCTGACGCTCATATACCAGTGAAACGGGAAAAACATCCCCAGTAACTGAATGGCCAGCTGCCACCCTGCGGCAGTTTTCCGGTGATGCAGTACCAGCATTCCATAAGCCATGCTTCCCGAAAGCAACAGCATCTGTACTGCCGTATAGAATGCCATTCCGGCATTCACACTGCCGAAGATATGACTTCCCAGCCACAGCATCCCCTGCAGAAACAGAGTGTGCACAATGGGGTGATGATCGAAATAATAATGTTCCATGATCTGTCCCGTCTGCACCGGTGCATCATAGGCACAGATTCCGGGATAATATGCCAGATATACCGGCAGCCAGGCCAACAGCAGAAACAACAGACTTCCGAAAAATATCTGCACACCGGAGCGGCGCTGCAGCCAGGCGGAAAGGCGGGCATACCATGCAGCCTGCTTTTTCCCGGTGTCTTCGGCGGTCTGTGCCCGGTTCCAAAGTCGATGCACCACCCAGGTTCCAAGAAATCCCAGAAGGCACCCCAGCACTACCGTCCACAGCAAAGTACTTCCGATGTAGCCTGCCGTCCACAGGATGTTTCCCGCAGATGCCAGGTCTTTTTCTGTTTTTGCAAAAAATACAAACAGACATCCCAGAACACTCAGCAATACAACGCCTTTGCGTCTGGGAAGAATTTTCTTTTCCTGCATATTACAACCCTTTACGCACCTGATGCTCCCCATGGACGCGATTCAGGCGATATTCAAAATCTTTCCGGTCCTTGGCCGCCATGACTTCCAGCATCATACCGGCAAAAAACGACTGGATCCCCGCCAGCAGGATAAAGCCACAGGCGATCAGTGTCGGGAATCTGGGCACCAGACCGGTATTCAGATATTCCAGGAAGACCGGTACGAACAGGATCACGGAAACAGCGATCAATAACAGGGCCAGCATACCGAAAAAGTGCAGCGGCTTGTAATTTTTGTACAGCTGCATCATTTTACGGATCACACGGAAGCCATCGCTGTAGGTATTCAGCTTGGACTCACTGCCCTGGGGACGATCGCGGTATTCCACCACTACGTTTTCCACCTGCATGTTGTAGTTTACCGCGTGGATCGTCATCTCTGTCTCGATCTCGAATCCCTTGGAAAATACCGGGAACGTCTTTACAAATTCATAGCTGAAAGCGCGATAACCGGTCATGATATCCTTAATGTTGGCATGAAAAAGGCTGTTGATCCCCGCCCGCATCAGACTGTTGCCGAAATTGTGGAACGGGCGCTTGTTCTCCGTAAAATAAGTAGAGGAAAGCCGGTCTCCCACCACCATATCCGCCTGGTGCTGCAATACCCTGTCTACCATCTCCTGTGCGCAATCCAGCGGATATGTGTCATCTCCGTCGATCATCAGGTAACATTCCGCATCGATCTCACGGAACATCCGGCGTATTACATTTCCCTTTCCCTGTGCATATTCATAGCGTACGATTGCTCCTGCCTCCGTAGCCAGCTCCACAGTGCGGTCGGTGGAATTGTTATCATATACATAGGCCACTGCCTGGGGCAGGAACTTTTTCACATCCGACACCACCTTGGCGATGGTCTTTTCCTCGTTATAGCAGGGAATCAATACCGCAATTTTATCCATTTTCCATTCCTCGTATTTCATTTTATCATTCAGAGCATCACATAAATTTGCAAAACCGCCTGATAAATCGGGCTTTCCTTTTGCATATATAAAACTATTGTACCACGCTTATTGATTTACAGCCACTGTTTTTTTATGCTATAATCAAGCGTGAAAATGCAGCGTTCAAAAGTTCCGGAAGACTTCCTGTCTCTCGCCGGTGCTTGCTGGCAAGAAAGGACTTTTCCCATGCAAAAGTTTTATCGTCTGTCTGTAAATATCGTAAAGATCCTGACACTGCTGCTGGCAGTTTTTCTGTTTATTGGCAGCTTTCTCACTACCTGTTATGCCGAAAACATGGAGACCCAGCAGGTGCTTCTGCGCTTTGACAATCCCTTGTGGAATCTGTTGGAGCTTGCCGGATACGGACTTTTATTTGCCTGTTGTCTGTCTCTGTCCGGCAAGGCCGGTGTGAAATTCCGCCGCGGGCTGCTTGTTTTTACTCTGGGGCTGATCCTGCTTCTGGGGGGGATGCTCATCGTCTTCGGCCGCACAGTTCCTGCTGCGGACGCCTTATCTGTATACAATGCTGCCGCTGAATGGATCCTTGGAAATAAAGATATTATCCACCCCACCTTCTCTTATCTGTCCTATTATCCACAGCAGATCGGCCTGATGGCCTTTCTGGAGCTGCTGCTCCGCCTGTGGAATCTCACCGGGCTGAGTGCTCCCGCCTGGCATTTTGTCAAGCTGGTCTATGTCTGCCTGCTGTGCGTGGCCGTTCTGTTCCAGTACCGTTCCCTGCGCTATCTGTGGCCGGATGATTGGGAACCGGTCTCCTGCTGTTATCTGATTCTGGTATGCTGTAACCTGCCTATGATCCTGTACAGTTCCTTCGTCTATGGCGAGATCCCTTCCTTCGCAATGCTTTCTGTGGGACTATTTCTTCTGTTAAAGCTGTTGGCAGACTGTATTCCGGCACATTCCGTGGAGACCACTTCCCCGGACGACACCCGCGTCGTGGGTACTTCCCACGCATTATCCGCAGTTACGGTCTTTACCGCCCTTGGCAGTATCCTGTTCCTTACTTTAAGTGTGATGCTGCGCAAGAACTCCCTGATCCTCATTATTGCTGTGCTGCTGGTGCTGTTCTTCGAAGCGCTGCGTCCGGGACGCAGCGGCAGGGCGTGCATCGGCCTGATGGCCATGGCAGTCTGTCTTACCATTACCTCCGTGGGAGTCCTGCCGCTGGTGCAGAAGTGCTACGAGAAAAAAGCCGGCAATACCTTAAGTTCCGGTGTCACCGCCATGTCCTATTTTGCCATGGGGATGCAGGAATCTTCCCGGGGATGCGGCTGGTACAACGGCTTCAATATCGATACCTATGATG
>ENA-OPBZ01001016-OPBZ01001016.1-human-gut-metagenome-genome-assembly--contig:-NODE-1016-length-12448-cov-6.984185_pt1 | contig 12448 bp, 11 predicted proteins | sample MGYA00241072_ERZ501459 | MGnify/ENA primary metagenome ERZ501459 (study PRJEB25962, sample SAMEA2042632) | human gut metagenome | biome: human gut; feature: human-associated habitat; material: faeces...
CAACGCAGATTCCCGCCGTCCAAGAATCAGCTCCCCTCCTGCAGAAGCAGAGCCAGACAGCATCCCCTTCCGCGGCTGGTGCTTCCAGCGAGAAAAAATGTCGTTTGACGATAGGTTGTGGGTCGTCAGCGCTGCGCTGGACGACTGCAAGGGCTGAGTTTGCGTCTGTTTGCCGGGAGAGTTGTGGGCATCGGCGCTGCGCTGGATGCTGGAAGGGGTGTGGTATTGGCGCTGCGCTGGATGCATGAAGGGATGTGAGCTGTGATGCTGTGCTGGATGCTGGAAGGGATGTGAGCTGTGATGCTGTGCTGGATGTTTGGAGGGGGTGGCGTGTGGGATGATTAGGGTGATTGTATGGGGATGTGTTGGAGATGTTTTCGGTGAAGTTGACCTAAAAATATTACATATTGTGGCTAAAAATAGTTCTCGTCATTTTTAATAGAAAAAAGATGGTAATATTGTACAATATTAGGGGTTGCGATTTGTGTGTTGCGATGATATTATATTAAGCATAAAGAGCGTGTTCGGACACGCAAAGAGATTACATTGGGAAAATAAATCAAAAGGAGATCAAAACTATGATTAAAGTTGGTATTATCGGAGCAGGTAGAATTGGTAGAGTTCATATTACTAGTATTACAACAAGGGTGCCGGATGCGGTGATCAAGACGGTTGCAGATCCTTTCTTAAATGATGAGACTGCTGCATGGGCTAAGAGCATGGGTGTTGAGCACACGACTAAGGATTATAAGGAAATCATCAATGATCCTGAGATTTCCGCAGTTCTGATCTGTTCTTCTACAGATACTCATTCTCCGATTTCTGTAGAGGCTATCAAGGCTGGCAAGCATGTTTTTTGTGAGAAACCGATCGATCATGACATTGCCAAGATCAAAGAGGTTATCGATGCTCTTGAGGGCACAAATCTGAAATATCAGGTTGGTTTTAACAGAAGATTCGACCATAACTTTGAGTCTCTTCAGCAGGCTGTTGCAGCTGGTAAGGTTGGTAAACCGGAGATCATCAAGATCACTTCCCGCGATCCTGAGCCGCCTAGCATTGATTATGTTAAGGTTTCCGGTGGCATGTTCCTGGATATGACAATTCATGATTTCGATATGGTTCGTTATCTTGCAGGCTGCGATGCTACAGAGGTTTATGTTCAGAGCGCAAATCTGGTTGATCCGGCTATTGGTGAGGCTGGGGATGTTGATACAGCTGTTATCACTCTTCAGATGGAGAATGGTGCTATTGCTGTTATCGATAACTGCAGAAGAGCTTCCTATGGCTATGATCAGAGAGCTGAGGTTTTCGGTTCTGATGGTATGGCTGCTATTTCCAATGACAGCCAGTCTTCCACAGTAATCAGCAATGCTGAGGGTGTTACAGGCGAGAAGCCGATGTTCTTCTTCCTTGAGAGATACATGGACGCTTATGGTAAAGAGGTTGCAGCATTTATTGATGCGATCGTTAATGACAAAGAGACACCTCCTTAATGTTTATGATGGTCTGAAACCGGTGTTAATGGGTCTTGCAGCTAAGAAATCCAGCGAGGAGCACAGACCGGTTAAGATTTCTGAGATTATGGAATAATTCAAATAAAAAGGAGAATTGACCAATGTTTGATAAGAATAAAGTAAAGCTTGGTATTGCACCAATTGCATGGACAAATGATGATATGCCGGATCTTGGCAAAGAGAATACTTTTGAGCAGTGCGTCAGTGAGATGGCTCTTGCCGGTTTCACAGGCTCCGAGGTGGGTAACAAGTATCCGAAGGATCCTGAGGTTCTTAAGAAGGCTCTTGAACTTCGTGGTGTTGAGATCTGTAACCAGTGGTTCTCAAGCTTCCTGATCACCAAACCGTTTGAGGAGGTTGAGAAGGAGTTCCGTGCACAGCTTGCTTTCCTGAAAGCTATGGGTGCGAAAGTGATCGGCGCATCTGAGCAGAGCTACAGTGTTCAGGGCCAGATGGATACTCCGGTTTTCGGACATAAATATGAGATGAATGACGAAGAGTGGGATACCTTCTGCACAGGCATGAACAAGCTTGGTAAGATCGCAAAAGAGGAGTATGGTATTGCTCTTACTTTCCATCATCATATGGGTACTGTTGTACAGAGCCTTGCTGAGGTTGACCGTATGATGGAGAATACAGATCCTGAATATGTAAGTCTTCTTTTTGACACCGGTCACTTTACATACTGTGGAGAGGATCCTCTTGAGGTTGTAAAGAAATATGTTCACAGGATCAAACATGTTCATCTGAAGGATATCCGTCCGGAAGTTGTTGAGCAGGTTAAGAAAGAAAACATGAGCTTCCTTGCAGGCGTAAGAGCCGGTGCCTTCACGATTCCGGGAGATGGATGCATCAACTATGATCCGATCTTCAAGGTTCTCGAGGATGCAGGCTACGAAGGATATATGGTTGTTGAGGCTGAGCAGGATCCGGCTAAGGCTAATCCGCTTGAGTATGCGATCCGTGCAAGAAAATTCATTGCTGAGAAGACAGGCTTATAATTACGACAGGGAAATAGGTGCATGCTGATGTACAGTTAAGCGGAATAAAGATGTCCGCTTTGCATAGAAAAAGCGGTATCAGCCAGTAGTGCTTTGACACCGCTTTTTTCTGTAAGAAGATGCAAACAGTGTACGATAAACGGGACAGGAGGGCCGAATCATGGCACTTGTGAAAATGAAAGATCTGCTGAGACGTGCCGAAGAGAAAAATATTGGCTGCGGTGCTTTCAGTGTTGGTAATATGGAAATGGTAAGAGGTGCGATCCGTGCAGCAGAAGAACTGGATACGCCGATCATCCTTCAGATCGCGGAGGTGCGTTTGAAAAATTCTCCGCTTCACCTGATGGGACCGATGATGGTACAGGCTGCAAAGGAGGCTAAGGTGGATGTGGCTGTCCATCTGGATCATGGTCTTACTTTTGAGACGGTTGACAAGGCTCTGGAGATTGGCTTTACATCGGTTATGCTGGATGCTTCTACACTTCCTTTTGAGGAAAACATCGCCAGAGTAAAGGCCGTTGTGGAGAAAGCGCGTAAATACGGTGCTACAGTTGAGGCTGAGCTTGGACTTGTGGGCGGAAGTGAGGATGGAAGCTGTGACCACGGTATCCGTTGCACAGATCCGGATGATGCGGTCGTTTACGCAAGAGAGACAGGTATTGATGCGCTTGCAGTTGCCATCGGGAATGCCCATGGTAATTATCCGGTAGCGCCGACGCTTGCTTTTGATGTATTGGAGAAGATCCATGAGAAAGTGGATATTCCGCTGGTTCTTCATGGCGGCAGTGGTATCACTGATAAAGATTTCCAGAGGGCGATCTCTCTTGGCATCCGTAAGGTGAATATTGCCACAGCAAGCTTTAACAGCCTGACAGCTCATGTGGAGAAATATATGGAATCAACAGACAAGCATAATTTCTTTGACCTCAATGAGGCTATGGTCCAGGGTACTTACGAGAATGTGAAGAGACATATTCTTGTATTTAATGAGCCATATCAGGAGTAGGCCAAGGATTTTCTTGTAAAAAAAGAAAAGGTCTGATAAGATGTTCTCAGTGAAAATAACTGGGAACATCTTTTTTGTGCCCATAAAAGAGGAGAGATAAAAATGGAACAGAAAGAGACTGTCTGTTCAGTTGCGAAGAAATGCGGCGGTTGCCGTTATCAGGGTGTATCCTACCAGGAGCAGCTTCGCAGGAAACAGAGAATTACAGAAGGCCTTCTGAAAAAATTCGGAAAAGTAGAGCCGATCATTGGAATGGAAGATCCCTATTATTACAGAAACAAAGTTCATGCAGCTTTTGGCCGTGACCGGAAGGGAAACGTAATTTCCGGGATTTATGAGGAGAAGAGTCATAGGATCGTTTCCGTAGATGACTGTATGATCGAAGATAAAAAAAGTCAGGAGATCATCCGTACCGTACGTGGTATGCTGAAATCCTTTAAGATCAAGACCTATGATGAGGATACAGGATATGGACTTCTCCGCCATGTGCTTGTGCGGAGAGGCTTTTCCACAGGAGAGATCATGGTGGTATTAGTTACGGTTTCTCCAATATTTCCATCTAAGAATAACTTTGTAAAAGCTCTCCGTAAAGAGCATCCGGAGATCACTACGGTGGTTCTCAATGTCAATGACAGACAGACAAGCATGGTACTTGGAGACCGCAATATCGTACTTTACGGACCGGGATTCATCAAAGATCGACTTATGGGACTGACCTTCCGTATTTCTCCATCTTCTTTTTATCAGGTAAATCCTGTGCAGACAGAAGTACTTTACGGAAAGGCTATGGAGTTTGCGGCAATGACAGGAAAAGAGAGGGTGATCGATGCTTACTGCGGCACAGGTACTATCGGGATCATCGCTTCCGGGAATGCCAGGGATGTCATTGGTGTAGAACTGAACCGTGATGCTATCCGTGATGCCAGAATGAATGCCAGGGAAAACAAGATCCGTAATGTTCGTTTTGTTCCGGGAGATGCAGGATGGTTTATGGAAGGAATGGCAGCAGAGGGAGAGAAGGTGGAGGTTGTTCTCATGGATCCGCCACGTTCCGGAAGTGACCGTAAATTCCTTCACTCCCTTTTGACTCTTTCACCGGAAAAAATTGTTTATGTATCCTGCAACCCGGAAACCCTGGCAAGAGATCTTGCCTGCCTTACTAAGAGAGATTACCTGGTAAAGAAGATGCAGCCGGTTGATATGTTCCCGCTCACCGATTCAGTGGAGGTTGTTTGCCTTCTGGAGAATCGTAGGACCAGACCGGGAAGAGCTTAGATTTTTGGCAGCTCACAGTGATATGCGATGCCAAGAGGCGTAACAAGAAGCGGATGGACCGGACGGTATACCGGAAGCTTCAGCCTCTTTTCAAAAACGGTAGTAAATTCCTTAAACATGGAAGAACCGCCAACTACATAAACAGCCGGAACCTGATAGCCCTTTAGAAATTTCTCGGTGATCACAGCCATTTTTTCTACAGTGGCCTTGATCACAGGGAAAATTTCGTCTTCTTTTTCCGGAGTAGTTTTCAATACTTCGGCTTCCTCATAAGGGATCTTATAGTGACCGGCGACTGTCATGGTCATATGGCTGGCCCGCCAGTAGCCTCATCATCGGTATAGATAACTTTTCCGTCTTTCAGGATGCTGATACCAGTTGTGCCGCCACCCACATCCACAACGGCACCGTCTGTGATCTTAAGGACAGCAGCTGCGGCAGTAGGCTCGTCCACGATATTTGTAACCTCGAAACCGGCACCCTCCAGAACATAGCCGATGCTTTTGACACTGCCTTCAGAAACTCCCGGAGGGATGGCAGCAGCACCGTAAGTAAGTTCTGTGCCAAGCCTTTCCTCCAGCTCATTTTTAAGCTTTGTCACAAGCTGGACAGATTCATAGTAATTGACGATCACTCCATCCTGGATCGCATGGGATGGTGCGGAAATTCCGGCTATGGGACGGTTATTCCGGTCGACAACGGCAAGAACGGTATTGGCAGTACCAAGGTCGATGCCTGTCTTCAGACGACCGCGGAATTTTTTACATTCACCTGTTTCTACAAGTTCTGCAAAATTGGACAAAGTTCTGTTTTTTAATTCCATTCAAAATACTCCATTTCTTTCAGACAGGGACAAAAAGAATTTGTCCCAGATATATATTTTAATAGTTGCGGCCGGTAAAGATGGCAACGGATCTGGGCCGCATGCAGAAATCGTGTTCAATGCGTGGCTCTTGGCCTTTTTCGTAGAAATAACGGCCATTTCCGTCACCGAATGTGTTGACACAGAGATACCATGCGCCGGGACGGGCAAGCTCCGGAAGTGTGACCGTCACGTCCTCCCAGTATGCGTTGATTACAATGTAGATCAGGTCATCGGTGCCTTTGCTCTTATCATAGCCTGCAAAGCTTACAGCGAAGGTGTGGGCATCTCTTGGAATGGTCACATCCCTTGCGTCAATGTTATGGGTGTGGATATTTTCCATACCGCATACAGCGTTGGGAAGCTTCCGGGAGATAACAGGGTGGTCCTTACGGAACCGGATCATAAATTTGAAAAATTCAAAAAGATCGTGATTTTTCTCCAGAAGTTTCCAGTTGATCCATGAGGTTTCGTTGTCCTGACAGTAGGTATTGTTATTTCCGTGTTTTGTGTTTCCGAATTCATCACCTGCAAGGAACATCGGGGTTCCGCGGCTGGACATCAGTACAGCACAGGCATTTCGTATCATGCGGAAGCGAAGGGAGAGCACTTCGGGGTTGGTGGAATCGCCCTCTTCTCCACAGTTCCAGCTGCGGTTATCGTTGGAACCGTCGGTGTTATTCCAGCCGTTTGCTTCGTTGTGTTTTTCATTGTAGGAATAAAGATCATACATGGTGAAGCCATCGTGGCAGGTAAGGAAATTGACACAGGAATTGTATCCTGCATAATTGTCATTATGATCAGAATAAAAGCCTCCGTACAGATCACCGGAACCGGAAATACTCCATGCAGCGTCCCAGGCATTCCAGAAATCTCCCTTCAGGAAGGAACGGAGGCAGTCACGGTAACGGCCATTCCATTCAGCCCATCTGCGGCTGGCAGGGAAAGAACCAACCTGATACAGCCCGCCGGCATCCCAGGCTTCTGCGATCAGTTTGACATTTCTAAGGACCGGATCGTAAGCAAGGAGCTCCAGAAGGGGCGGATTGTTAAGTGGAGAACCGTCCTCATGGCGTCCGAGAATGCTGGCAAGATCGAAGCGGAAGCCGTCCACACGGTAGTTGATGGTCCAGTAACGTAAGCATTCAAGGATCATCTGACGTACAATGGGATGGTTACAGTTCAGAGTATTTCCACATCCGCTGAAATTGTAGTAATTTCCCTCTGGAGTCAGCATATAATAAACCTTATTGTCAAAGCCCTTAAAGCAGAAGGTTTTTCCCAGCTCGTTTCCTTCGGCGGTATGATTGAATACAACATCAAGAATTACTTCGATGCCATTTTCGTGGAGCTCACGGATCAGCTCTTTCAGCTCAGTTCCCTCACAGTTATGCTCCGGCTTGGAAGCATAGCTGGTGTTTGGAGAAAAGAAGTTGACAGAATTGTATCCCCAGTATTCCAGAAGCCGTTTGCCATTTACAGTACGGGCATTCATATTCTCGTCGAACTCGAAGATCGGCATCAGCTCTACGGCGTTGATCCCCAGTTCCTTGAGATAAGGGATCTTTTCACGAAGACCGGCAAAGGTTCCCGGGTGCATAACACCGGAAGAAGAATCCTGTGTAAAGCCGCGGACGTGAAGCTCATAGATGATCAGGTCACTGATCTTACGGGTGGACTGCGGCATGTCTTCCCAGTCAAAGGAATCACGTACCACACGGGCATGATAGCTTCCGATCTTTTGCTGGCCCCATTTACGCTGACCGGCAACGGCTTTGGCATAAGGATCAAGAAGAACCTTTGTCTTATCGAAGATGTGACCCTTTTCCGGTTCGTAAGGACCGTCAATGCGGTAGCCGTACTCCAGATCTTCGATGTCCAGTCCCATGACGATCATGGAGTAGACATCACCGATACGACAGGCATTGGGAAAAGGAAGGACTGCGAAGGGTTCCTCTTCTCCGGAGTGGAAAAGAAGAAGCTCGCAGGATGTACCGTGGCGGGTATGTGCGGTAAAGTTGACTCCGTTGGAAAGAGGAGTAGCGCCATTTAATTCAAAAAACCCGGGACGTACAGGAAATCCCGCAATAATATCTGTGGGCCGGGATGTCAGTGTATTCTCAGAGAGCATAGTCTGATTCTGTGTTTTCATTTCCGGTATCCTCCTTGGTGAAAATTTTTTTACAAACAAAAATATTATAACTGATTTTCAGAAAAAAGTACAGGCTGGGTTGTTGAGAACAAAGTGAACAGCAGCATTCTAATAACGCGGGAACCTTCGGGAAAATCTTCTTGAGGTTTTTGACGGGAAGGCTTACAATATGAACCAGAAACTTTGAAAATGTAAGGAAAGGAATAATAGCAGTATGAATGAAGAAACACTGGAGATTTCTTTTGACCAGATAGAGAAAGAACGGGGGAAATATCTTCTGATAGATACCCGTGATAAAGTAACTGTAGAATATGGAATGATCCCGGGAGCAATCTCTGTTCCGGAACAGGAACTGGAAGAGCGGGCAGAAGAACTGAGGGGGGATAAGATACCGGTCCTTTACTGTACAAGAGGGCTTTTCAGCCAGGAGGGTGCAGAGATGCTCCGGGAAAAAGGAATTCCCGCACTGAGCCTGAAAGGTGGATATACAGGATGGCTTTTTCAGCAGATGCAGAAAGAATCCGGTAAAAAGGACAGTGAAGAAGAGGAAAATGATGCAATGGAACAGCGGCGGAAGGATATCGAGCTGAGTATCCGCAAAAAGTTCCATAAGCAGCTGTTTTCCAGATTTGCCAGGGGAATCAACGATTATGAGCTGGTGAAGCCGGGAGATAAGATAGCAGTCTGTATTTCCGGTGGTAAGGACTCTATGTTGATGGCCAAACTGTTCCAGGAACTGAAGCGTCATAACAAGTTTCCCTTTGAACTGGTGTTTCTTGTGATGGATCCGGGATATAATGAGGCAAACCGTGCGGTGATCGAGCACAATGCCAGGCTTCTCGGGATTCCGATCACAGTGTTTGAGACTGAGATCTTCGATGCGGTTTATAATATAGAAAAATCCCCATGCTATCTCTGTGCCCGTATGAGAAGGGGCTATCTTTACAGCAAGGCAAAGGAGCTTGGCTGCAACAAGATCGCTCTTGGACATCACTATGATGATGTGATCGAGACGATCCTGATGGGAATGCTTTACGGAGCGCAGGTACAGACTATGATGCCGAAGCTCCATAGTACAAATTTTGAGGGAATGCAGCTGATCCGTCCTATGTATCTGATCCGGGAGGCAGATATCAAACACTGGAGAGATTATAATGACCTTCATTTTATCCAGTGTGCATGTAAATTTACCGATACCTGTACTACCTGCCGTACAGATGGTACCAGTGTTTCCAAGAGAATGGAGATCAAGAATCTGATCGCAGAACTTAAGAAGGTAAATCCACATGTAGAAAGTAATATTTTCCGAAGTGTGGAAAATGTTAATCTTCATACAGTTATCGCATACAAAAAAGATGGAGTGAAACATTCTTTTCTGGAAGGGTATGAGGACTGACAGATATAAATAAAAGCTGCTCAGGCGTTAGCCCGGGCAGCTTTTACTTTTTCCCGCTGTTTGGTAAGATCATAATATTCATCAGAGATGATCCCGCGACTGGAAAGTGCTTCGTAGGTTTTCTGCTGTGCGGGGGTCATCTTCATTCCGATCGTGGAATTGACATCGGTCAGTACGCAGCTTGTTTTTTCTACCAGCCAGAAAAGTGCGGAATCATCATCGGGGATCATTTTCCAGATTTCGTTTTCTGTATATGGAAGAAGGGACATGAGAGTTTTTAAGTGTCCATCCTGGATCAGACGGTAATCCCCGTCCGGCATGATGATGCCATCGCCATAGAGTTCTTTTTTCTGTTCCATTTTCTGCAGAAGTTTTTCTGTGAGTTTCATGATCGGCTCCTTGATCTTTATTATTTCAACAGTTTTCAGACACTGCTTTTTTATGAAGTTAAAAAAATAACAATCAGCGTCTATTGTATGAAGCGGCGACAAAAATGTCAAGAGGTTAAAAAGATTTTCGATGCTTATGAATGATTTTTGTTGTGCAATTTGTTTGCTTTTGTGAGGCTAAAGGTTAAAATTATGTAAAAATTATCGTAAAATAAGATCTTCTGTGGTATAATATGAATATTCAAAAAATTCAAGGAAGGACGATGCAGATGTTGAAAAACTGGAACCCGGAACAGATTCCGGAAAAAGAGGATATCAAAGTGCGTTTAAGCGCTGCAAGAACCAGATTATATGAATTGCAGATGGCTCTGAAAGAGCATAAGATTCCGGTGATCGTGCTGTTTGAAGGCTGGGGAGCTTCCGGAAAAGGAAGTACCATAAGTAAGGTGATCAAGAATATCGATCCTCGTTTCTTCAAAGTTGCGACTATGTCAGCACCTACAGAGGAAGACCTTCGGAAACCATTTCTTTACCGATATTTCAGGGAAATCCCGGAAGCGGGCAAGTTTACATTCCTGGATTCAGGATGGATGGATCAGACCTGTCGTGAACGTATGGATAAAAAGCTGAAGGGTGACAATTATTCAAAACGGATTGACAGTATCCGGAGATTTGAACGTCAGCTGACGGATAATGGATATGTACTCCTGAAATTTTTTATGCAGATCGACCGGAAAGAACAGGAAAAACGTATGGGCATCCTTCTGGAAAGCAAGGATACCAGATGGAGAGTCAATGAATATGATCTCTGGCAGAATGATCATTATAAGAAGTGCAGAAAGATTTTCGACCAGTATATGCAGGATACCAATACATCTGCGGCTCCATGGTATATTGTCGATGCCGGTGACCGGAAGTGGGCAGAACTGCAGGTACTGGAAACCATGATCAGCAATATAGAGGTTGCCATGGAAAACAGCAAACATGCAGTGCCGATCCTGCAGAATGTTTTTCCTCTGGTGGAGATGCCCAGATTAAGCGAGATTCCTCTGGATGGAAAAGAAGTGGGGGATGAAGAGTACAAGGCTGAGCTTAAGGAACTGCAGGCAAAGCTTGGAAGCCTGCATAACCGTCTTTACCGAAAAAGAGTGCCTGTGATCATCACCTATGAAGGCTGGGATGCTGCCGGAAAGGGAGGAAATATCAAGAGGATCACGGAGGCTCTTGATCCCCGTGGATTTGAGGTATATCCTATCGCAAGTCCGGAGCCTCATGAAAAAGCCCGTCATTATCTGTGGCGTTTCTGGACAAGGCTTCCCAAGGATGGTCACATTGCCATCTTTGACCGGACGTGGTACGGAAGAGTGATGGTAGAACGTCTGGAGGGCTTCTGCAGCGAGAATGACTGGAGACGTGCCTACAATGAGATCAATGAATTTGAGAAGGAGCTTTCTGACTGGGGCGCTGTGATCGTGAAATTCTGGGTCCACATTGATAAGGACACCCAGCTTGCCAGGTTCAACGACCGCCAGAGCAATCCGGAAAAACAGTGGAAGATCACGGATGAGGACTGGAGAAACCGTGAAAAATGGGATCAGTATGAAACAGCAGTAGATGAGATGCTTCAAAAAACCAGTACTGCTTATGCACCATGGCACATTCTGGAATCCGTAGATAAGAAATATGCAAGGCTGAAGGCGCTTCGGATCGTGATCGAAGAAATTGAGAAAGCGCTGAAATAAGAGATAAAAGCTGCGGCAGGATAACAGATATTCTGCTGCAGCTTTTTGTCTGAAGAGAGATGAATCAATTCCGGAGATAGTTTCGCATACTGCGAAGAGCATGTTTTTCCAGTCGGCTGACCTGAGCCTGGGAGATACCAATCTCATCAGCTACCTCCATTTGGGTTTTTCCCTCGTAGAAGCGGAGATCGATAATGTGACGTTCACGCTCTCCAAGCCGGTTCATGGCATCTCGAAGAGAAATATCCTCCACCCAGTTTTCTTCCAGGTTCTTTTTATCACTGATCTGATCCATAACATATAGGGTATCTCCGCCTTCGGAATACACGGGCTCAAAAAGGCTTACCGGGCTCTGGATCGCATCCATGGCATAGACGATCATTTCCTTGTCGATACCGATCTCATCAGCGATTTCTGCAATGGTAGGCTCTTTGAGATGCTGCCGCATATAGTTTTCCCGGGTATAGATGGTTTTGTAAGCGATATCCCGCAGAGAACGGCTGACCCGTATGCTGTTGTTATCACGGAGATATCTTCGGATCTCTCCGATGATCATGGGAACTGCATAGGTGGAAAATTTTACCTGAAGAGTGGTGTCGAAATTATCGATCGCTTTGATCAGGCCGATGCAGCCGATCTGAAAAAGGTCATCCGGATTTTCACTGCTGTTCTGAAAACGCCGGATCACGCTTAAAACAAGCCGCAGATTGCCTTTGATGTACAATTCCCTGGCTTCTTCATCGCCAGCTTTGATTCTTTTAAAGAGCTCCGCCTTTTCTTCCTGATCGAGAACGGGAAGGGTTGAGGTATTTACTCCGCAGATTTCAACTTTATTCAGTGCCATCTTAGAATCCTCCTTGTCTTGTCAGTACATTAAGATGATTCTCAGAGGGCGGTTGAAATATACTTTTTCAGGGAAAATATAAAAAATAAAGGGCCTTGACAATAAGGAGGTATTTATTCTCCGGACAGCAGTTTTTCATTACGGAAATCAACAAGGATGATATCTTCGCCGATCTGGCGGATGCAGTCCCATGGAATGGAATATTCATTTTCTTTGGAAAAACACCAGCAAAATTTTCCCGGTTCCGGCATGATCAGGGCTTTC
>ENA-OPBZ01001027-OPBZ01001027.1-human-gut-metagenome-genome-assembly--contig:-NODE-1027-length-12370-cov-2.417215_pt1 | contig 12370 bp, 11 predicted proteins | sample MGYA00241072_ERZ501459 | MGnify/ENA primary metagenome ERZ501459 (study PRJEB25962, sample SAMEA2042632) | human gut metagenome | biome: human gut; feature: human-associated habitat; material: faeces...
TTGCGATCAATCCACATAACGCAACGATCGTCGTAAAAAATGTTTTCTTCATAAGTGCTGTTGGCTGAAATTTATTTACCGGACCACTTGGCACTGTTGGTTTCTGCAATACATCCAGCACAACATTTCCGATCAGCTGATCTGTCACAACAGAATAATTATTCATGATTGCCTTATTCAAACGAAACGCCATCTCTGGGGAATCTGCCTGAACTTTCAAAACTAAAAGATTGGTTTCATTTACTACCTCTGCAGATGCACTTCCTGGAAAATAATCCATATCCATCTCTTTTGCAACTTTCTTTTGTAAGATCGAACTGTTTAGAATCTCAGAAAACTTTGTCGCCATCTCAGACGTTGCACTCAAATCTGAATATACACTATTGTTACTTCCTTTGCTGCTTACGATAAATGTACTGGTTGATTCATACTGTTTGTGATAGTTTCGTCCGACATAAACATAAGAAAGCAAGCTCATAGATGCTGCCAGAAGCAGGATCACTAGTGCATATTTCCAGATATCTCTTAAGATACTATACAAATCAATATTCATTTCATAATCGTTGACTGATATATTTCGTTTATCACTGCTCATTTGCCGGCCTCCTATTCTGTAACGATCACGATCAGTCTTACCGTTCCTGTACGGCTCTTTCCACTTTTTACTGAATAAGTGATCTCATAAGAACCTGGGGTATCGTAATCTACTTCATCTTTGATCTTCACTTTGCTCTTATTAATATCTCCTGGTACATCCGAGTCATAATCTCCTCCCATGCACACTTTAGATATGTAAGATGCTGCATCTAGTTTGTCACCTTTCTTCGTATAAACCAGATACTTCTTCAAATGAATAAAAGGAATCTCTGATCTGTCCGTTGCATCATAAACCTGTATCGTTGCCTGAAATGATACCGTGTCTCCTGCACTATTGCTTACCTGAAGTTTGACCGGATATTCTCCTGGTGTATACAGATCAACTACTGAGTTTGTCAAAATCTTTATCTGATTTGATAAATCACCATCAATCTTATCTTTCACCGTAAGATTCTTTAATAATTCTTCATTCTTAGAAGCTCCTCCAGATTCAAAACATAATGGTTCCTTCAAATAAAACTTTGGTGATGTATAACCCTCATACTGTACAATACGGTTTGCACGACTGACGTTATTATGTCTGTCTACTGCTGCATATACAACCAGACGCCGTCCACCTCCCAGAAAGTTTGAAACACTTTCTACTACAAGAGAATCCGTAACATCCCCATCATTCTCATCAACTGCTTTTACTCCTTGTAAAAAATCTTCATCGGTAGCATTGAGCCCTACTGTCAATTCCTGCTGATCCATTGTAATGACCGGTCCGATCCGGTCTCCTTTTCTGACCTGTGTAAACCAGAAGATCAGACTTGCTGCCAGTGATATACAAAATATCACAAAACTTACCAATTTTAATTTCTTCATTGTACCACCTTTTCTCCTTCAAGAATTCTCTTAGGATTATCATATAACAATTTCTTTGAATATTCAAAAGAATATTCTTGTTCCATATATTCTTTGACATCTGCCATATAGGTTGTCCGCTCATATGGTTTGTGTGCATCACTTGCGATACAAGTTACCATATGTTGATCCAGCAGACGATCTACACATTGTTTTGCTCCTGATCCAAATCTGCCAAAGATGCTCCCTCTGTTTACCTGCAACAGACATCCCCTGTTTTTCCACTTTGCGATACCGCTTTCTGATTCCTGTACACACCGGTATCTCTCTGGGTGTGCGATCACTGGCGTAACTCCAAGTTCCATCAGATCATGAAGCATCTCATCCATCTCTTCCTGCTCGATTCCAAACGAAAATTCAGTCAAAAAATATCCCGTCTGATTCAATGAAAGCAATCTGCCTTCACGGATCATCCGAGGAACTTCTCTTGTCATATAAATTTCCATTCCAGAGAATACTCTTAATGGCAGCTTTACTTCATCCAGTGCTTTTCTAAACGCTTCTAATCTTTGCAGATATTCTTCGATCGAATATTCTTTGAAAAATCCCCCTGTATTGGGATGCGATGTTGCAACTAATGTATGAACCCCACTTTTCAATGCCAATGCTGCCATAGATAGAGAATCTTCCATATCTCTCGCTCCATCATCCAATCCTGGCAAAATATGCGTATGTATATCGATCATCTATTTTATTTTCCTTTCAGAAATCCCATATGCAAAAAGAATTCCTCCAGTCCATCAAGACTGGAGGAATCCACCTTGTTTTTTGATTAATACTGTTCTTTGACGTGTTTTGCTGCATATACAGCTAATGCTGCATTAACACCCTTTGTTATAGCCTTAGATGTAACTGTAGAACCACCGATTGCATCAACATTAGCATTGCTTTCTGATGCTGAACCATCTGTTACTACTGAAAATGATGCAACTGCATCAGACTTAGCTGTAAACTGTGATGTAAATGATGGATCCTGTTTAGCTCTCATACCAAGACCAGCAGTTTCGCTGATTGAAAGGAATGATACTCCAAGTACCTTTCCATCTGTTGAAATACCAACTGTAAACTTGATATCTCCGCCGTAACCGTCACTTTCTGTAACTGTTACAACATAACCTGCTGTCTCGCTGCCTTTCTTTCCTATAGCAACTTCATTGACCTTATCCTTAGAGAAGTCAATGTCTGATGAAGCATTAATATCATCATCAGAAGGAAGGGCATCTATTGTCTCAAAGCTGTCTGCTTCTGCAAGAACTGCTTTGTAAGCCTTTTCCTTAGCATTCTCATTAGCCTTTGCAATAGGATCAAGTGTTATCTGATATACAACACCAAGAAGAATTCCGGCTACAAGTGTTATAGCAAATAAAACTAATGCATCTTTAACTATTTTCTTCATCTTATGCAGCCTCCTTTGCCTTTTTTTCCGGCTTTTCCTTGCCAAATGACTTAGGTACTGTAACTCTTTCGATAAGAGGTACTAAGAGGTTACAGAAGATGATTGCGTATGAAACGCCTTCTGCTGAACCACCGAACATTCTGAATATGAATGTAAGTAAACCTAAGCAGACACCGAATACTAACTTACCATTAGGTGTGATAGGTGATGTAACATAATCAGTTGCCATAAAGAAAGCACCAAGAATAAGACCACCACCACAGATTTCCTGTAACATATACATAGCATCAAACTGATGTCCTGGTGCGAAAAGGAATATAAGCACTGCAAATGTTCCAATGTAAGAAAGTGGAATTCTTAATGAAATAATCTTTCTTACAACAAGATATATAGCACCGATAAGAAGACATATAACTGATGTCTCACCGATAACACCGCTTGTCTTACCAATAAACATAGTAAGAAGTGTTGGTGCTGTCTGTCCTACAACCTCTGAACCCGGCTTTAATATAGCAAGAGGTGTAGCTCCGGAATATGCATCACATACGAAGTTAGTCATTGGACCTGTATATGCAATAAGAAGGAAACATCTTGCTGCAAGTGCAGGGTTCATGAAGTTCTGTCCCAATCCGCCAAAGAGCTGCTTTACAACCAGGATCGCGAATACACTTCCGATGATTCCCATCCAGATCGGGGCTGTCGGCGGAAGGTTGAGCGCAAGCAGAAGTCCTGTAACTGCGGCACTGAAATCCTTGATCGTAATCTTTTTATGCATCAGTTTTTCGTAAATGTACTCCGTAAGAACTGCTGCTGCTGTTGTCACAATAACAAGCAGCCATGCATGTGTGTCACGGAAGTTGTAAATTCCAAAGAAAGTTGCCGGTAACAGAGCGATGATAACCCACAGCATGATATTGCCGGTTGTCTCTTTAGAACGGATATGTGGTGAAGATGATACTTTTAACTGTTCACTCACTTTTGTTCACCTCTTCCTCTCTATTCTATTTTTTCTTTTTGTTGGCAAGTGCGGTTTTTCTCATCGATCCGATTGCCTGCTTCAGTTGTCTCTTAGCCGGACATACATAACTGCAGGATCCACATTCTACACATTCAAGACCATTGAATTTGAGGAACGCTTCTTCGTCATGGCGTTCTGCAAAATCAGCCAGTCTTGACGGAATAATACGGCTTGGACAGGCGTCAACGCACCGTCCGCAGTTGATACATGCTGTCGGTTCACAGGCTGATACTTCATCTTTTGACATGCAAAGAATAGATGAAGATGTCTTGGTGATCGGTGTATCTGTCGTATACATCGCAAATCCCATCATCGGTCCACCTGAAATAACTTTTTCACAGCCTTCTTTGAGTCCGCCGGCGGCTTCGATCAGTTCGTTCTGGTTGGTTCCGAAGAGTACTTTGTAGTTACCAGGATTTACAACTCCATCCCCTGTTACAGTAACAACACGTTCCATAGAAGGAATGCCTTTTACTACTGCATTGTAAATGCTGATGATGGTCTCTACGTTGTCTACTACACATCCAGCATCTGCCGGAAGCATGGTAGAATTGATCGCACGTCCTGTATTTGCAAAAATCAGCTGACGTTCTGCGCCCTGTGGGTACTTGGTCATCATCTCTCTGACTTCCATACGAGGCTCGTCCTTGGTCAGCTCTTTTAATTTTGCGATACAGTCCGGTTTGTTATCTTCGATTGCAAATAAACCTTTCGCATTGTCAAAAAGCTTCAGAATCACACGCATACCTTCTACCAGAAGTTCCGGATTCTCCAGCATTCTTCTGTAATCGGCAGTAATATACGGCTCACATTCCGCACAGTTTGCAATAATATAATCAATCTTGTCTGGCTCTTTTGGTGAAAGCTTCACTCTGGTAGGGAAACCTGCTCCACCCATACCTACTACGCCAGCCTCTCCAATGATATTCAGAATCTCTTCTTTTGTCAGTTCAGAAAGAGGTTTTGGCTGTGGATATTCTACTTCTTCGTACTGACCGTCATTTGCAATGATGATACTGTTCACTTTAGAACCTGTCGGATTCACACGTGGTTCAATCGCTTTTACAGTACCTGATACGGATGCATAGATCGGTGCAGACACGAAGCCCCCCGCTTCGGCAATTTTCTGCCCTTTAAGCACATGGTCACCTTTTGCTACTACTGGCTTAGCCGGTGCTCCGATATGCTGGGATAACGGGTATACAAGATCACCCTGTGGCAGAAGTTCTACGATTGCCTTGTCTTTCGCAAGACTTTTTCCGTCGTTCGGATGAACTCCGCCTTTAAATGTCAAAAGTCCCATTTTGATATCCTTCCTTCCTGTTTTCTCTCTTATAAATATACTAAAATAAATCCTACAATTCCAGTAACTTTCGTCATTTTATTGTATATTTTCCAGTACATCTTGTCGTTTTTTTAACACAATAGTCTCCCTACGCAAAAAAGAGAGGCTACTACGACCTCTCTTTGTGAATTTTCTGACTATTCAGTAAAATTTTTCATCTTACTTATCGAGATCACTTATGGATCCGAAAACTTTTTTTCAGCTGTAGTTAGTTATGTCTACCAGTTTTTTTCAAACAAAAGATAGAGACTTCAATCAGTCTCTATCCTTGTATATCTTATTTAATTATTCTTCAGTTTCTTCCTGAGCTTCTGCATTTTCAAGTGCTTTCATACTAAGGCTGATCTTCTTGTCAGCTTCGTTAAGATCTACGATCTTAGCTGTAATCTCCTGACCTACAGAAAGTACGTCTGAAGGTTTTTCAACATGTGCTCTTGAGATCTGTGATACATGAAGGAGTGCATCTACTCCAGGAGCAAGTTCTACGAATGCGCCAAAGTCTGTCATTCTTGCAACTTTTCCTGTTACAACTGTACCTACAGCGTACTTCTCAGCTGCGTTAGCCCATGGATTTGTCTCCGGGAATTTTAAGCTGAGTGCAACTTTTGTATCATGGATATCTTTAACAAGAACTTTAAGAGTTTCACCAACTGTGAATACTTTCTTCGGATTGTCAACTCTTCCCCATGACATCTCAGAGATATGAAGAAGTCCGTCTACTCCGCCGAGATCGATAAATGCACCGAAATCTGTTACGTTCTTAACTGTTCCTTCGATCACATCACCGACTTTAAGTTTAGCGAAGAGTTCTTTCTGCTTTTCTGCTCTTTCAGCAACAAGAAGCTGTCTTCTGTCACCGATGATACGGTTTCTTCTTGGATTGAATTCGCTGATAACAAATTCGATTTCCTGATCTTTGTACTTAGAAAGGTCTTTTTCGTAAGTATCTGATACAAGACTTGCCGGGATGAATACTCTTGCTTCATCTACAACAACGCTTAATCCACCGCCAAGAATCTGAGTAACCGGTGCTTTCAGGACTTCTTTGTTCTCGAATGCTTCTTTTAATCTTTCGTTACCTTTTTCTGCAACAAGTCTCTTGTATGTAAGAAGAACCTGTCCTTCTCCATCATTGACTTTCAGTACTTTAACAGTCATCGGATCACCAACAGAAACAACAGTTGTAAGATCTACACTGTTATCATTGGTATATTCACTTCTGGTGATGATACCGTCTGCTTTGTATCCTATATTTAAGATGATTTCATCTGGCTTAACATCAATTACAGTACCATCTACGACCTCTCCATTATGAATTGTTTTAAATGACTCGTCTAACATTTGTTCAAAAGTTAATTCTGACATTATTTTGAACCTCCTCAATTATATTGTTGGGCGTGGATGCCCCTGCTGTAATACCTACTGTTTCCACTGACCCTAATTGATTCAAATCCAAATCGTCAAGTGTCTGTATATAGTACGTATTGTCACATGCTTTGCGGCAGATCTCAACTAATTTCTGAGTATTGGAACTATGTTTATCTCCAATAACGATCATAGCATCCACCGACTCTGCAATGCTTTCAGCTTCAGTCTGACGCTCTTTTGTAGCATTACAGATTGTATTTAAAACACTTACATCATAACTCTTTTTCATTATAATTTCAACTAAATCTTTAAATTTATTGTAATTAAATGTCGTCTGGGAAACAATGCAGATTTTCTCTTTTCGATCAGCTGTAAAACATTCCGCATCTTCCGCACTTTGTATGACGGTTACATTGTCTTTCGCCCATCCTTTTATCCCTACAACTTCAGGATGTTCCGGGTTTCCGATTATAATAATATGAAATCCCTCTCCGCTCTTTTCAGATACAATATTATGAATCTTTTTCACAAATGGGCAGGTAGCATCTACAATTCTAAGACCTTTTTGTTCGATCTTTTCATAAATGCGTTTTTCCACTCCGTGAGACCGGATAATGACCGTACCTTGACTGATCATATCCAAATCTTCTTCAGAACGTAGTACGATAACCCCTTTATCCCTCATATCTTTGATAACTTCTTCATTGTGGATAATCGGACCATACGTATAAATCTGTCCACACTTTGTATCTACCTGCTTATATACCGTGTCAACCGCCCGCTTTACTCCGAAACAAAATCCGGCAGTCTTTGCTTTTATCACTTTCACTGTATTTTCCTCTCACTAATTACAGAAGCTGCATATTTTACTTACCACTTCATCAATCGTCATATCCGAACTGTCTACTAAGATCGCATCCTCTGCTTTTTTCAACGGTGCAATTTCTCTTGTCATGTCACGTTCATCTCTTTCCTTGATATCCCGTGCAATCTCGTCAAAGTCACATGATTCCCCTTTTGACGCAAGCTCATCATATCTACGTTTTGCTCTTGTTTCTACGCTGGCAGTCAGATAGATTTTCACATCTGCATTCGGAAGAATATTTGTTCCGATATCCCGTCCGTCCATGATCACATCTTTTTCGCGTGCCAGCGTTTTCTGCAATTCTAAAAGCTTTTCCCTAACCGCCGGGATAGCCGACGTTTTTGACGCCATATTTCCAACTTCTTCTGTACGAAGCATGCCTGTAATATTTTCACCGTTTAAATAAACCTGCTGTACTCCGTTTTCGTACACAATACTTACATCTGCATCTATGCACGCTTTTGCAACAGCCTCTTTGTCTTCCGGCGAAATTCCTTTTTTCAGAAAATGGATCGCCAATCCTCTATACATTGCTCCTGTATCTACATATATATATCCTTTTTCTTTCGCCACCAGTTTTGCTATCGTACTTTTTCCGGCTCCTGCCGGGCCGTCCACCGCCACATTATATCCCATTTTCTTTCCCCTTTCTTACTGCTTTTTCTTTTATTCTTCTCTTCCGGCATTCATTCCCGCAAGATATGCCGTAGACCATGCAATCTGAAGATTATAACCTCCTGTAAGAGCATCAAGATCCAAAACTTCTCCCGAAAAATATAAATTTTTAACAAACTTTGACTCCATTGTTCCCGGATGGATCTCTTTTACGCTTACTCCGCCTTTTGTAATGATCGCCTCGCTATAGCTTCTTAAACTTGTAAGCGTCATTTTAAAATCTTTGATCAGACGTACAAACCGCATTCTTTCTTCTTTTGTAATCTCATTTACTTTCTTTTCTTCCGCAATACCTGAAAGTTCTGTCATAACAGGTTTTAGTTTTGCCGGAAACAAACTATCGACTGCATTTTTAAACTGTTTGTTATGATTCGCATCGAACTCTCTGAGAATCCGTTTGTCGAGTTGTTCTTCTGTAAGCGCCGGTTTTAAGTCGATATGTAAAGTCAGCTCTTTTTCTTTCAGCCTTTTTCCTACAATACTGCTAGCGCTTAAAATAACCGGACCTGTCACTCCATAATGGGTAAACAGCATCTCTCCGAATTCTTCATATAATTTCCTTTTTCCGTCGGTCACACGGATACATACGTTCCGAAGCGACAGACCCTGAAGCTGTTTTGCATACCATTCTTTTACTTCCATCGGAACGAGAGCCGGAAAAAGTTCGGTAACCTTATGCCCGCATGTTTTTGCAAATCGGTATCCGTCTCCTGTCGATCCTGTAGCAGGATAAGAAATCCCTCCAGTCGCTATGATCACCGCATCTGCGTCAACAAAATGCTGCTTTTGTTTTTGGGAATCATCAGAAATAATGATTCCTGTTATTTTCTCGTTTTCTACACATATTTTTTCCACTTCCGTACAAAGAGATATCTGAACGCCGAGACGGTGCAGTTCTCTTTGAAGCGCCCCGATTATATCCGACGAATGATCGGAAACAGGAAAGACTCTGTTTCCTCTTTCAACCTTCGTCTTCACACCGAGATTTTCAAAAAAGTCGATCACCTGTTCATTCGTAAAACTGTAAAATGCACTATATAAAAACTTTGGGTTACTGACTACCGCCTGAAATAATTCTTCAACATCCGATGCATTTGTAATATTACAGCGTCCCTTTCCCGTTATAAATAATTTCCTGCCCAATCTGTCATTTTTCTCATAAATCTGAACATGATGCCCGTTTTCGGCGGCAAATACAGCCGCCATCATTCCTGCGGCTCCGCCTCCGACAACTATCACTTTACTCATCTTTTCCTCCTGCCGTTTCATCCGGGAAAAACGAACGTTTCATAGGATCTAATTCATCTCTGCTGTACACTTCATATTCTCCCCATATTTCCTCTAACGTCTCAAGTGTTGATACAACTTCTTTTTGTCTCTTCATGCAAAGCGCCACTACGAGAGCATTCACTACGCTTAACGGCGCTACAAGAGAGTCTACGATCGACGCCATATCACTTCTTGCAATCAGATTGCACGATGAATACAGATTCATAGGCGAATGGACGCTGTCCGTTAAAGTGATCACTTTTGCCTTTCGGTTACTTGCAAACTCCAATGCTTTTAATGTCCGCATAGAATATCTCGGAAAACTGATCCCTATGATAACATCATGTTCGTTAATTCTGATCAACTGTTCAAATATTTCACTGGAACTGTTTACATCGACAACAGATACGTTATCACAAACAAGATTTAAGTAAAATCCTAAAAATGATGCTAACGGAGCGCAGCTTCTGATCCCTATTACATAAACTCTCCTCGCATTCAGGAGCGTGTCAATCGCAAGATCAAATGCTTTATGGTCGATATCTGCAAGAGTCATCTTAATCTTATCTATATCGGATTGAAGAACAGTTTCCAGTATTTCACTTTGGCTGATTCTTCCATACGTCACTTCCATCCTCTGGATCGAATTCAGCTTATTACGGACAAGTTCTTCTAATGCCTTTTGAAATCCCGGATATCCTTTATAGCCAAGCTGTGTAGCGAATCGCACTACAGTTGACTCACTGACCCCGACGATCTCTCCTAATTTGGCAGCCGTCAAAAAAACCGCTTTGTCGTAATCATTGCATACATAATCTGCAAGACGCCGCTGTCCTTTACTCATTTTTTTATATTTTTCTTTAATTCTTAATAAAAGTTCATTTGTCGTTGTTTCATTTTGTCCCATTTTTGTTTCCTACTTTTTCTCAATTATCACCAACTGATTATATCTTATTTTTTCTTTACTGTCATTGTCCGATTTGCAGATGTGCATAATTTATATCGGTCTTGTATATCGCTTCAGCCACTCTCGCTCGTTCTCCTCTAAATACATTCCGACTTTTTCATAAACGGCAGCATGATATTCGTTCAGCATCTTTTTTTCTTCATCACTCATTTTTTCATGGAGAATTGCATCAAGATCAATCGGAACATAGGTAAGCGGCTCAAATTTCAAAAACTTTCCGAACTCGTTCTGCGTATCTTCTACGACAAGAAGATCATTTTCAATTCTGACGCCATGTCGGCCTGCTCTGTAAATCCCCGGTTCATCTGTAATTATCATATTTTTTTGAAGAGCCGGCGCAGCATTTTTGCCTTCCTTCCATCTGAAATTAATCGGAGGCTCGTGAATATTCAAAAGATATCCAACCCCATGACCCGTGCCATGATTAAAATTCAGCCTTTCCTTCCAAAACACTTCTCTTGCAAGACAGTCTAAATTCGCACCGCTGCACCCTTCCAAAAACACAGCGTTCATAAGTCTGAGCATCGAACGCAAAACAAGAGTGAAATCTTCTTTTTCCTGATAACTCACTTCACCTAAAGCCACGGTTCTTGTAATATCAGTCGATCCATCCTTATAATGTCCTCCGGTATCTGTTAAAAGAAAATGCCCCTTTTCTAATCGTGCGTCGCTTTCCTTCGATGCACTGTAATGGACAATCGCTCCATGTTCGTAGTATGCGCTGATTGGTTCAAAACTTGGTCCTAAATATCCATCCTGCTCTTTTCTAAACTCTTCTAAACGAGCGGAAGCTGACCGTTCGGTAATCTCTGTTTTCCCGATATTTTCTTTCAGCCAATATATAAATTTTGTATGTGCAGCCGCATCCTTTAAATGCGCCCTGCGAATATGCTCTGTTTCAATATCATTTTTTACAGATTTCATTATGATTTCCGGATTCTCTTTCTCTATCATTTCAGTTTCATCCGGTATCAATTTATATAAAGCATAGCTAAGACGCTCGGGATCTATCAGCATTTTCTTCCTGCCGCTTAGTTTTCCGACCGCATTTTCGATTTCTGTATATGGTCTTAGAGCAACATGATTTTTCGCAAATTCCCGCTTCATATCATCGGAGAACTTTTCTTCATCTGCAAACAATTCAACATGATCCTTATAGATTATTAAATATGCCAAAACAAGAGGACAACACAAGATATCGTTTCCTCTGATGTTTAATAGCCACGCAATATCATCAAGACTTGATAACAGATGTACATCAGCTCCTGATTCATCCATCTTACACCTTACTCTTTCCAACTTAGAAGCTGCTGTTTCTCCCGAGTAAAATTCATCCAAAAAGAACGCTTTTTCCGTCGGCAAAGGCGGTCTGTCTTTCCAGACAACATCGACAAGATCCGAAAGATAAGACAGCGCTCCGCATTTTTCTTCGGCAATCTTTTCAAATTCTTTTCCTTGTTCTACCCGAATCGTACGGCCATCAAATCCGATCTTTCCGCCTTCCGGCAATTCTGTCCGTATAAATTCTTCGATTTCCGGGCAGCCCGGCTCCCCTGCTTTAAAAAGGATGATCTCACTGCCCTGCAGTTCTTGTTCTGCCTGTATAAAATAGCGCCCGTCTGTCCAAAGCCCCGCTTTCTCCTCTGTAAACACCACAGTTCCAGCAGAGCCTGTAAATCCGGTCATATATTGACGTTCCTTAAAATATTCACCTATATATTCACTGTTATGATAATCTGTTGACGGAATAATATAAAGATCTATCTTTTCCCGTCTCATCTCGGCTCTAAGAGCCTTAATTCTATCTGAAATGCTTCCCGAATATTTCATTCAAGACCTCCCGCTTCTCAAAATTCCTTTTTATGATACCACTAAACGAAAAAGAGTACAAATAAAACAGGATCGATCTCCTGAATAAATTCAATCGTTCGATCCTGTCACTATTCCTTTTATCTATACCGGAT
>ENA-OPBZ01001028-OPBZ01001028.1-human-gut-metagenome-genome-assembly--contig:-NODE-1028-length-12368-cov-2.748558_pt1 | contig 12368 bp, 9 predicted proteins | sample MGYA00241072_ERZ501459 | MGnify/ENA primary metagenome ERZ501459 (study PRJEB25962, sample SAMEA2042632) | human gut metagenome | biome: human gut; feature: human-associated habitat; material: faeces...
AATCACAACTGAGGATGCAAACTTTTCTCCGCCGTGTACGACACGATGTCCTACAGCTCCGATTTCATCCAAACTCTTAACAACACCCGTTTCCGGATTTGTAAGAGCTTCAATCACAAACTGAATTGCCTCTGTATGGGTCGGCATCGCCTTTTCCGACACCTCTTTTTCTCCGCCTTCCGGCTGATACGTCAGACGTCCGTCAATTCCGATCCTCTCACAAATTCCTTTCGCCAAAACTTCTTCTGATTCCGCGTTAATGAGCTGAAATTTCAATGAAGAACTTCCACAGTTGATTACTAATACGTTCATTACTTCTCCTCCATTTTTGTTTTTATAAACTATATAAACAGAAAGTTTTACTGAAACTCTCTATGTACTCGATCTTACTCTGCCTGTGCCTGCACCGCCGTAATTGCAACAACACCCACAATATCTTCTGCGCTGCATCCGCGTGACAGATCGTTGACAGGAGCTGCGATTCCCTGTGTAAGCGGTCCGTATGCCTCTGCCTTTCCAAGTCTTTGTACAAGTTTATATCCGATATTGCCGGCATCAAGATCAGGGAAGATCAACACGTTCGCTTTACCTGCCACTTCACTGCCCGGAGCTTTCGATGCTCCGACTTCCGGAACGATAGCGGCGTCAAGCTGAAGCTCTCCGTCTAATTTTAATTCCGGCGCAAGTTCGTGCGCGATCTTTGTTGCTTCTACAACTTTATCGACATCTGCATGTTTTGCACTTCCTTTTGTAGAATGAGAAAGCATCGCTACAATCGGTTCTTTTCCTGTCAGCGTCTCGAAAGATTCTGCGGAAGAAAGTGCAATGTTTGCCAGTTTTTCCGGATCAGGGTTTTGCTCAAGTCCGGCATCTCCGAAGATGAACGTTCCGTCCGCTCCCATATCACAGTCAGGAACAACCATTAAAAAGAATGCAGATACAAGTTTTGTTCCCGGCTTTGTCTTCAAGATCTGAAGACACGGACGAAGTGTATCCGCCGTAGAATGACATGCTCCGGACACCATACCGTCGGCGTCTCCCATTTTCACCATCATAACGCCGTAGTACAGATAATTATTCAGGAGGAGCTCTCTTGCCTGCTCTTCTGTCATTCCTTTTTTCTGTCTTAATTCAACAAGCTTTGCAATATACTCTTCTGTTTTATCATTTTTAGCCGGATCAACGATCACAGCGCCTGTAATATCATATGCGCCTTTATTTTTCTCGATTTCTTCTTCGTTTCCTACGAGAATCAAATCTGCAATCCCTTCTCTTAAGACCGTCTGCGCAGCCTTATAAGTTCTTTCGTCCTCTGTCTCAGGAAGAACAATCACCTTTTTATCAGCTTTTGCTCTTGCCTTGATTTCATCGATAAATCCCATGATTTAAAAGCCACCTTTCATTTTTCACAATTATATTTTTATTATAACGCAAAGGGATTTTGTATACAAGGGGATTCCATGTGCATTTTTAAGTACAATTTTATACAATTTCTTTTCATCTTTGTATGATTGTTATAAAAATATCAATCTTTGGTTTCTTATGCCCTTTGTTATTTGTTTTCTCTTCCCTTTGTTCTTTTCTTCCGTTCTTTTACCCTCACAGCCTAAACATCGTTGTTACGATGTTAAAATAAACAAGGATTGTGCATGTATCAAGAATTGTTGTAATAAGCGGAGCCGCCATGATTGCCGGATCAAGTCCGATCTTCTTTGCCAGAAGAGGAAGGATACACCCGATACACTTTGCCATCATTACAACTGCGATCATTGTAATTCCAAGGGCAACTGCCAGCATAATGTTACGATCATACATAATACAGATTCTTACCCCGTTCACAAACGCAAGAAGAGTTCCGACAACAAGCGCCACTCTGATCTCTTTAAAGATAACTTTAAAAATATCCGAAAACTCAATTTCGCCGACCGCAAGACCTCGAATAATCAGAGTCGAGCTTTGAGATCCGCAGTTTCCTCCCGTTCCCATCAACATCGGAATAAATGTGATCAAGATCGGCATCGCAGCCATCGCCTGCTCATAATATCCCAGTATTTCGCCCGTGATCGTTGCCGAAAGCATCAGTAGCATCAACCACGGCGTACGGTTTTTCGCCTGTTGGAAAACGGATGTTTCAAAATAAGAATCTTCATTTGGACTGACACCGGCCATAATACTGATATCTTCTGTCGTTTCATCCTGCAATACAAGCATCGCATCATCTACTGTTACGATTCCGACAAGACAGTCTTCATGATCAATTACGGGAATTGCTACTAATCCGTATTTATTGATCATATTCGCCACATGCTCCTGATCATCCAGTGTGCGGGCGTAAAGCACGTTTTCATCCATGATCTCTTCTATCAGTCTCGACTCTCCTGCCGTAAGAAGATCCTTTACATCGACCATGCCGATCAATCTTCTTTTTTCCGTCACATAGCATGTATAAATCGTCTCTTTATTAATACCGACCTGACGAATCTTTAAAATAGCATCCGCAACCGTCATCTCTTTACGAAGGCTGATATACTCGATATTCATAATGCTGCCCGCACTGTCCTCCGGATACTGCAAAAGCGCATTTATCTTCTTTCTTGTCTCTTCATCCGTTGCCATCAAAAGACGATCCACTACATTTGCCGGCATTTCTTCTAATACGTCGACGGTGTCATCAACGTACATCTCTTCCATAACTTCTTCCAACTCCGAATCCGTCAGCGCATTGATCAAATCTTCTCTCATGTCGCTGTTCATATCCGTAAACACTTCCGCCGCTTCTTCTTTTGCCAGAAGACGGAAGATCAAAATACGTTGTTTTTTGTCCAATTCTTCCAATGCATCTACAATGTCTACCGGATGCACAGACTCCAGTTCTTCCTTTAATTTTTTAAAATCATGCTTTTCAAGCAGTTCGATCATCTGCTCTACGTCAAGTCTGTTTTCCTGATCCATGCCTAACTCCTCATCTTCCAAGATATCTTTTTGTAACAATTCAGCCATAATAGGCACGCAGTGCGGTTTTATGAATGGCGCGAACCGAACTGCTACAAGGCTTCCATAACAATCGGATATTTTTTATTGACAAAGTATGTGTCCGCTAGTATAATGCCTCGTTGACTATCAGAAATTCAATCGAGGTGAATAACAGCATGACATTTTATCAAGAACTTCAGCTTAATCAGGCGGGATCAAAATCCCTTATTAAAAATTGTAAAACGCCAAAAGAAAAACTACATCATCTTTTTATTTATATCTTTAAAGTTTTTATAAATGTAGCATTCTGTGTTGCGTTTGTTACTGCATACAGTATGATTTTCGGAAATGATAACAGTATCGTAGGCGTTGTAATCCTTCTCTGTATTCTTGTATTCCGAAATGTCGATTTGGGCATCCATGCTCCTCAAAGCCTTTTGTCACTTTCCGCTATTTTCCTTATTCTTACATTCGGACCGAAAGCGGCTAATCTGTTGGGAGCATTCGGAGGACTTCTTATAAACTTTGTATGCATATGGATTCTTATGGTACTGGGATGCCACAACGTAATTTATTACAATCATTCAACCCTTGTGCTCGGATATCTTCTTCTCTTTGGATATGATGCATCCGGAAGCGCCTATACAATGCGCCTTTTTGCCATGTTATTCGGATTTATACTGACAGGAGTCGTTTTCTGGCGCAATCATAGAAAGAAAACATATAAACGCGGACTGCGTGATCTTTTTAACGAATTTAATCTTCATTCTTCCAGAAGCCGTTGGCAGCTTTTAATGGCTTCTGCCGTTTCAAGCGTAATTTTTATCGCCTCGATCTTAAATCTTCCAAGAGCGATGTGGGCAGGAATCGCCGCAATGTCCGTCCTGCTTCCGTTTCGAACAGATATTAAGAAGCATGTATGCGGGCGTATTCCCGGGAATCTGCTCGGAGGACTGATCTTTTTCCTTATTTTTCCTCATCTTCCTGCCGGGCTTTACAGTGTAGTCGGTATCGTCGGAGGCATCGGAGTCGGATTTTCCGCAAGCTATGGATGGCAGGCTGTATTTAATTCTTTGGGAGCAATGATGATTGCCGTCAGTGTCATCGGTTTTCCGCAAGCCGTATTTTTCAGAATCGCTCAAAACATTTTCGGGTCTTTGTACGCTCTTTGTTTTGAAAAAATATTTCACACTGTAACAGAACGAAAACTTGAATCAAAAATATAATTTTCCGTTTGTTATTTATGGTACGGCTCTGCGTTTATGATTCGATAACTTCTATATATCTGTTCCAGCAAAATCACTCTCATCAACTGATGTGGGAAGGTCATCTTGGAAAAACTAAGAGCATAATCAGATCTTGCAAGCACAGTTTTTCCAAGACCGATCGAACCGCCGATTATAAATGCAATACTGCTTTTCCCTTGTATCCCGAGTTTTTCAATCTTTGCAGAAAGTTCTTCCGATGAAAGCATTGCTCCTCCGATTTCCAGAGTGATCACATACATATCATCTTTTATAACTTTTAAAATACGTTCTCCCTCTTTTGTTCGTATCGCTTCTTCTACTGTTTCGCTCGCCTGATCCGGCGTTTTCTCATCCGCAACTTCTACGATAGTCAATTTGCAATATTTACTCAGTCTTTTTGAATATTCCGCGATCGCATCTTTTAAATATTTTTCTTTTATCTTTCCTACAGTGATCAATGTAATCTTCATCTTTTTTGTTTATTCCCCATAAATCAATATAACCTTCGTTTTTTCTTCTTATTCTTCGTACACATACAATTCGTGAAGAGCCCGTGTCGCACTGATATACAATGCCTGTTTTTCAAACGGATTTTCTTTTTTACTTTTTACGACAAAAACTTGATCAAATTCAAGTCCTTTCGCCAGATAATATGTTGTCACAGTCAAACCTTTATGAAATACCGACGTATCCCTGTCTACATAAAAAGCAGATATTCCGCGATTTTCCAAAAGTCTGTAAATATCTGATGCTTCTTCTTCGGTCATGGCTATGACAGCAGCCGTCTCATATACTTCTTCATTCACGACATCATCTGTATGATCAGTTTTTTCTTCTTTTTCAAGCTTTAAATTTGCTCTGACAGCCTCAAACATTTCCTCGTCAGTTTTGAATTTTCTTTCTGCCACATCTTTCCCATGTCTGTCCAAAAATTCAATATCTTTCACATTCGCGATCTTACCGGCATAATCTGCGATTTCTCTCGTATTGCGGTAACTCTTATTCAGAATAACGGTTCTTATATTTTTCCCAAATACTTTAGGAAGGAATTTTAAAACATCCTGTTGTTCTTTTCCCAAAGTCTGGGCACGATCTCCGAGTATTGTCATTTTACAGTCAAACAGTTCCTTCAAGATAAGATACTGCAAATAAGAGTAGTCCTGCATCTCATCAATTACAAGATGCTTAATATTTTTATGCTCATTCTTTCCTGTCAGTCTGTATTTTACATACAGCATCGGAAATACATCTTCGTATTGGATTTTCCTTCGTTCATAAGGCAGTTCTGCCATTTGTTCCTGCCCGCATACCGCAAGCAGTTTATTGTAAATAGCATAAATATCTTTCGTTACATACATTTTGTCAAACTTTCTCTGAAGAAATTCTCTGTCTTCCTCTTCAATATTTCTGCCTTTTAACGTCTCATAAGAATCAATAAAATATTCCATAACCGCATCCATTCTTTTCAGAAGCGGTATCTGATAAAACTTATCGTAAAACAAATGAATGATTTCTTCTTCCGAAAAACGCATCCCCCTGAACTCCACCTCTCGAAATTCCATCAGCTCATCTTCAAGTACCGCGAAAAAACCTTCTGCCTCGCCTACAAATCCCGCCGACTGTTTCCACTCAAAACGTTCCTGCGCTCTTCGATCATCAAACTTCATCATACGTTCTAACTGATCATATCTATCCTCACAGTCTGCCGCCGTGTCCTGAAGTTCTTTATAAGCGAAGAGATCAAAACTCATTTCTTTTATATTTTCCTCGCCAAGTTCCGGAAGAATATGAGAAATATAATCTGCAAACACACTGTTTGGTGAAAGAATCAATATATTCGATGATTTTAAATTTTTCCTGTCGTGATAAAGCAAGTAAGCGATCCGGTGAAGGGCGATCGAAGTCTTTCCGCTTCCCGCTGCGCCTTGTATGACAAGAATTTTATCCTTCGTATTTCGGATGATTGCATTTTGTTCTTTCTGAATCGTTCGAACAATATTTTTCAGTTTGACATCTCCGTTGTTTCCAAGCTCATGCTTTAAGATCTCATCGTCAATCTTAACATCGCTTTCAAACCCATATATCATCTTGCCGCCGCGTATTTTATACTGCCATTTTGAAACAACCTCTCCTTTGATCACTCCTGATGGCGCTTCGTAAAATGCCTCACCTTTATCAAAGTCATAAAACAGACTGCTCACAGGAGCCCTCCAGTCATAAATAAGAGGCGTCATTCCCGCACGCTCTCCGAAATTTCCGATACCGATATAAAACGGTTCTTCCTCTTCTTCTGCTTCAAACAGGAAATCTACCCTTCCGAAAAACGGAGAATCAATCATTTTTTCAAGTCTTTTCATCAACTTTGACTTATCTCTGTTTGCATTTACCTGCTGTAAGAGCGCCTGCTGATTGTCATAGTCCTCATATCCGTACTGATCCATTTCCGTATAATTTTCCCAGTAATATTCATGCATATTTTCAATTTCTTTTAATCCCTGATTAAGATCTTTTTGAATTTCTGCCAACCGGTCGTTTAGCTTTCTATTCACATCTTTCAGAAAAAGTTTTCCGTCAAACTGCCTGTTATCTGCTTCCATCTGATTCTCCAGTCTGTCTTTTCTTTGATTTTATTTTCAGCGTTTCAAACAAGTCAGTTGTTCTTTTTCTTCCTTACTGACTCTGTAAGATTCTCTGATTTTTTGTATTGCTTTATTATGTGTAAAATCATCCAACGTATCCTTCTCAAGAAAAGCCCTTGTCTTTTCCGGAAATTTTACGTAACATACCGAAAGCGCCCATGCATTTCCCATTTTCACATAATATCCGTCATGATCTATCTTTCCGCAAATAGTGAGTATTTCATCAATATGTTCCTTATCCAGAAAATGAGACATAAGTGAAACAATCATAAAACGAAGTTCAAACTCGTTCTTACTTTCTGCATATTTTTTCACATAGTCAAACCAAAAATCTGATTCTTTCTGCATAAATTTATAACTTGTCACACAGCTGTCGCACACTGCCCAGTTATTGATTTTAGGAACAAACTCATCCAAATGCCTTTCCACTTCACTTCTATCCGCTTTTATATAAGCGATAACAAGCCCCCATACCATAAACTCTTCGTGATATGAAGCCTCTCCAAGCATTGTCCCTGCCTCATTCAAATATTCGCTGTAATTGCTTTTTGCAGTTTCCTTCGCAATTTTTCTTAAAGCCGGAAGGCGCACTCCTATGATATGTTTTACTCCGGGAAGGAGTTTCTCATTAAATTGTTTATAATTTTCTTCTGTAAGATCTTCTAATTGTTCCCTTATCTTCCAGATTTTTTTCTCTTCTGCTATCATGTGATTCTCCAAAATGCCGACTAAATGCAAAGTCTTTTTTGCTTACTTTTCCATTCATTTAAAAAGTATTAAGAAAGCTCCCTCTCCAAACCCGGAAAGAGAGCCCCTTTTTATTGCTTTTTATTGCTTTTTATTGCTTTTTATTGCTTTTTACTTTTCTTTATTTTTCAAATACTCATCAATTCCTTTTGCTCCGGCCTTTCCTGCTCCCATTGCAAGTATAACCGTAGCGGCACCTGTAACAGCATCGCCGCCTGCAAACACACCTTCTTTTGATGTCTGTCCGTTTTCCTCATCGGCAACGATACACTTTCTGCGGTTTACATCCAAACCTTTTGTCGTAGATGAAATTAACGGATTCGGTGAAGTTCCTAAAGACATGATTACAGTATCGACTTCAATATCGTACTCTGAGCCTTCAATCTCTACAGGTCTTCTTCTTCCGGAAGCGTCCGGTTCTCCAAGTTCCATCTTTACAACTGTCATACTTGTAATATTTCCGTTATCATCTACATTAATCTTTTTCGGATTTGTCAAAAGATCAAAAATTACGCCTTCTTCCTTTGCATGGTGAACTTCCTCAACTCTCGCCGGAAGTTCCGCTTCGCTTCTTCTGTACACAATATGTACTTCTGCGCCAAGACGAAGTGCTGTTCTTGCAGCATCCATCGCTACATTTCCTCCGCCTACTACAGCAACTTTCTTGCCGGCAGCAATAGGTGTATCGTAAGAATCATCAAATGCTTTCATCAGATTACTTCTCGTAAGGTATTCATTTGCAGAGAATACTTCGTTTGCATTCTCACCCGGAATTCCCATAAACATCGGAAGTCCTGCTCCGGACCCAATAAAGACCGCTTCAAATCCTTCCTCTTCCATAAGCTGATCGATCGTTGTGGATTTTCCGATCACAACATTTGTCTCAAATTTTACGCCAAGTTCTTTTACTTTCTCTATCTCTTTCGCAACAATCTTCTGTTTTGGCAGACGGAACTCCGGAATTCCGTATACAAGCACTCCGCCGAGCTCATGAAGCGCCTCAAATACAGTCACATCATATCCAAGCTTTGCAAGATCTCCCGCACATGTAAGACCCGACGGCCCGGAACCGATTACAGCAACTTTGTGTCCGTTCTTCTCTTCTGCACCGACAGGTTTAATATCATGATCCAACGCATAATCCGCAACAAATCTTTCAAGTTTTCCGATTGAAACCGGCTCACCTTTAATTCCGCGGATACACTTTCCTTCACACTGCGATTCCTGTGGACATACTCGTCCGCAAATTGCCGGAAGCGCACTTGATTTTCCGATCACTTTATATGCTTCTTCGATGTTTCCTTCTTTCACTTCCTGAATAAATGCAGGAATATCAATAGAAACCGGACAGCCCTGAATACACTTTGCATTCTTACAGTTCAAACATCTGGAAGCTTCTTCCATCGCCTCTTCCATATTATAACCAAGACAAACTTCTTCAAAATTTGTTGCTCGTACTTTTGCATCCTGTTCTCTGACAGGAACTTTTTTCAATACATCTGCCATTACTCGTCACCTCCGCAATGTCCGCATCCTCCATGATGGGTATCACCTTCCTGAAGCTTCAGTAAGGCGCGCCCTTCTGCAGTTTTATACATCTGGCTTCTCTTCATCGCCTGATCAAAATCTACAAGATGTCCGTCAAATTCCGGTCCGTCTACACATGCAAATTTGATTTCATCTCCAACCTGAAGACGGCATGCTCCGCACATTCCCGTTCCGTCTACCATGATCGGATTCATGCTGACGATTGTAGGAAGTTCAAGTTTTTTCGTCAAAATACAGACAAATTTCATCATGATCATCGGTCCGATGGCAACACAGACATCATACTTTTTGCCTTCATTTACAAGTTTTTCGATCATTGTCGTAACCATTCCGGCATGTCCGTACGTACCGTCGTCCGTACACGGGTAATAATTTCCCGCAACTGCTTTCATCTCATCTTCCAGAATCAACATATCTTTTGTCTTAGCACCGACAATCACATCAGCTTCTATACCATGCTCTTTGAGCCATTTCACCTGCGGATACACCGGAGCCGCTCCGACACCGCCTGCTACAAACAGCATTTTTTTATTTTTTAAAGTTTCGAGATCTTCATGAACAAACTCAGAAGCGCACCCAAGCGGTCCTGTAAAATCACGGAAATAATCTCCCTCTTTCAAAGTTCCCATCTTTGTCGTAGAAGCGCCCACTTCCTGAACGACGATCGTGATAGTCCCCGCTTCTCTGTCGTAGTCACAGATAGTCAGAGGAATACGCTCGCCTTTCTCATCCATCTTTACAATCACAAACTGACCCGGCTCACAATGACTCGCAACACGCGGCGCGTGCACATCCATCAAAAAGATCTTGTCTGCCAGTTTTTCTGCTTTCATTATCTTATACATGGTCTTCCTCCTTGAAAATTTCACTCTTAACTATAATACGCCAAAATCCACTCTATGGCAAGTTCAAATCTCCGTAAGTGCCAAAAGACTCCATTACAAAAAGCCGCTGTCACGATACTTCTATCAAGACAGCGACTTTACAGTTCACACCTGCCAACCGTTTTTGTGTAAAATCACTATTTAAAAGGTTGATATCACTTTATTGTTTATCAATTACCAGTGTATTTTTGTGTTAAATTTTAGAAGTCAACTTCTGTTCCGTAATATGTACATGTGAACAGTTTCTCCATAGCTGCCGGGTCGATCGCTCTCGGGTTAGATCCTGTACATGCATCTCCTACCGCAAGCTCGGAAATCTTAGCAATCTTCTCTTTGAATTCTTCTTCATTGATACCGAAATCTTTCAATGTTTTCGGTATGTTCAGTTTTGCGTTGAATTCATCGATTTTAGCTACAAGGCTGTTAATAAGAGCCTTTTCGGAATTTCCTTCCAGTCCCATTCTACGCGCGATCTCTGCATAACGTTTTGCCGCTACAGAATCTTTTGCATTGTACTGGATAACATACGGAAGATAAATCGCATTTGCACATCCATGCGGAATATGACCTGTGGAGAAAGCTGCACCCATACATACACAGGAATCAATTGCGTTGTAAGGTTCCGCAAAGCCCAGTGTGTAACAGCCGATGTCACCTGTTACCATGACATTCTTTCTCTTGCCCAGTTCATAGAAGAAACCTCTATGAGGACATCCTGCACACAGTGCGGGGGGTCTGGGAACAACTTTTGCTTTGTCATAATCAATGGTTTCAAATTCTTCGCCATGAACACATCTGCGAATTACATCGGATGTCAGTTCGTCATAAGCGGGGAATGTATTTTTGCCTTTTGGTTCAAAGCCAAGTCTCTGTACTTCTGCTTCGATCAGCGGATCATTTTCTTCGATTACATAGATCGTATCTAAACCTTTGCAGAATTCTGCGATTTTTTTCTGAGGCAGTGGATATGTGAAGCCCAATTTCAAATAGTTTACATCATCGCCAAAAACTTCTTTTGCAAAACAGTAACACATACCAGAAGTAATCACACCAACTTTGCTTCCATTGTCTTCCACAAAGTTCAGCGGTGTCTGTTCGGAGAATTCTTCTAACTTTTTCAGCCTTTCTGTCAGTTCCACTCTGCGCACCTTTGCATTGGCAGGAACCATTACATATTTCTTTGCATTTTTCTCATAAGGTTTTACAGGAGCTTTTTCCACTCTGTCGCCACAGTCTACCAGCCCTTTGGAATGACAAGCTCTTGTGGTCATTCTCATGAGTACCGGTGTATCAAAACGCTCAGAAATTTCGTAAGCTTCTTTCATGAAATCTCTTGCTTCTGCACTTGTTGCAGGTTCCATCATGGGAATCATTGCAGCTCGTGCATAATTTCTGTTGTCCTGTTCATTCTGAGAAGAATGCTGTCCAGGTTCATCGGCAGTTACAACAACCATACCGCCATTTACACCAGTATAAACAAATGTAAACAGAGGATCTGCAGCAACATTCAAGCCTACATGCTTCATTGCTGCTAAACTTCTTACACCTGCGATAGATGCACCGATGGCAGCTTCCATTGCTACCTTTTCGTTGGGTGCCCATTCGGAGTAAACTTCCTTCCGTGCAGACATATTTTCGATAATTTCTGTGGAAGGGGTGCCCGGATATGCGGAAGCAACTAATACGCCGGCTTCCCATGCGCCCTGCACCAGAGCTTCGTTACCTGTCATCAGTTTTTTCATAACTATCCTCCTTATCTGCTTTGGTTGTGTCATATGTCATGATGTACTTTTACATTTTTTGACGATGGAATGATTTTTCCTTACGCTTCACTTTGCTTACAGGGAATGAATTTACCGATGATACCGCCGATGACTGCAGGCAGAATCCATCCCAGAGAATATTCATGCAGTGGCAGATACTGAGTATATGTCAGAGGCAGACCAAAACCAGCCAGAACTTCAGACAAGCTGATTACGAATGCGAACAGTGTTGCCACTCTGATTACGTTGTCATTTTTGATATATTTCCCAAAGAACATCAATACGGACATTGTGATGAAGCAAGGGAAGATTACAGACAGAATAGGTGCTGCTACGCTGATGATTTTGTCGATACCAGCATTAGATACTACGAAGGAGAATACGGACATTACAATTACGACTGTTTTGTATTTGCATCTGCCGTTTGTCAGTTTTTCCAGTGTACCTGCAAAACCAGATGTCAGACCAATTGCAGTTGTCAAACATGCGAACAATACGATAACTGCCATCATGATAACGCCCCATGTGCCCAACAATTCTTCTGTGATTGCTACCAGCAGTGCTGCC
>ENA-OPBZ01001030-OPBZ01001030.1-human-gut-metagenome-genome-assembly--contig:-NODE-1030-length-12353-cov-2.713124_pt1 | contig 12353 bp, 11 predicted proteins | sample MGYA00241072_ERZ501459 | MGnify/ENA primary metagenome ERZ501459 (study PRJEB25962, sample SAMEA2042632) | human gut metagenome | biome: human gut; feature: human-associated habitat; material: faeces...
AAAATTCGGTCACGACACCAAGTATCCACTCCTCCGGCACATTCTCTTTCCACCAACGATTGTCCCCACAGATAACATACCCATTCTTCTTCACATGCAGAATACGATGCAGTACATATTTCCCGTCCAGTCTTCGATAAAGTGGAAGGTCATATCGCTTCAGTCTTCCATGAACCGGTTCTATAATAATTGTATCCTTTCGATTACGCAGCATCGGTTCCATGCTGTCTCCAACCGTTGTGGAGACACAAGCTTTCCCCGATCGAAGTTCTTCTTCCAAAGATGTATTACGCATAAATTCATTGCCTCATATGCTTACTTTTCTATCTTAATTTTATTCAGATCCCAATACAACAGATATATCTTTTTTTCTGTTCAAAAAACATAAAATTCAATCAATATATAATGATAAAAAGCAAGGGTATCGCATCTCGTACGATACCCCACATTACTTCTGCCAGAAATGTTACTTTACGGATCCTCACCCTCGATAGTCCCACCATCTTCGTTATCTTCTATAACAGAAGTTGTAATGATATCCTCATCCTGAAATTTAATAACTTCCATCCCCGGCTCTAAAAATGCTCTTTTCATCTTTCTCTTCTCCTCTTAATTTTATTATTTTACTTCATAGCTCACAACATCACTATATACAGTCTGTTCCTCACCGTTCTTATCCGTGTATACAACATAACCTTTTGCATACCAAATATTCGGCTTTGTGCATTTTACACTAACAGAATAATTTCCTGCTAAACCTGTGGTCGTTGCTACTTTAGTAATAATTCTGTCTGCTTCCAGCTTAAACGCTTCTTGATTATCTTTATACAAGGCTTCCCATGCTGGTTTGCTTGTTAAAATCATTCCATGTTTTACAATCTTACATCCTTCAGGTACTGAACGTTTTGCCGTATATTTAATAGTCTGCGTAGATTTATTGTATGACACGCTGCACAACATAGCTGCCTGCGGAGTTACTTCTTCTCCAGCATCTACATAAACCGCTTCTATCGTTGTATCTCCATATACTGTGAAAGTATACGGACTCGAATAACAGATAGGAGTTCCATTGAATGTCCAGTGTGAGAACTTCTTGTCTTTCACAGTCTGTGCAACAACTCTCACCTGTTCTCCGATTTCACAGTATTTTGTTTCTATCTGATCGTTATTATTGATTGTAACTACTGCTTTTAATTGTAATTCTTCGATTGAAGCATTTAATGCATCAACAACTAATTTCACATCTTCCACAGAAAGGTTCGCGTTCTCTTTCGCAAGTTTCGCATTCTCCAAATTTTCTCTAAGAGCTGTTTTTGAAGCTTCTGTATATTTATTTTCAAAATTCTCTTCCCGTATTTTCTCTTCTGCTGCTTTGATTGCTACATCTAATGCTGTATCATCACGAGTAACAACAACTGTACATTGTGCTTTCTTTTCCGGATTCATTGTGGAAGTTGCTGTAATAATCGCCGTTCCCGCACTATTAGCTGTAACTAATCCAGTTGCACTATCAACAGAAGCGATACCCTCTGCATCAGATACCCAGAGAACTTCTTGGCTAGCATTATCCGGTGCAACTATAGCCGTTAATTGTACTGTCTCACCGACTTTCAAATTGGCCTCAGTTACATTTAATGTAACTTCTGTTACCGGAACATACTCTTGCAATCCTGCAATCGCCTGTTCTAACGCTGTAATCTTCTGCTCAACAACTACCATATCCGGAACTTCCGGCAGAATCGCTTCTTGTAATGCTGATCGTGCCTCTTTAACTGCCTGTTTGGAAGCTTCTGTATAACTGTTCCCTTCTTCAATACCACTTACTTCTTCTAAATACTGAACTGCATAATCTTTTGCAGTAACTTCCATCACTACCGGTTTCAAACCACTTGCCCATGCATTCTTTGTAGTTGCTCCTAAACGAAGCCATTCTCCTGTGTGGACTCTTGCAATTTTACTTGTAATTGTACTATTTGCACCAACGATATTACGGAATAAATCTTTGCCATCCTGATTATCACTTGAGTGGCAGACAAAGAAACTCGGTGCCGGACTGCTTGCCTGTGTTATCGGACTTTCCAATGTCATCTTAAAATAACCATTCTTTGGAGCTTTCCACGCATATGCTACTGCTGTATACGCCTCACCTTGAAATGTAGATGTAATTTCATCCTTATTCAGCTTTGCGTAATAATATGTGCCATCCAAGCCCTTATCATCATTCATCCAGCTTTTTTCACCGTTATCTTTTGTTTTTAATGCATTTGCCGGAATATCAATCCACCCTCCTTCTGAAGGCTTCTTAATCTGATAATGCCATCTATCTGCATTCTCTGTCTGATCAGCCAAATTGCCATATGCAACTTCATAATCCCAAAAATCTGATTCTTTATAGAAATTATAAGTTACTCCTTCTGTTCCCTCAGTTTCTTCAAACACACGAATGCGCTTTGCCGCCACATACTGTTGTCCGCCATTCGCATAAATCGATGTTGCAACAAGACGGATATGCGTTGCGGTTACTGCTTCGTTAAATACAATCTCCTGTGCAGTACGAGCATTCTGCAAATTTCCGGCCGCACCTGCAATATCATGAAAATCATCATCTCTCGGTTCGCCCTGCTGAACATTGGCATATTGAACCTTATATGCATTAATAGAACCCATACCATTGTCTCTTGACAGATAAGTTATTTTCTTAATTTTTTTTGCTTCTCCAAATCCTGTCTGAATCCAAATAGGATTGCTTGCGCTTACTAATCCACTGTTTACTTCCCCTTCTACAGGATTTCCCTGATATCTAGAATGCCACCAATGATTCTCATCATCAAATGCCCACCCAGCTTCACCATCATTATCCCAAGCTGCCGGTTTCTGCTCCGAATTTGCTTTTGCATTTGCCTTCAGAACTTCTGACTCAATCTCCTTTAAAACTTTTTCTTCTACAGTTACAGACTCGTTCTCGATATCTACAGCAGCATGTACCATTCCAACTCCCATATTGCCAAATGACACGAATGTCACAATCATGGCCGCTGATAAAGCACACGCCAGAACTCTTTTCATTTTCATTCTTTTTTCCTCCTTCTTCCCACCCGTTTATTTCATAAATTTAACTTCGTAAACATTGCTTAAAGTATTATATATAAAACACTTATTTTTTCTTTTTTCAAAAACGCACAATGTTTACATAATGTCAGCATAAGTATACCCCCCCCCCCCGCATATTTCTGTCAATATAAATATATAATAATCTTTATTTCTTATTTTTTTGTGCATCATAAACAATCCTTTATTTTCAAAAATATTTATAATTACACAAAAGGAACTATCGCTTTGAGATTTATTAGTCACCAAAGCGATAGTTCCTCCTATCCCCTGCTATCATGCTGTTTTTATCATTTTACTTTTTATTCCGATATTGTACCGGTGTTGTATGATACATTTTTTTGAACACTCGATTGAAATGTTCTACATTCTGATACCCGACCATCTCTGCAATGCTTTCTACAGTGGCATTCCCGCTTCTAAGCATTGCACGCGCTTTTTTCATTCGGATCTGTTTGAGAATATCGCCGAATGTCATGCCTGACTTTTCTTTAATATATTTTGACAAATATGGTTTTGACAGAAAGAATTTTTCCGAAAGATCTTCTAATGTCACATTTTTATAATTTGCATAAATATAATTTGTAATCTCCAGCAGTCTTTCATCTTTTCCGCCATCCACAATTTCACTCAATTTATTTACAGCAACTACAAGCGCTTCTATCGACGCTTTTATAATATCCGCATCTATTCCGACTCCCCAGTATTTCTTTTTATTGTATATTATGCCGACATAAGCGACAGCTCTCGAAGAAGAGCCTTTTGTCAAGGAATGCTCTTCATAAAATGCCAACTGATAATCCACATCAAAATAATGTTTTATCGCATTGCTCACCGCATCTAACCGACCGTTTCCTACACCCACAATTCTTCGGTCATTACCGTTATGATGGATCACCGCATCAGCCACCATTCCGTTTTCCTGTTTGAAATGACATTCATCAACTGTAAAAATCGTCTTTGCCGTAATATAGTTATCTTCAAAAATATGATATACCCAGTCCGGCGTAAGTTCTTTATGCGCTTTGTCGGAAACGTCTTTGACAAGATAACCGACTTCTTCTTTCATCTTCTCCGGCAGGCTGATTCCAAAGCTCTGTTTCAAGATATAGTTCACGCCGCCCTTGCCTGACTGACTATTGATTCTTATAACGTCAGAATCATACCGTCTTCCGACATCCTGCGGATCGATCGGTAAATACGGCACGTTCCACTTATCACACTGCCGATCTTCTCTCCATGCCATACCTTTTGCGATCGCGTCTTGATGAGATCCGGAAAAAGCCGTAAATACAAGTTCTCCTGCATAAGGCTGTCTTGGAGAGACATGCATACGCGTCACTCGTTCATACACTTCACATATATCACTCATATTTGAAAAATCTAATTCAGGATCTACACCTTGAGAAAACATATTCATTGCCAATGTAATAATATCAACATTTCCGGTTCTTTCTCCATTGCCGAACAATGTTCCTTCAATCCTATCTGCTCCTGCCAAAATACCGAGCTCCGCATCACTGATACCTGATCCTCTGTCGTTATGAGGATGCAAGGACAGTAATACATTTTCTCTGTGAAGGAGATATTTATTAAAGTACTCTACCTGACTTGCGAAAACATGAGGCATTGCATTTTCTACTGTGGTCGGCAGGTTGATGATTGCCTTATTATCTGAAGTCGGCTCCCATATATCCAAAACAGCATTACACACTTCAAGTGCGTAGTCAACTTCTGTTCCCTGAAAACTTTCCGGACTATATTCAAATGTAAAATTACCGGTCGTCTCTTTTGCCAGTTTTTTCAACAATTTCGCACCATCGACCGCAATTTGCTTAATCTCTTCTTTACTCTTTTTAAATACTTGTTCTCTCTGTGCAACAGAAGTAGAATTGTATACATGTATGATCGCATGAGGCGCGCCCTGCACAGCTTCAAATGTTCTTTTGATAATATGTTCTCTCGCTTGAGTAAGAACCTGGATCGTAACGTCATCCGGAATCATATTTTGCTCGATCAATGCTCTGATAAACTGATATTCTGTCTCAGACGCCGCCGGAAAACCAACTTCGATCACCTTAAAACCAACGTCAACGAGAAGCTGAAAAAACTCCAATTTCTCATCAAGACTCATCGGTTCGATCAACGCCTGATTTCCGTCTCTAAGATCTACGCTGCACCAGATCGGCGCCTTATCAACACAATCTTTTTTTACCCAGTCGTAACAAGGTGTCGGAGGCATAAAATAAGTTTTTTCATATTTTTTCCAATTTTCTCTCGTTGTCATCATTACAGTTCTCCTTATATTATATCAATGATATTGCTTTTTTTTATCATTCACATACTATCACATTATATTTACTCATTCTAGTGACAAATTTAATCATTTATATTGATTTTTTTTAATGTTTCGTATTTTCATACTTTACAGAAGAAATTTTCTTCGTAGATATTCTGCACATATCCAAAGTGTTCTTTCTTTTACTGTTTTTCCCGCAACAACCTCATATGATATGATCCGCTCTCCATTTACACGATAAACAATCTCTCCTATTACAGTTCCCTTTTTTATCGGAGCACAAATTTCCTTCTTAATTTTTATTTCTATCTCATCTTTATCATCTGCTCCTACTAAAATTTTTTTAGATTCCCCTGAGATCTCTACTTCTAAAAGATCTTTTCCTTTTTTAGGAAACCCTCCTGTATATCCGTTTTTTATATAGATTTTTTCTGTTCTGTCTATCTTATCCGGAGAAATCTCTTTATAACAATAATTTTCCATTCCGTATGTCATTAATTTCTTTGTATCCGACCATTTATACCCTTTATTATTCGGCCATCCACATGCAAGAAGCGCCACAATCAATGTTTTTCCGTCTTTTCGCAGCGCTCCGACATAACAATATCCTGCATCTTGCGTAAACCCTGTTTTTCCGCTGAGAGCTCCATCCATCATTTTTAAAAATGTATTATGATTTACACAGGAATAACTTTTTTCTCCTTTGCAATCGGTAAATGTATACGCATCTGCCCGTGTGATTTCTAAAAATTTTTCCTTTTGCGGAGATTCCATAATGCAATATCTCATTATCCTCGCCAACTCTTCTGCCGTCGTATGATGAATTCCGTTTTCATCCTGTCCGTCAAGCCCGTTCGGAGTAATAAAATATGTAGAATTGCAGCCTAACTGAGAAGCTTTTTTATTCATCATATCCGCAAATTTATCAACATTTCCCGCAATACATTCTGCTATTGCGACGGCTGAATCATTATGCGATTCAAGCATAAGCGAATAGAGAAGATCTTTTAAATAAAAAGTCTGCCCTTGTGTCATTCCAAGCTTTACTTTCGGTTGTGCAGACGCGACGCTGCTAACTTCTGCTTTATCAGATAAATTTCCGTTTTCAAGCGCCAGAATACATGTCATAATTTTCGTCGTACTCGCCATCGGCATCTGTTCGTCTTTATTTTTTCCAAACAAAATACGCCCTGTCTCGGCGTCCATTAAAACGGCCGAACGGGCGTATAGATCAGAAGGCTTGACCTTAATACTCTTGTGACTTTCATCCATAATTTTCTCTTGTGCCCTGCAATCAGCCCATGAAATATTCCAGACTGCCGACAGACATAACGCAAACAACATTATGAATGACAGTATACTTCTTGTATTCATCTTAAATCTCTTTTTAAATTTCTTTCTTTCCATTCCGAAACACCTTCTATGCCGATAGTCTTTCTATCTATATGCCCTCCCATACAAGCTTATTCCTACAAATATTATCATCATCCACAGTACAAAAAACACATTTCGAGATTGTAGACGGTCACTGTTGCAAAAAAAACAGGATGTGCACCGCTTATGCCATCCCTGTTTTTTCAACCTGTTTTTAAATATCTAATTTCAACTGTGCTTCATCTTCGGCTTCTTCTTTAAAATGCTCGATCTGCTCCGGATTCAGCATCGGAAGATCATCTAACGACTGCACGCTGAACCGACGAAGAAACTCTTCTGTTGTTCCAAACAAAAGAGGTCTTCCGGGGGCATCCAATCTTCCCGTCTCTTCAATTAATCCATATTCAACGAGTTTATTTACTGCATGATCCGATTTAACACCTCTGATTTTTTCTATTTCTAATTTTGTTACAGGCTGCTTATAGGCAACGATTGAAAGTGTTTCTAAGAGTACATCCGTAAGAGCATAGCGCTTTGGCTGTTTCGCTACACGAATTAAATATTCGTACATTTCCTTTTTTGTACATAACTGAAAAGAATCTTCCAACTCAATAATACGGATTCCTCTATCCTCTTTTTCATAACGCTCCATCATATTCCGAACAAGTTTTTTGGTCGTTTCTTCATCATGTCCGATTGCAAATGCAAGTTTACTTATTTCAACAGAATCTCCCATCGTAAACAAGATTGCTTCAATCGCACTTTGAAGTTTTTCAATTTCCATACGCCTCTTCCACCCTTTCAATCATGATCTCGCCGCATGTTTCTTCCTGTTCCACACGAATTTCTCCCAGCTTCATCATTTCTAAAACCGCCAGAAATGTCACTACAATATGCATCTTGCTCTTTTGCTTCTCGAGTAGCTGTCGGAAGGAGAACTTATGATGTGTATGCATGTATTCGTGTATATATATAAACTTGTCTGATACGGTGACTTCTTCTTTTTCTATTTTTCCGAACTTGCTCCGAACCGGATCGATCTTATCAACCTGCCTTTTCATCACTTCTTTAAATATCTCATTTAATTTTTTCAATGTAAGATCTCCAAGAAGTTCATCCAGATCAACCGGTTCTGCATATTCTTTCACTTCTTCCGGTATTGTCGGATCTTTATAAAGTATCATGTCTGCATCCGTCTGCCTGTCCTTCAGCTCATACGCCATATACTTATACATTTTATACTGTAAAAGCTGTTCTACAAGCTCACGCCGCGGATCTTCTTCCTCCCCCTCTTCCGTTTCCTCTTTCGGAAGCAGCATTCGACATTTTATATCCAAAAGCGTAGCTGCCATAACAAGGAATTCACTCATAATATTCAGATCTTCTTTTTGCATATTCCTTATATATTCCATATATTGATTCGTAATTTCTACGATTGGAATATCATAAATATCTATTTTATTTTTATCGATCAAATGAAGCAGAAGATCCAACGGACCTTCAAAAACTTCAAGTTTTACCGGAATTCCCATAAATTATCTCCATCATTTAAACAGCTGCTTAACATTTCGCCAGTTCACCATTTCCGCAACAAAAGAAAATCGCAGAAATTTCTAACGCCAACTCTACATTATAAAGGAGCTTTTTACTTTTGACAATGTTTTTCTTTTATCGTCTTTATCGTTTTTCCGCCTCGTTTTCCCGTCATTGTTTTCCCTGCCGGATCATATATTTTTTACTTCGTCAGCTTGCCGCCTTATTACCGGACACAGACCTCGATTGCGATAACCTCCGGCATATTAAACAAACGAATATTGATCGTATGACTTCCCAGTCCTCTACTTACAACTATCGTCTGTTCTCCTTCTCTGCGCATTTCCCCTGAATATTTCGGAAAGAGAAACCCCTGCGGCGTCACAACTGCCCCAATCCCCGGACACCGCACTAATCCTCCATGCAAGTGTCCGGATAGGATCAAATCGGCTCCCCATTTTTTATAAGCATCCATATATGCCGGGTTATGCGCCATCAATATCGAATAATCTTTTCCCTTTTTTCCGATTTTTTCTTCAACCGTTTTCTCCGTAACATCTGCTTTTTTAAATTTTCTATTCACAGACGAATCCAGTTCCAGGCCATAGATACTAAACTTCATACCGTTTTTTTCTATATTTTCGGCTTTATTCTCCAAAAAGCATACTCCACAATTTTCCAGCTTTGCTTTGTATCGTTCGTATGTATCCCCGTATATATCTGTATTTTCTTTCATTCTCTGTTCATGGTTGCCATTTGTGTAATACACCTGACAAATATGCGGTAATTTCTTCACAAACTCAAGAGCTTCCTGTACGGAACTGCCTTCTTTTGCGACCAGCATATCCCCTCCGATTAAAATCATATCCGGCATTTCTGCCTGAATCGCCTTATACAATTTATCGTTTTTATTTCCGTATACACAGTTATGAAGGTCACTTAAAAAAATCACTTTTACACAGTTTTGAATGCCGATGTTTTTTTTCGTTTTTACTTTATATTTTCTCACCCGGAATGTATGAGTTTCCCGATAAATTTCTCCTGCCGCTAAAATGAGCAAAATAAGGATGAAAATAATTATCCACCATGCTGTATTATTCATTTATAAAACTCCTTTAACGATATTCCTATAAAAAACTTTCCTCATTTTCTCTCATTATAAAACAGCGGTATTCTGAAACTCAAGTATTTCTTCACATCAGCACGTAAACAACTTTTTGTGTGAAATTATTCCGCAGATCTAAAGCAGCTTTTATTAATTCTTTTCTCCAATCAAAAATTTTGCCGATACCTTTATTAAATAATCCGAAAATCCTGCTTTTTGTACACCTCTTTTTGCTATGATATCGCTGCGCCCGATTTCATTTCCATCCAGAGTATAAACGATCGAGCCTACAACATCTCCTTTTCGAACCGGCGCTAATATCTTTTTATTTATTTTCTCAATTTTTTTAATTTTCTTCATATCCTTTCCTTTTACATCTAGATAAGTAAACTTTTCTCCGCGCTCTACTTCTATATTTTCTTCGACTCCATTTTTTACAACTGCATATTTTGTTTTCATCGGTTTCTCGTCCGAATACACCTGACATTTTCCAAAACCGTAATTCATCATTTTAACCGCATCCGCAAATCTCTCCTTCGATGTATCGGCAGCCATAACAACCGCGATCAACTCCACATCATCCTTCTTTCCCGTTGCCGAAACGCAAAATTTTGCTTCTCCTGTCGACCCTGTTTTCAAACCGGTAGCATATTCATACTGCCTTACAAGTTTATTTGTATTTGTAAGTCCAAATTCCGAAGTACCTTTCTTCGTTTCATGAGTAATATTTTCCATCCATGTCATCGCATACTCATGAATCTGAGGATATTTCGTAATTAATTCCCGCGACATCAGCGCAATATCTCTTGCAGTCGTCACATGCCCCTGTGCATCTAAACCGTTGCAATTTACAAAATTTGTATTATGCATCCCCAATGCTTTTGCCCGCTTGTTCATTTCTTGTACAAAAGCCTCTTCACTGCCGCTTATATACTCTGCCATTGCCACACAAGCATCGTTTGCACTTGCGATTGAAATGCACTTTAGCATTGTATCGACCGTCTGAGTTTCCCCTGTCTCTAAAAACACCTGAGAGCCGCCCATAGACGCTGCAAATTCCGATACGGGAACTTTATCTTCCAAAGAAATTTTTTTACTTTCAACAGCATCAAAAATAAGAAGCATTGTCATAATTTTCGTAACACTTGCAGGTGGACGTTTCGTATCCGCATCCTGTTCAAACAATACCGTTCCGGTAGATGCTTCCATCAAAAGAGCTGAAGGAGCACCGATTTGCATACTTGTATCCTCCTTTTTTGCGCCTTTATTTAGTTCTTCTTCATTCTCTGTATTGTTATCTTCTATCTTGCTGTTTTCTGTATTTTGATCTTTTGTTTCTTTATTTTCCGGCGCTAATAACATTTCCTTGCCTTTTACCGTATATGCGTTTCCCAACATGCAACAGATCATCAATGCACATAAAACACCTGCGATTACCGTTCTTGCATTTCTCATTTTTGATCCACTCTCCAAAATTTCATCTATTATAAATATAAGCAAATCCTGCAAAAAGTATTACTTAATCTCTCTTTTTCCTCAAGATAGATTTCAGCATATAACTGCGCTGACTAAAAATAACTATCCTATAAAAGCCTCTCAAATCTTGCTCATTTTTACCTGTTTCATTGACTTTTATCAATCCGTAGAGTATATTAAGCAAGGGAGAATCAACGGGAAAATTAATAAGGAGGTCACTAATGAAGTCTCATACTTATTATGATATTTTAGGTGTTTCAAGAGATGCGACTTTAGACGAGATCACAACTGCTAAAAATGCACTGGCGAAAGTATATCATCCAGATGCAAATGCACATAAAAATATTGACACAACCGCTTTTATGCAGGAGATACTTGAGGCATACCGGGTTTTATCGAATCCGGAAAAGCGCCGCAAATATAACCAAGAAACATTCGGCGAAACCGAACGCGTTTTCAAAACATTTACATTAACTCTGGAAAACGAAGAAGAAAATACAGGTTCTTTTGTCACATATTGGAATATGTCTAATCAGCTTAGAACTATACTCAATAAAAGCATTCGGTTGATGAAGCAGGAAACACAAAAGAAAACACTGACCCAACGCGTTTTTCAGAAATGGGGCAAATATCAAAAAGAAGAAACGATCCGCAATCAGCAGATCGCAAAATTATCCACACAGGCCGTCCAATATATTACCGCTCTTAAAATGGCTGGAATTCCGATGGATTAAATTGGATACTTGTACGTTGGGGGCAAAAACAATCTGTCGATTATCATACTCTCTTTTCACGCTATGATGATTATGTAGAAGAAACATTGTCAAATTCCGAAAAAATTCGATTAAAAAATCAAAACAAACGTTTTCATCACAATTTAAAAAAACTGCTCTCCTACGCTTTAAAAGCGTAAGAGGCAGTCATTCAAAAGAGCCTCGCAACCCTTTTTTACATCTCTGTAAGTCGTATCAAAGTCACCTGTATACCACGGATCTGCAATGTCTTTTCCTTTTTCCTCTGTAAAATCAAGCAGCTTCGATACTTTCCCTTCAGGATCTGAATTACCTATAATTCTGTTTATATTTCTAATATTCCATGAATCCATACCAATAATATAATCATATTCATCATATTCATGTTTCTGCATTTGACGCGCTTTATGATTTCCGCAATAAATTCCGACTTCTTCTAACTTATGACGCGTTCCGTAGTGAACCGGATTACCGATCTCCTCGCGACTTGTAGCCGCAGAGTCAATGAAAAAAGTATCCGATAAACCAGATTTATTAACTAATGCCTTCATTACATATTCTGCCATAGTAGAACGACAGATATTGCCGTGGCAGATAAAAAGCACTTTTATCATTGTTGCATAACCTCGCATTTCTTAGTTTTTCTTGGTATTTCGGGCTTTGTAAGCCTTTGTAAATTTTTGCTTTCTGGCATAACCTGGTTTAT
>ENA-OPBZ01001045-OPBZ01001045.1-human-gut-metagenome-genome-assembly--contig:-NODE-1045-length-12259-cov-2.487463_pt1 | contig 12259 bp, 10 predicted proteins | sample MGYA00241072_ERZ501459 | MGnify/ENA primary metagenome ERZ501459 (study PRJEB25962, sample SAMEA2042632) | human gut metagenome | biome: human gut; feature: human-associated habitat; material: faeces...
TGCCGATCCGGTCAGTACGCCCGGATGCTCCCTCTCCATAATATGTGTTGCGATCAGCCGCTGCCAGTTGAGGTCGAGCACATCCTCACTGCACGCGCTCGCCACCTCGATTCCGCTGCCCGGTTCGCCCGGCTCCAGCAGCAGATGCACTTCCGCATAGTGGCGCAGCGGCTCAAAATGTCCCACACCCTCCACCGGCTTTGCGATCGTCTCCTTATATACAATGTTGCCCTGTCCAAAGACAACCACAACACCAAACCGTTCTTTGATCAACTGCGTCAGGACTTCGATCTGCACCTGTCCCATCATCTGGGCATGGATTTCCTGCAGCTGCTCATTCCAGAGGATATGAAGCTGTGGATCTTCCTCCTCAAGCTGCTTTAATTTTTCCATCATCTCCACGGCATTCACTTCATCCGGTAGTTAAGCACCGGTTCGAGTACCGGCACACTGCTCTCCTGCTGCGCACCGAGTCCCTGTCCCGGTACGGTTGTGGTAAGTCCGGTCACGGCGCAGACTTCCCCCGCCTCCACCGCCTCCGCGGTCTCAAATTTTTCTCCGGAATACAGGCGGATCTGGTCGACTTTTTCCTCCAGACCATCATAGGAAATCCGGTCTTTGACATGCAGCGTGCCTCCGGTCACTTTCAGATAGGTCAGCCGCGCTCCTTTTGCATCTCTGCCGATCTTGTATACACGGGCAGAAAATTCGTCTTCATACTCCGGTGCCCTGTGGTATTTTGCAAAGCCTGCAAGCAGTTCTTTCACACCCTCCACTTTGAGTGCCGAGCCATAGTAGCACGGAAACAGTTCGCGCTTTGCCACCGCATGCGCCAGATGCTCCTCTGCAATGCTGCCCTGATCCATATACTCATCCAGAAGTGCTTCGCTTCCCATCGCAGCTTCCTCGAAAAATGCTTCTCCGCTGTCCTGTGTAAAATCCACACATCCATCGGACAGTTCGGTTTTTAACTGCTGCTGCACGACTTCCTTGTCCGCCCCCGGCAGATCCATCTTGTTGACAAATAAAAAGGTCGGAATGTTATAGTGCCGCAGGAGCCGCCAGAGTGTCCGCGTGTGTCCCTGCACGCCATCGGTTCCGCTGATAACAAGGATTGCATAGTCGATCACCTGTAACGTGCGCTCCATCTCCGCGGAAAAATCCACATGCCCCGGCGTATCCAGAATTGTCAGACCTATTGTCTGTTCGCTATGCGAACTTTCATTCGTCATTTGCAGCCGAAGCCGCGCCTGCTTGGAAAAAATTGTTATTCCACGCGCCCGCTCCTGCGCATCCGTATCCAGAAATGCATCCTGATGATCCACACGCCCCAGCGCACGGATCTGCCCGGTGGCATATAACAGTGCCTCCGACAGTGTGGTCTTTCCGGCATCGACATGCGCCAGCAGACCGATATTTATATTTTTTGTGGGATTTTTTCTACCCATAAAAAAAGCCCCTTTCCATGTATCATAATCCAATAGATTTATGATAGCACAGAAAGGGGGAGAAGTCACGAATCTTACACGGTCGTATTCACTCCATTAATCGTGGCGTGCTCGTCCTCATCCATCGGAATCACAAGGCACTTCTGCCCATTAATCACCTGCGACTTGATCTGCGATGCCTTCTCCGGCTTCACGCGCAGTACCACATCATACGTCTTTGTCTCTGCGATATAATTGTCGATCTCTTCCTGCTTTTCAATGAGCTGGGAGGTACGCTCCGCAAGCGCCTCATCCTTTTCATTAAGCTGCACGGTCAGTGTGCCGACCTGATCCTCGAGTGCCATTTTTTCCACGCGCAGTTCATTCTGCACAAGCGCCTTGGAGTCGATCACATTCTCTGCTGCAGGCGGTTTCTCGCCAAATGCCTCATCCACAGACTTTTCGATCTTTGCAGCCTTTTCCTCGCTGATCTCACTGTCTGCAAGAAGCTTTGTGACCACTTCCTTATCGAGCAGGAAAACATCTTCGTCATCGTCGTGTGTCTCGGCATATTCATCGATCATATCACTTAAATTCTGCTGCAGATCCAAAAGCACATCATCCGTGTGCTCATCCTCTGCGCCAAGCACGTTTCGGACGATGGAATGGAATGCCATCTTCTGCTCGGTTGCAGTGCGCTCAATGCCGCAACCCAATCCGTTTGCCATAAATTCAGAATGTGGCTCCTTGGTATTTTTCGTGTAAAACAATGTCGAATGGATATCCGTACTGCGGTCATTGAATGCCGGGAATAAAAATGCAGTGTCCACAGCTCCTACCACCCAGTCGCGCACGCGCGGCCCGATCCGGTGCTCCTCCTCGAGAAAGCCAAGCCCCGGCTTTGACAGATCGACCGGACAGATCGCACAGATCAGATATTCGTACACTTCCTCGGACTCATCGAGATTGTTATTGTCACTCGTCCGGCTCATCACATCGTATGCATCGTGAAACAGCACGATCAGATAATTTCCGGCATGATCATACGTGTCGATTACCAGATCATAAAAGGTATCCAGCAGATTTTCATCTTCCAGCTTCGATGCGCGCAGTGCCATCAGAATATGCTGACGACCACCCACTTCCTCTTCCTCAATCGGAAACTTCAATTCCAGAAGGTTATTTCCGATGGTTCCGGACAATGCCTTATTTGCAATTTCCAGATATTTGTAAAATTCATCTTCTTCCAGATTCAGAAATGTATTTCCAAACTTACAGACTTTATTGTGATTTCCGTCAACGTAACAGCCACACACGCGCGTAAACGTTGCCGCCTCTTTCTTGAATCTTCTTTTTAACTCCAGGACTTCCTTTTTATTCATTTCTTGGATTCCTCTTCCCTGATTTTCTCTTTCAGTTCCTCAAACAATGAAAGAAACTCTTTCTCCACATCAGCCATCGGCTGAAATTCATAGCTCGGTGTGCTCACCATAACCGGCTCCACCGAATACATTTTTTCATCCATAAAATGAAGGAACTCATAATACAGGCAGCTGTCATCAATGTTCGTAATCAGTTCTGCCTCTTCCCCCTCCGGCACATATCCCAGAAATTTAGTGTAGATCATATGCTGCAGCTGTTCTTCGATCTGCAGATACATCGTCATGTTTTTCTTGACCGGGCGGGTAATGTCCGCCAGATAAGCTTCACTTCCATCGTGAAGCAGACAGGCAAGTGCCGTCTGTGGCAGATAGTTTCTCGCAGTTGCCTCATGGCAGCACTGGATGCAGTGCTGACCTACAGAAAAAAACTGCGGGAAATGCCCGTTTGCCCGCGTCATCATCGACAGGGCATGTGCAATATCCTCAATTCGTATTTTATCCTCTTCCGGCTCAAAGGTATTAAAGTCAACCTTTGAAAATGTTGTCAGACAATCCTTTTTCATCTGTACTCCCCCATATTACACGCATACATCAAAGATGTATGGCATACGTGAACCTTTACCAGCTAAGTACTTCATGGCCATTCTCAGTGACAAGAACCATGATCTCCCACTGTGCAGATGGCATTCCATCCTCGGTGTATACTTCCCAGTCGTTCTCTTCGTCAATGAAAATCTCCACACCGCCCATGTTAACCATCGGCTCGATGGTAAAGATCATACCTGGAGCAAGCACCATCTGGGTTCCTCGTTTGGAATTATAACCAACCCACGGCTCCTCATGAAATTCCAGGCCAACACCGTGGCCGCCAATTTCACGTACAACGGTATACCCGTTAGCATAAGCATGATCGTGAACTGCCTGACCCATATCACCCAAAAAACCCCAGGGCTTTACTTCCTTAAGTCCAAGTTCTACACATTCTTTCGTTACCTGAACCAGTTTCTTTTTCTCCGGGCTTACTTCCCCAATGCAGAACATCCGGGAAGAATCGGAAAAATATCCGTTCAGAATGGTAGAACAGTCTACATTGATAATATCCCCCTCTTTTAAGATCACCTTCTCGGAAGGAAATCCGTGACATACCTGCTCATTCACTGAAGTACATACACTGTATGGATATCCTTCGTAGTTGAGCGGTGCCGGAATACCTCCCATGGAAGTGGTCATATCATAGACAATCTTATCAATTTCCGCTGTATTCATTCCTGCGTGAATGTTCTTTTCTATGTAATCAAGTACTGCTACATTGATTTTGGCACTCTCCTTTATCCCTGCAATCTGATCCGGCGTCTTGATCAGGTCATGTGTCGGAACAACGTGACCCTCCTGTGCCAAACGTGCAAGTTTATCATCGAAAGCCGCATGACACGCCTTATATTTCTTGCCGCTTCCGCACCAACATGGATCATTTCTTCCTAATTTTACTGACATTTTTTAATCTTCTTTCTTTTTATTATTGTATGTGACATTTCCAAAACTCACACGATTCCATACTTTAGCATTCACTTTGTATTTTTGCTTTTTCAAAAGCTTCTGATAGGAATCCTCCATATACGCATAATCGTCATAGGTACGGTTATGCAGCTGTGCATACACCTCCTGATATTTCTGGGCGTATGCAATTCTTTGGATCGTCTTTTTTGCATCTTTTCTGGAAATCCCCAGTGCCGTTTCCCCCTGACGTTCCGTCAGATCCTCCCAGAAATCCTCCAGTTTATTGTCCATATGTTTTTGGTCATTGTCATCCAGTGTAAGGCCTTCCTCCATGGCCATCTGATAAAAAAGTTCATCATGAAGTGCCATCTGCATCGCATTTTTGCGTGCAACGGCATTCATAAATCCCCCTTCTACGCGCATACTCCAGTAACGGTTCGGATCATCCGGATCGTATACCAATGCCTCCTGCTGAATCTGATATTCCTCATATCCGACATAAAATGCCATGTCCCTGAGGGTCAGTGTTTCACCATTGATCTGCGCTGCCACTTCATCCAGAGACTCCCGGTACACAAGCGGCCTTGCATTCGTCATGCTATTATTATTTCTCATGAGCATCACAAGCACAACTGCAATCAGAACAATGGATACCAGATGTTTTGGTCTCATCAAAAACTCCTATACCAGTCTGCGTATTGCGGTGATCGTGTGACAGTTCACCGGACGGCTGTTTGTAATGCCGGCTCTTGTTGACTGCGCCTCCACGATATTTCCGTTTCCAATGTAAATTGCCACATGTCCCGGATATACCACGACATCTCCCGCCTGGATATTCTGATAAGACACCGGCTGTCCCACACTCTTAAATGCCTGGGAATACCGTGGGGTACTGATTCCAAAATGTGCATAGACCTGATGTACAAATCCGGAACAGTCAACCCCATTGGTCAGACTGTTTCCTCCCCATACATATGGGTTTCCGACAAACTGCTGCGCATAAGCCACAATATCCGCACCGCCCACATTTGTTGTCTGTGAAGGATTGCAATCCGGATCTTTCAGATGAAGGAAGCCCTGCTGTCCGATGCCATCGGTACGGTCGCGGGCGCCTGCACCGGTACCTCCACCGTCATAGGTGTTGGCATTGGCACGCGCTGCCGCTGCCTCCTGCGCACGGATAATTGCCTCCTGTTTGGAAATTGTCTTTTTATAGTCCTGCGCCTGCTTCTGTGCTTCTGCCAGCTGCTGCGCATAGGCATCTTTTTGTTGTTCGAGCTTTGCCATGAGGGTTTTCAGTTCCCCCTGCTGGGTCTGATACTTATCCTGCAAAGCAAGCAGACTGTCCATCTCATCTGCCAGCTGCATCGTCCAGTCCTCAACCTTCTTTACCGCATTCTGATAAGAAGTCATAAGTTCCCTGTCAGATTTGTACAGATCGGTCGCATATTCAATACGGTTTAACATATCGGAAAGTCCATTGGACTCCAGAATGGCAGACCAGATGGAATTATCCGTACTGTTCTCATACAGATACTGAATCCTGAGCTTCATGGCATCATACTGGTTCTGTTCTTCTTCCTTTGCTTCTTCCAGCTTTTTGTTTGCCTGCTCCACTTCATTCTGCTTGTCCTTAATATCCGACTTCAGCTGTTCCTGCTTGGAAAGAAGTGTTTTCATCTTGGCTGCGGCAGCAGTGATGCTGTCTTTTACATCCGACTGACTGTCTTTGATATTTGCAATATCGCTGTTTTTTGCTTTCAGTTTTTTCTTGTACGCATCACGCTTCTTTTCTGCCTCGGTCTTTGCATACACATTCGGCACCGCACACGCACCTGCGGTAAGTGACCCGGCCAGAACAAACACCAATACTGCTGCACAAATCTTATTCTTTGTTTTTACATGTATTTTCTTATGCATATTATGCCTCCAGACTTATCTTCCATGGGAGTGCTCCCATACCTTCCTTTATTGTGGCACAAAATACATATTTTTTCTACTGGTTTTTCTTACTAATTAAGGAAAAATTCATAAATTTTTTCAAAAACAGCCATTAATTCCGCAAATCAGCATTATTCATTAACCAGACCGTACTCAGTTTTCCATCTTCCCCATATTGTGCCTGCAGGCTGGTATAATATCCCTCGTCTTCAAAATACCACTCATAGGACGTATAATTGCTCATGCTCACATAATTTGTCAGTTGATATCCCAATACCTGTCCAAAATCATCCGGCTGACTCTCAAACCCCAGATCCCCTACCAGTTTCAGATCATTTTTTCCCACCGGTGAACCCGGATTTAATGTAAGTCCTCCAACGATTCCCTTTTCCGGCACAATATCCTTATCTGATGTATTAAAAATAAAGATCGTCCCGCGGTAAGTTCCATCCTCCTCATAGTATGCATAACCATCAGATTCTCCCGGCTTAATCTTTTTCTCTTCATCGTTACTGATGGTAAATCCGGCTTTTTCAAACTCCGAAAATTTACACGGAATCGAAAACTCGTTTCCGGAAAGGGCGAATGTATGAAATCCATGCACATAAGACACATTCTCCCCATTCAGATTCTTAAATTTTCCATCCGGCGTCTTACTTTTTGAATCTGCCTCAGCATCTTTGTGGGAATTTTCAGAGGTATGGGAACTGTCATCGTCCCGAATCGTCTGAATTGCCTCACGAATCAGACCCACAGTACGGTTGTCGGACTTTAAATACATTCCCACGATTCCGAAGATTGCAACCACACCCAGAACAATCACAACAATTGCGATGGCCTTTTTGACTCCCGAATTGTCCTTGACCGGATTTCCCTGCGCATCAACCTCACTTTCTCCCTGCTCCCGTTTCGCCCGGCAGTGTATTTTTTCGCGCTCCGCGCGCTCGTATTCCCGCTGGCTCCAGCTCTTCTTTGGCTGATCATCCAGCCGCTGTCCGTCACGCGAATAATACACCCCGTTTAAGTTATATCCCCCCGATGGTTTCTGCTCCGGTGGTGCATAGTCCTGAAATTTCTTTTTTCTTTCGTTTTCCATAACTTTCTCCTTTTGACGCTTTCTATCATCAATTCTAACATTCACTCACTTTCTTTACAATGAGTAACTTATCGCCCTGCTGCACATCTGCCGATTTGAGTCCGTTTGTCTCCATAATTTCTGCCTCGGTAGTATGAAAATGTCTTGCAATGTCCCATAATTGTTCTTCTTTTTTAACAATATAGCCAACAATTCCCGGCTGCTTCATCAGTTCCACCGCGTCTAGCGGTTCCTTATGGATATCCACAATTTTTTCCATGCACACTTCCTGCTGTACAATTGTCTGCAGGGAAATAACCGCCTTGACCTCAAATCGTTCGTTATCCAGCAGATTCACCGCAAGCTGATCAATCGCCGGCTCGATTTCATAAGAAATATCTTCCGTGTGCCCTTTCATGCCGGGAACATCAACAATCTGTGTAAACGGAATCTGTTCCTGCGTATGTGCAATCGGAAAACTGTCATCCGTCGTTGCATACAAAATATCAACCGTCAGGATTCCTTCTACCTGTAACCCGTTTTCCACCGGTTCCACATGATCCATCTCTGCATGCCCCTCAAAAGAACACAGCTGTAAGATCCGTTCCTGTTCTTCCGCCAGCTTCATCTGTTCAGAGATCCGCAGTTTTGCTTCATTTTTAATCAGCAGTTTTTTTGCACAGACCATTTCTTTCTGTGGCACAAGATTTGTTTCCAGCGAATAGACATCTGCCAGAAGTTCCACATTCCTTTCTTCCCACAGCTTCATTTCCACATCCATGGAAAGATTCAAGCTCAGCGCCCTCATTTCGCCATCATAATCTTCTGCCGGTTCCACCTCATATTCTTTCGTCTGGCAATGTACCCAGCAGACCGGCTGTGTTCCGGTCATTCCCCCTTCTATTGATTCGGAAAACGGAACCATCGTTTCATACCACTCCATTTTTCCTTCCGGACTGCTGTACAATACATTCACATACGCTTCTCCCTGAATCTGCATCTGCTCCCCGGTGCAGATCACCTGCCGGTTACGCACTTCCACATAATCATAAAGCAGATGTCCGATATTCGGACTGGACTGTGGCAGTGCAATATCACTGTGCACACGCAGGATATCCTTTTTCGCGGATGTCAGTGCCAAAAGCTGCATCGTCCGGCTTTTCTGCTGAATATCCGGATCATTTTCAACACCACTTACAATTTCTTCTTCCACCGGCACCTCACACACGGCATGAATGCCAAGCAGAGCACGCACGGCAAGCTTTCTGGAATTGATGGCACTGATATTCAGATCCTCCAGATCTCCGCTCAGATTGACGGTATCGCGTTCTTCCACCTCATCCATAAAAATTTTTTCTCCGAAATTTATACTGTCCGTAAAAGATTCCAGCCGGTTATCTTCACTGCGGTATAACACGACAAAACGCAACTGTCCGGTAACCCACACCGTCTGGCTGCTCACCTTGACATCCTCAAAAATAACAGAACCCCTGGTATGTATAATGTTCAACAGATCCGGTTTGTTGTCTTTTACAATACAGTCATCATCCAGCGTAATCTGGGTAAACGCCTTGCTCCTTAGTAAATTCTGTCTGAACAGCTGTCTCTTCAATTCCAAAACAAAAAAATCCCCTCTCTTTGAAGTAAGTATACTAATACTTATTCAAAGAAAGGGAATTTTATTCATTCCTAACAAAGTTTCATTCGAATGTCCTTTGTAATAATATCAGTGTAACTGAATGACAATAACTGTGGAGGATTTTCCTCTCGCTCGTCATCTACAAGTACTGTAAAAACGCTTGGATATGCGCCCTGGATAACGCCTTCCTGAATATCTACCTTGTTACGTCCACGGTCTAACTGAATTTTCACTCTGTTACCGCGCTGCCGATGAACGGATGCCCGAACCTTGCTAATCTGTGCCTGTTCCATTGTTGCCTCCTCCATTTGAGTTGAATATTCTAGAAAATACTATATCTAGTAGCTTTAGTATAGCAGAGTGTTAAACTTTTTACAATAGTTCTTAAGTACCCTATTGAAACAGTACCTCTTCCTCCCGCAGTTCCAGCTTCAATACAATAAACGGATAACTAGGTGCTTTTGTCACCTCTTCTCCGTTTTCCGGTCCCTGCAGTCTCGTCTTTACACAGATGGCGGTATCACTCAGATAACAGTCTTCCACGGAGATGCTGTATCCTCCGGTCTCCTGTATTCCATAACCTCTGGCAACGTATAAATATTCATTATCGCTGTATGTAAAACGGAAATCCCCCTCCTTTTTTTCTTCAATCTGTTGTCTTAAGGCTTCCGGAAGTTCTTTCTCCTTTGTCACGGTAAACTCCAGATCCTTTACCTTCTCCTCACATTCTTTTCGCACACACCCGCTCAGCAGCATAAGCACCCCCAGCAAAATGATCATCAGGATATACTTTCTTTTTTTATCTTTCATGGTTGACCACTCTATTTTCGTTCTTATGCTATCCTATGCAGCGGTCGTGCGATCTATTCTTTTGTATTTTTGTGTTCCTGCAGCATTTCATGAATCACATTCTGACAGTATACACCGATATGTTTCTGATCTTCCTTGGAAAGCTCCGAAAGAATAATCGGTTCTCCATACGTCAGTTTTACCTCTGTACTGTGCAGCCACGGAAAATGATTTTCAAAAATATCTGCCGTCCCGGTAAGTGCCATCGGAATAATCGGGCATCCCGTCTTCTGTGCTATTTTAAAAGAACCGTCCTTAAACGGCAAAAGCGTCGTTGCATCCTCCCGGTCACGATTTCTCGTTCCCTCCGGGAAAATACAGATAGAAATGCCGGACTTCACCTGATCGATAGCGGTCAGAATGGTCTTAAGTCCCTGCTTTAAATCCTTGCGGTCAAGAAACAGACAATACAGACGGCGCATCCATATTCCCAGCAGCGGAACCTTATTGACACCATCTTTGGAAATATACCCGGTCAGATTCGGACACTGTGCATAAGTAATGACAATATCAAAAATGCTGCGGTGATTTCCAATATAAAGTACAGCCTGATCCGTTGGTACATGTTCTTTTCCCTCAACAGTCAGATGAACCCCCGCCAAAAAAGATACACAGCGCAGTCCCCACTGCACAATCCGAAGCTGGCTGATATCGGCTGCATGTTTATCAAATTTTGCGATAATCCATTCGATTCCGAGAACCGGCAGTCCAAGAATCAAAAATAAAAAAACATAAATGACTACGATAATTGTCCGCATTTTCTTCCTCCATAAAAAAAGCCTGAAGCATTTCATCTTCAGGCTTTTTCACTTTTTGCTTAAACCTGGAACGTTGACAGTGCATCCAGCAGGCTCTGGGCCTTGGTCGTAAGACTCTGGGATGCTTCATCCAGATTCTTGATTGCATCCAGCTGCGTACCTGCTGCCGAATGTACCGATGAAGAACATTCTGCCGTCTGGGTGGACGCATCGGAAATACTCTCAATTGCACTGAGTGTCTCGTTTCGTGCACCATTCATTTCCTGCACATTATTCGAAATCGTCTGCAGTGCCTGAATCAGCTGCGCTACAAGCTGGTCAATCTGTTTAAAGGAATTTGTGGTATCCTCTACAACGGAAGACTGGGAAGAAACTGCATCTTCCGCCTGTCTTGCGATATTTACCACTTCTCCCGTCTTGGAAACGATTTCATCTACAATGGAAGAAATCTGGGAAGAAGAAGCAAGACACTGATCGGCAAGCTTTCGGATTTCTTCTGCGACCACAGAAAATCCTCTGCCGGCATCTCCCGCACGCGCTGCCTCAATGGACGCATTCAGGGAAAGTAAATTCGTCTGTTCCGCAATATCATTGATCGCAGAAACAATGTTGCTGATGGATTTTGATTTTTCTTCCAGTTCCTGTATTGACTGAATGACATTTCTTGTAATGTTTGCAGTGGTCTCGGATGTCTGCGTAAGTGTCTGTACAGAAGATATACCGGTGGTAATGGTTTCTCCAGTTGCAGAAGTAAGTTTTCCCAATTCATCTGCATTGGAGCTTACATTATTAATCTTTCCCGATAAGGAATCCATCTGACTCATACAGTTATCGGAACCGGTATCCAGTTTGTTCACACCACTCTCAATCTCTTCAACTGCACTCTGAATATTCTTAGAGGTTTCAAGGAATGTTCCGGATGCCTCTGCCACATGAATTGCCGCTTCTCCAACCTGCTGACTCACATCATTGACATCCAGAATCAGCGATTTCATATGCTCTACGGTATCATTGACACCATCACACAGTAAACCAAACTCATCTTTGTGCTTTGCGGAAAGATGAACCGTAAGGTTTCCATTGGAAACTTTGCGCAGCTGACGCAGAATATATTTGATGGTTCCTGTCATCTGACTCGAAAGGAATAATCCAAGTGCAAGTGCGATGATCATACAGACAATCACAAGTACGGTTGTCAGCTGTTTGATTCCGGATGACTGCTCAAGCAGACGGTCAGAAGGAATCAGTGCCGTAACCATAAGATCTCCGGCTGAAAGTTTACTGTATACAAACATGTATGACTTTCCATTAAATGTAATCATCTGGTTTCCGGAATCTTTTTTCCCGTTCAATGCTTTCTTATAAAAACTTGTACCGTAAATCAGTGCTTTTTCCGTCTTGACGGATTCATCGGAATAAAACTCTTTTCCATCCGTATCCGTAATTAATGCTACATAGCCTCCCTTTCCAGGGTCCAGTGACTGCATGGCGGAACGGATAAAGGAATCACTGATGTTTATGATCATCATGGCCGGCTGATTGTTCATTTTTTTGGCAATTCGCAGACAGTAGGAATCAATTCCCAGATCCAGTACTTTATCCGAACTTTCATCTGCCCCGAAGAAAAACCAGTTTGTTGCACTTTCGCTGACCAGTTTTCCCTGATCGCATCCGACATAGTCCGTATAAAC
>ENA-OPBZ01001047-OPBZ01001047.1-human-gut-metagenome-genome-assembly--contig:-NODE-1047-length-12256-cov-3.710188_pt1 | contig 12256 bp, 8 predicted proteins | sample MGYA00241072_ERZ501459 | MGnify/ENA primary metagenome ERZ501459 (study PRJEB25962, sample SAMEA2042632) | human gut metagenome | biome: human gut; feature: human-associated habitat; material: faeces...
TGGTATGCGGTATGCTGATCGGCTTTATCTGCGGTTTTGTCGGTGCCGGCGGCGGTATGATGCTGCTTCTGGTGCTTACAAGTGTGCTTGGCTATGAGTTAAAAACGGCGGTTGGAACGAGCGTCTTTATCATGACCTTTACTGCGCTGACCGGAGCTGTTTCACATTTCTATATCGGCGGAAAACCGAACCTTCCGATTATGATTGCCTGTGTGATCAGCACACTGGTGTTCGCGCAGCTTGGAGCAAAATGGGCGAACAGCGCAAACGTAAAAATGCTGAATCGCGTAACCGGAATCCTGCTGTGCGTGCTGGGAATGGTGATGCTGTTCTTCTGAAAAAAATCCTGTCCAATACAAAACCGGACAGGATTTTTTCTTACTATGAAAGCATGCAAATCAGGTTCTCATCGCTCCGTCCACGGAAAGAATTTCACCCGTTATATAGGAAGCCATGTCGCTTGCCAGGAAGAGAAATGCATTTGCGATATCTTCTGCCTCGCCGATTCTTCGAAGCGGGATGTGGCTGATCAGAGGATCGATCATTTCCTTCGGAAGTGCTGCAACCATATCAGTTCTGGTGATACCGGGGGCAACGGCGTTCACGCGGATGTGAAACGGTCCGAGTTCTCTTGCAAGTGACCAGGTGAGACCATTGACAGCATATTTGCTGGACGGATAGGCAACGCCGCCTGGCTGGCCACAGATGCTGACCATAGAGCTGGTGTTCAGAATACATCCGCCGCCCTGCTCTTTCATGATAGCAGCGGCCGGCAGGATTCCGTTCATCATGGCGTTCACATTCAGATCCATTACGTTGGCGAAATGTTCTGCGGTGTATTTGTCGAGCGGTGTGCTGTCGGAAACGCCGGCATTGTTTACGAGAATATCAATTCTTCCGTATTTTTCCTTGATTTTAGCAATCTCATCTGCCATGGCGGCCGCATCGGTCAGCTTTGGCCATGCGCCGGAAACGTCCCAGTCCGGGTTTTCTTCTTTCAGGGAAGCAACCGCTTTTACAACGGTCTCCTCGCGGGAGCCAAAAAGTACAACTTTCGCGCCGTTCTGTAAAAATTTTTGAACAATGGCATAGCCGATTCCCCTGGTTCCACCGGTAACAACTGCTATTTTATTCTGTAACATAAAAACCACCTCACAATCCATTTTCTTATTTCTATCATAAGGGATTCCGTTGGTGGACAGTCAATCCATATTTTTTGCCGGAAAAAACAGTGAATTTTTCTTAAAATCAGACGAGTTGTTACAGTGCGCCGGAGATCAGCAAACTGTAACGACGATTTTTGCGGGTAGATGAAATTGCGGTGTGGATTTCTTTGCCATAAATAGTTATAATAAAGCTAAAAAGTGTCCAGTGGGTGTACACTTTGAGCAGAATGTATCAGAAAAAGGTGTTTTGCGGGCTACGACGTTCTTGTTTGGGAAATGTTTTCTGAATGTGCCGGGAGCAAAAAAGACGGCGCGGCAGATGATAGGGTTCGCTTTGGAAGACGTTCGATGCTCCGGAAAAGATGAGGGAAACTGACAAAAAAGGGAAAATGATGTACAAGGTGTGAATTCATGAGAATACAGGAAGTAATGGGAAAAACGGGACTGTCCAGACGGACGATCCATTATTATATCGATCAGAAATTAATTATCCCCCCGGTGAATGAGGGCAATGGGTACCATGATTTTACAGAGGAGGATGTACAGAAGCTTTTTATTATCCGAAAGCTGCGGGAGGCGGGGCTTTCTCTTGCGGATATCCGTGCAATTCTGCGTAAGCCGCGAACAACGCCGTTTTATCTTCATAAGCAGATGAATGAGCTGCAGACGCAGATGCTTACGATACAGAAAACGATCAGCGAGATGGACCGCTTAAGCGGCCAGCTCCCGGTCTGTCAGTCGCTCGACCAGCTTGCGGGAATGCTGGAAGACACGAATTTCAGCCCCGATGAGCCGCCGCAGTTTCAGATGGAATCGAGAGATGCCAGGCTGCTGGCGCAGTATCTCTGGATGGCTTATCTGGACACGCCGGTCACGGAGTATCAGCAGTTTCTGTGGCAGAAAATCATGCAGCAGACCATGGAACATGCGCGGACAGATCTGAAAATGATGTCCCGTTATCTGCAGTCTATTTCCCCGGAGCGGATTGATGCGACGAATATTAACCAGTATCTGCGGAACCAGAAAATCATTGCTCTCACGGGGGCGGATTATCCGACGTTTGTGGAAGAATTGAAAACTTCTCTCCTTGCGTTTGCCTCTGACCCGGTACAGCAGGAAAAATGGAGTCTCCTCTACCAGCCGCTCATCCATCCGATCGCCGTTTTCTGCGTCTCTGTCAGCGGCTGGATGCGCGAGTTCCACCCGGCATACCGCCGCTATTATGAAAACACGCACACCTGCTGCCGCATGCTGAAAGATTTCATGGACAGTCCGGAGGGAGCTTTACTGAATGCTGCGCTGAACAAAGCATTCAACGGAAACTGCGATGTGCGCACCGGTTACTACGGCGAACTCGAAGTGGCAGACTGCCTGATGGTTTATCTGGAAGTGGCAACCGCCAATATGATGCTGGAGGATTCGGCACTTGGAAAAATGATCAATCACTTCTGGGAAATTCCTCCGGAACAGATCCGGGAATTTCTGGCAGGGGTGGAAGGGTGAGTATCTGACCTTGCTTCGGAAACAGGAGGGTCTTACACAGGCAGAGATGGCAGGGAAAATTTGTTATATTGGAATGGCACATTACGGAAAAAGAGTATGTGTCAAATGGGAATACAAAACAAAATAGACAATAGCCTCACAGGTCGGAAACATATGAGGCTATTGCGGTTTTCGAGCATGATAAAAAAGATTTTTCAATCATGTTCGGAAATAGAAGACAGATTTTTTTGCGACGATGCGCGCGGAACGATCGTTACCGGAAGAATGATTTTTTCCGTCTCGGCGGCGGGATTTTTGAGGGCGGCAAGCAGAATCCGTCCGACTTCGCGTCCGATTCCGGCAAAATCCTGATGAATGGAGGTAATGCCGAGGCTTCGGCTGACATTTGTATCGTCGAAGCCGCAGAGGCAGAGATCCTCCGGAATGCGAAGACCGATCGTGCGGCAGGCGAGGAAAATCAGCTCGGCGATACGGTCGTTTTCGGCGATGATGGCGGTGATGCCGTCGCTGTGCATGGCAAGAAGCTTCTGCTGAAACGGTGTGCGTTCTGTGGAAAGTGCGGCATCATCGGAAAGCTCCTCGCAGCAGGTGACAAGCTGATGCGGGTCCGGCGCGATCCCGGCGGCTTTCATTTCATGCAAAAATCCGGCAAAGCGGTCGCGTACCGATGAAGTCTCAGAGAGTGGCGCCGCGGTGAAAAACGCGATGTTTCGGTGTCCCTGCCCGAGCAGATGGCGCGCTGCCTGTCGTCCGCCGTCATAGTTGTCGCAGACAACATTGTTCAGATACGGACAGTCCGTCTGCTTGTCAACGATGACGATCGGACAGCCGGAGAACATGAAATCGTTCAGCTTTTCCAGGTGAATGTTGTCGCGCTTCGGATAATAGACAAGCGCGGCAATATTTTGAGACCGGAGCAGTTCCAGTGTTGTGCGTTCCTTCGGTGAGGAAGAGCCGGTGACGTGAATGCTTAGAAAATAGCCACATTCAGCCAGCACAGCGCTTAAGCTTCCGATTGCCTCCGAAATATTTCCCTGTGTGGTGGCGAACGGAAGAAGAAGAGAAATCATTTTCGGCGTATCGGTTGCTTTGCTGTCCGGTGAAAGACTTCGCGAAACAAAGCTTCCAACACCGCGCTTCCGGTACAGAATCCCCTGCTGTTCCAGATCCTCGATAGCACGCTTTGCGGTAATCCGGCTGACGTGGTGTTGCTCCGACAGCATTTTTTCGGTACAGAAGGATTCGTCAAACGAAAAGTCTCCGGCGTGAATGCGTGCAAGCAGGGTTTCTTTGATCATTTCATATTTTGGTTTTGTTTTTCTGGTCTGTGAATCCATAAAATTCCTCTGGGATAAAAAGGTATAAAAACGTTGATTCCGTCTGCGTGTTTCATTTGCTATTATAGCGAATGTAAAAAAACAAGTCAAATAAGAGCTGCGGCCTTTTCGGACACGATTTACTGCTACAGCAGACGTGGCACGATGAAAAACGATAAAATGATATATCATATAGAAAGCGAATGTAAAATGCTTGACAGAATATCATCTGATTTCTATAATATGATATATCAAACAAATTGGTGTCAAAAGGTGTTTTACCCCGTTTGATACCAGAATACTCGACAAAATGCCGTATCGGCAGAAGGACAGCAAGAAACCAAAGATTTTTAAAGAAACGAAAGGAAACAGATCATGATGAAAACAACCGTACATATTATTTCCCATTCCCACTGGGACAGAGAGTGGTATCAGTCTTTTGAAACACACCGCATGAAACTGATTGAGCTGGTGGACAATATTTTGGATAAGGCGGAAAACGATCCGGAGTTCGGAGGCTTTTTCCTCGACGGACAGGTCATCGCAATCGATGATTATCTGGAAATTCGTCCGGAGAAGCGTGCGCAGGTGGAAAAATGCATCCGCGAGGGCAAAATTCAGACCGGTCCGTGGTATATTCTGCAGGATGAGTTCCTGACGAGCGGAGAGGCATGTGTCCGCAATCTTCAGGTCGGCATGCAGGAAGCAGAACAGTACGGTGCAGTCGGGAATGTTGGTTATTTCCCGGATGCGTTTGGAAACGCAGGTCAGATGCCGCAGGTATTAAAGCAGGCAGGCATGGAGGCAGTTGTCTTCGGGCGGGGTGTCAAACCGATCGGACCGAACAACGAAGTTACCGGCGGACAGTATGAGTCTACATATTCTGAGATGATGTGGGAATCCCCGGATGGAACGAAGCTGCCGGGTATCCTGTTTGCAAACTGGTATAACAACGGCGTTGAAATTCCGGTAGACGAGGCGGAAGCGAAGGTTTACTGGGATAAAAAGCTGGCAGATGCGAGAAAATTTGCTGCAACGCATCAGCTTCTGCTGATGAACGGATGCGATCATCAGCCGCTGCAGAAGAACATTACGGAAGCAATCCGCGTGGCAAGAAAGCTGTACCCGGACATCGAGTTTATTCATTCTGATTTCAAAAAATATGTAGAAGCAATGGAGAAGGAAATCTCTGAGAACTTCTCTACGGTTAAGGGTGAGCTGACAAGCCAGGAAACCGATGGAAGATGGACGCTGGCAAATACAGCGTCTTCCTGGATCGGATTAAAACAGGACAACCGCGCGGGAGAGACGGCGCTGGAGCGAAAAGCAGAGCCTGCGGCTGCAATGGCACAGGTGTTTGGAAAAACATATCCGGAGGACCAGATGACCTACAGCTGGAAGAAGCTGATGCAGAATCATCCGCATGACAGCATCTGCGGCTGCAGTGTGGACGAGGTCAACGAAGAAATGAAGACTCGTTTTGCAAAGAGCAGACAGGTTGCGGATGCAATTTACGAGGAGAGCGTGGAGTATCTGACGAATAAGGTAAACACGGCGGCACTTCCGGGGGACGGCGAGAAAATCCCGTTTGTGGTATGGAATACATCGGGAGTGGCGAAAACACAGGTGGTGGAGAAAGAAATTCACGTGTTCCGGGATTACAATCTGTTTGTGTGGGATGGCTATGAGGCGGCAGAACAGGTGGAGCTTCCGGCAATGGTGCTGCGCGATGCGGACGGAAATGAAGTTCCGGCGAAGATTGCGGATGCGGGGATTGCGTTCGGATACGATCTGCCGGATGACCGGTTCCGTCAGCCATATATGGCGAAGAAGGTACGGGTGACGTTTGAGGCAGAGGTTCCGGCTCTTGGATACCGTACGTATTATCTGGAAACCGCAGAACAGCTACAAAACGTGGACGTAGTTTCCGGTGACGCGAATGTGCTTGAAAATGATGCAATGAAGGTTGTTGTGAACGAGGATGGTTCTTACAGCCTTCTGGACAAGAAGACGGGCAGAACGTATGAGAACCTGGGTTGCTATGAAGACACCGGGGATATGGGTAATGAGTATATTTATATTCAGGATACGGGCAAACAGGTGATTTCTACGAAGGGCAGAAAGGCGGAGGTTTCCTGCGTGGAGCGAAATGCGTTCCGTACAGTGGTTGAAATCCGCCACAAAATGATGGTTCCGTCCGGAATGGGTGAAGAGCTGCAGCGGCAGCGCGAGATGTGTATTGATCCATATACGCGGGTGGCAAACCGCTCTTTTGAGCTGGTTGAAATGGATGTGAAGACGGTGCTTACGCTGGAAAAATCGGCGAAAGGGCTGTGTGTGGCTACCACCATCTGCAATCAGGCGAAGGATCACCGGGTTCGTGTGATTTTTCCGACGGGACTGCATACATCGATGCATATGGCGGATTCTGCGTTTGAGGTGGTTCGGAGAAATAACCGTCATAACGATACCTGGACAAATCCATGCGGATGTGAGAGACAGCAGTGTTTTGCGGCGATGGAGGACGAAAAAGGCGGCCTTCTGGTTGCAAACCGCGGATTGTATGAGTATGAGATTCTGGAAGAGCAGGACAATGCAATTGCGGTGACGCTGCTTCGCTGTGTTGCGGAGATGGGCGATTGGGGATATTTCCCGACACCGAAGGCACAGCAGCTTGGAACATTCTGTCTGGAGTTTGAGGTTGTGCCATATGCGGCCGGGGAGACCGGCACTGCATTTGAGGAAGGCTATGCGTTCCAGCAGGATCTGACGGTGGCACAGGCCGGGCTGGAGAGAGCGTTCCTTCGGAAACCGGGTCAGGTAAAGCCGGAGCTGATTGAAGGTAAACTTCCGTTAGAGATGAGTTTTCTTGCATTTGAAGGCAATGGTATTCATATGACTGCATTTAAGAAAGGTCAGAAGAAGGACGATCTGTTTGTGCGGTTCGTGAATCATATGGAGCAGGGAGAGATCCTTTCTTTTAAGAAAGAAGATTGGATGAAAGAGGTTTATCGCAGCAATGTCATCGAAGAGAAGAACGATGTGCTGACCCCGGATGCGGACGGTATTTATCATGTGTCGCTGAGGGAATTTGAGATTGCTACGTTTGGGGTTGTGAGATAAGCGGACGCTTCGGCAGGAGGGCGTGCGATCGTTGCAAAAAACGGGGAAAAAGCAAGAATAAGGTGGACTTTAGGGCAGACAAGTTATATGCTTTTGGTATAAGTAAAAAATGATTTTTTACAGGAGGGTTTTTACATGAAAAAATGGACAGACCGAATGGAAACTCCGATTCAGGCGGAGCTGATCTGTTATGATGTGAATGGAATTCACATTGTGTTTGGGGTGACAAAAGAGAAGGCGTTAAAGCTGTTTCATTTTTCAAGTGCACCGTTTGATGCAGAGAATCTCTGCCGGAAGCCGGATAACTGGTGGCCGATGGAGGGAATGCGGGAGGCTCAGATCGAAGAGAGCTTCCAGCTGGTACAGGTGAATTTTTCCGGTTATAACCGGCCGTATGAAAAGCACGGAAATAAGTACATTGTGACAGCGCCGGGCTTTATGCTGAAATTTGACTCGATTTCGGAAGAAAGAAACGAAGATGGCGATCTGCTTCGCATTGTACAGAAGGATGATGTGACGGGCGCGAGGGTAGAGTCGGTCATGCAGTTTTATGACGGTCTTCCGGTTGCAAGAATGTACAATACCGTGACGAATGAGGGCAGTGAGAACCAGACACTGGAATATATCTCAAGCTTCAGCTACTGGGGCATCGAAAAAGAGCAGAAAGAGGGCATTCCGGAGTTTATCAGCTCAGATGATAAGATGTCGATGATAGTGGTTCACAATGGCTGGCAGAAGGAGCTGACGGTGAAAAAATACCGCTTTGCAGATCTTGGCATGGCGCAGACGCAGCCGCACAACTATCAGAGAACATCGAAGACGATTGAGATTACAAATACGGGTAACTGGTCGGCGAAGGAATATGTTCCGATGGGATATATTGGGAACAGCGCAGCAGATGCGAGCCTGTTTTTCGAGATCGATCACAGCGGTTCCTGGCATTATGAAATTGGAGATCAGAACTGCCACTTTTACCTGGCTGTGAGCGGCCCGACGGAAATCCAGTCGCACTGGTCGAAAAACCTGAAGCCGGGAGACAGCTTTACAACCGTGCCGGTGGCTGTCGGTGTCGGTCATGATGATTTTGAGGAGGCAATCGGTACCTTAACGAAGTACCGCAGAAGAATTCGCCGTCCGAATAAGGACAATGAGAACCTGCCGGTTATTTTCAACGATTACATGAACTGTCTGTTTGGAGATCCGACGACAGAAAAAGAATTTCCGCTGGTGGATGCTGCCGAAAAAGCAGGATGTGAATACTTTGTCATCGATGCCGGCTGGTATGCGGACGGCAACTGGTGGGACAGTGTCGGCGAGTGGCAGGAGAGCAGAAAACGTTTCCCGAACGGCGTTCGTGAAGTGACAGATTATATCCGTTCCAAGGGTATGATTCCCGGCGTATGGCTGGAGCTTGAGGTTATGGGTATTAACTGTAAAAAGGCTTCTATTCTGCCGGATGAGTGTTTCTTCCTGCGCCATGGAAAACGTGTGTATGACAGAAGCCGTTATCAGCTTGACTTCCGTCATCCGCTGGTCGTTGAGCATGTAACGGAAGTGATCGACCGCGTGGTCAGAGATTATGGTGTCGGCTATATTAAGATGGATTACAATATCGAACCTGGTATCGGTACGGAAGTGGATGCAGACAGTTTTGGAGATGGTCTCTTAGAGCATGAGAGAGCATATCTGGCATGGCTGGATGGTATTTACAGAAAATACCCGGATCTCGTGATCGAGAACTGCTCAAGCGGCGGTCTTCGGATGGATTATGCGATGCTGGCAAGAAACAGTATTCAGTCCACCAGTGATCAGGAGGATTACCGTAACTACGCGACGATTTCGGCGAATGCGGCGATTGGTGTAACGCCGGAGCAGGCTGCGATCTGGTCGTACCCATTGCGGGACGGTACCGAAGAGGAAGTTATTTTCAACATGGTCAACGCGCTTCTGCTTCGTATTCACCAGAGCGGTCATCTGGCAGAAATTTCGCCGGAGCGGTTTGCACTGGTAAAAGAGGGAATCGACTGCTACAAAGAGATCCGCAGCGGAATCAAGGATGGTGTTCCGTTCTGGCCAATGGGATGGGCGGATAATGAGGACAAGCATCTTGCAGCCGGAATCCGGGTACCCGGAGATGTGATTTACCTTGGTGTATGGAGACGCGGCGGAGAGACGGATTTTGAAGTTCCGCTTGACCGTGCCTTTCCGGGAAAAGAGCTGGAAGTAAGCTGTATTTATCCGAAAGCGTGCGGAGATGTATTCCATTACGATGATTACAGCAAAAAACTGAAGGTCCATTTTCCGGAGACGTATATGGCGCGGCTGTTTCAGATTAAAGTGAAATAAAGTAACGATTGAGAGCCCCATTTCGCATGGCGCTGAATCGTTACGAAATAAAAACATAAATCCCCACCCACGGAATAAATTGTATGGAGTGTATCTTCAGCAATGTTTTCCGGGGAGGGGATTTTTTGCGTATTCTTACGGTACTTTCAGATCTTATGGTTCCCCTGCTGATCTTTTATGTGGTCGGATTGGGGCTTTTGATGAAGCAGGATGTGTTCGGAGATTTTTTGAACGGGGCAAAGGATGGCATGCGGACTGTGATCGGGATTGTGCCGACGCTGATCGGGCTGATGGCGGCGGTCGGGGTTTTGCGGTCATCGGGATTTCTGGAGGATTTTGGAAACCTGCTCGGAACTGTGCTGGAACCGACGGGAATCCCATCTGCGCTGGTTCCGCTCAGTGTTGTGCGTCTGTTTTCCAACAGCGCGGCGGTGAGCCTTTTGCTGGATCTTTACAAGGAGGCGGGCTGCGACTCCTTTGCCGGACGGGCAGCTTCCATTATCATGTCGTGTACCGAGACCGTTTTCTATACGATGACGGTTTACTTTGGTGCGGTTCGGATCAAAAAAACGCGGTATACTCTGGCTGGCGCCTTGTTTTCTTCTCTTGTTGGAATGACAGTCGGTGTTTTGCTTGCACGGTTGATCTGACCATTTTTTCTGATCATACCAGTGAAATGTGTTGACATTTCAAAACGATTGGAATAAGATGGAAACAACTTAAAACATACAAAATCAATAGGAAATAAGGAAATAAAAGGTGCAGAATAAGGAGGAAATGAACGATGGCAAAGGTATATGACAGCATTTTAGATCTTGTAGGAAAAACTCCGCTGGTAGAGCTGAAACGGATCGAAGAAAAAGAAGGACTGCAGGCGAAACTGATCGCAAAAGTAGAATCCTTTAATCCGGCAGGAAGTGTCAAAGACCGTATTGCAAAAGCGATGATCGAGGATGCGGAAGCAAAAGGTCTCTTAAAGGAAGGCTCCGTTATCATTGAGCCGACCTCCGGAAATACCGGAATCGGACTGGCAGCGGCAGCAACGGTAAAAGGCTATCGCATGATCCTTACTATGCCGGAAACGATGAGTGTAGAGCGCCGGAATATCGTAAAGGCATACGGCGCAGAGGTTGTTCTGACGGATGGAACAAAAGGAATGAAGGGCGCTATCGAGAAAGCCGATGAGCTTGCAAAAGAGATTCCGAACAGCTTTATCGCAGGACAGTTTGTGAACCCGGCAAACCCGGAGACACACAAAAAGACAACCGGACCGGAGATCTGGGAAGACACCGATGGAGCAGTTGATATCTTTGTTGCGGGCGTTGGTACCGGTGGAACCATTACCGGAACGGGTGAGTACTTAAAAGAGAAAAAACCGGAAGTAAAAGTGGTAGCGGTAGAACCGGCATCCTCACCGGTGCTGTCGGAGGGTGTTTCCGGACCTCATAAGATTCAGGGAATCGGTGCAGGCTTTGTGCCGGAGACGCTGAATACCGGCATTTACGATGAGATTATCAAGGTAGAAAATGAAGACGCTTTCAAGACCGGCAGAGATCTGGCAGCCGAGGAAGCTATTCTTGCGGGAATTTCCTCCGGAGCAGCTCTGTATGCGGCGATCCAGCTGGCAAAACGTGAGGAAAATAAAGGAAAAACCATCGTTGTGCTCCTGCCGGATAACGGAGACAGATACTATTCCACAGCTCTGTTTGCCAAATAAAAGAGAACAGCCTCAGATTTTAAAATAATAGATATCAGTGAACACTGCCATCCGCGGCACTTTCTCTCCACCGCGAATGGCAGTTTCGCATATTAATTTATATCAGAAAGGGAATTTTACTTATGACACTACAACAGCTTCGCTACGTAATTCAGGCCGCAGATTCCAGATCCATGAATGAGGCGGCAAAGGCACTCTATATTTCACAGCCGAGTCTCTCTGGAGCAATCAAGGAGCTGGAAAAAGAGATCGGAATTGAGCTGTTCAAGCGCAGCAGCCACGGAACAGTACTGACCCCGGAGGGAGAGGAGTTTCTGGGTTACGCACGTCAGGTCACAGACCAGTATCAGCTTCTCGAAAACCGCTATATTTATCGCACCAAGGGAAAGAAAAAATTCAGCGTGTCGATGCAGCATTACAGTTTTGCCGTAAAGGCGTTTGTGGAGCTGGTGAAGCAGTTTGGTATGGATGAGTACGAGTTTGCGGTTTATGAGACGAGAACGTATGATGTGCTGATGGATGTAAAGAACTTCAAGAGCGAGCTTGGGATCTTATATCGGAATGACTTTAATGCGAAGGTGCTGAACAAGCTGCTGAAGGACAATAACCTTGAGTTCCACGACCTGTTTTCCTGTGGAACGTACGTCTATCTCTGGAAGGATCATCCGCTTGCAGATCAGGCAGAGATCACTATGGAGGAGCTGAAGGAATATCCGTGCCTGTCCTTTGATCAGGGAAGCAATAATTCGTTCTTCCTGGCAGAGGAAGTACTTTCAACGTATGAATATAAGAGAATCATTAAGGCAAATGACCGCGCGACCATGCTGAATCTGATGGTCGGACTGAATGGTTATACGCTCTGCTCCGGCATTATCTGTGAGGAATTAAACGGCAGTGATTACCGCGCGGTGCCGCTTCATGCAGAGGAAAACATGATGATCGGTTATGTTTCCAGGAAGGGTATGTCGGTCAGCGCACTGGGACAGCAGTATTTGGAAGAAATTCGGAAATATAAGGAGCTTGTGCTGTAAGAAAAGGGAGAAACAAGAAGACTTTAACCGAATCAAGTAAGTCCCCTGCTTCTA
>ENA-OPBZ01001062-OPBZ01001062.1-human-gut-metagenome-genome-assembly--contig:-NODE-1062-length-12178-cov-2.455910_pt1 | contig 12178 bp, 10 predicted proteins | sample MGYA00241072_ERZ501459 | MGnify/ENA primary metagenome ERZ501459 (study PRJEB25962, sample SAMEA2042632) | human gut metagenome | biome: human gut; feature: human-associated habitat; material: faeces...
CGATCCAGGTTGTGCAAACCATTCCGATGAACCTCTGAAGGCGAAAATTATGTCAGCAGAGGCTTCCATAATTTTTGAGTTTCATCTCCATTGCACAAAATAGGATTGAAAGAGATTCTTTTTCTCGCCCGGCCAATGAACGGTATTGGTAAAAAGGGCAGGACTGCTTCATAGTGAGGGAGAGGGGATAGAGACTGCAAATGTGATTGGGTGCTTGTTAAAGACGGGAGATATAGATGGAAAAATATGGAAATTTAACCAATTAGCACTTTAATTGAATGAAATACTGTGTTAAAGTCACGAAATGAGGAAAATGGGGTTGACATCGAAGGTATAGTTGTATACAATAATACAAAAATACAGGTCAGGGAGTGACGGTTATGGAAAATAGGAAGGTTTATCTGGATAAGCATACAAATTTATTGCAACTTGAGGAGCATATGTACCCGCTGGTAGACGTGGACACACCGAATGTGTTCCGGAACCTGTTTCATTATGATGAGATTCCGAAGATTGCGTTTAATGATCGTATTGTACCGCACAGTATGCCGGATGAGATCTGGATCACGGATACGACATTCAGGGATGGACAGCAGTCGAGAGCACCCTATTCAACGGATCAGATTGTAACCATTTTCGATTATATGCACAGGCTTGGAGGTTCGCAGGGGAAGATTCGTCAGAGTGAATTTTTCTTATACAGCAAGAAAGACCGTGATGCCGTATATAAATGTATGGAAAGAGGTTATAAGTTCCCGGAGATCACAAGCTGGATCCGTGCAAATAAAAAGGATTTTGAGCTGGTAAAAGATCTGGGAATGAAGGAAACCGGAATTCTGGTAAGCTGTTCGGATTATCATATTTTTTATAAACTGAAGATGACAAGACGAGAGGCGATGGAACATTATCTGTCAGTTATACGTGAATGTCTGGAGACCGGTGTCAGTCCAAGATGTCATCTGGAAGATATTACCAGATCGGATATTTATGGATTTGTCATTCCATTCTGTCTGGAACTGATGCATCTGATGGAAGAATATCAGATTCCGGTGAAGATCCGTGTCTGTGATACAATGGGATACGGAGTCAACTATCCGGGGGCTGTGATTCCTCGTTCCATTCCGGGTATCATTTACGGACTCAGAGTACATGCAGGTGTACCGAGTGAACTGATCGAATTCCACGGACATAATGATTTTTACAAGGCAGTCAACAATTCAACAACGGCCTGGCTTTATGGAGCATGTGGTGTGAACTGTTCCTTGTTTGGAATCGGTGAACGTACCGGCAATACGCCGCTGGAAGCGATGATTTTTGAATATGCGCAGCTTCGCGGAACGCTGGATGGTATGGATACAACGGTGATTACTGAACTGGCAGAATATTATGAAAAAGAGATTGGATATCAGATTCCGCCGCGTACCCCGTTTGTCGGAAAGAATTTCAATGTAACCCGTGCGGGGATCCATGCAGACGGACTGTTAAAGAACGAAGAAATCTACAATGTGTTTGATACCGGCAAGTTTCTGAACCGTCCACCACTGGTTGCTGTGTCAAATACTTCCGGCCTTGCAGGTATTGCACACTGGATAAATACATATTATCACCTGAAAAATGAGAAACAGGTAGACAAGAATTCCATTTTAGTTGTAGAATTGAAGAAGTGGGTTGACGCGGAATATGAATCCGGCCGTGTGACCGTACTCACAGATCAGGAACTAATCCGGGAGATTGAGAGAATCTGTGACGAAAAGGGGATTACAATCTAACGAAATTCAGGAGAGAGATAAAATGGAAGAGTATTCATTGAGAAGTCAGGTTTTTCAAACTATCAGAGATGACATTCTGAAAGGTAAGTATGAAGAAAATGACGAACTCAGGGAAGCAACATTGGGGAAGGAACTTGGAGTTAGCCGTACACCGGTAAGAGAGGCACTTAGACAGCTGAAACTGGAGGGACTGGTGAACATTATCCCAAATAAAGGAGCTTATGTTACCGGTATTTCCGATAAGGATGTACATGATATTTATATGATTCGTTCCATGCTGGAAGGATTATGCGTCCGTTGGGCAACAGAACATATTACACAGGAGCAGCTGGAAGAACTGGATGAGATCATTCTTTTATCCGAGTATCATATGGATAAAGGACATTCCGATCAGCTGACAGAGCTGGATGGAAGATTCCATCAGATTCTGTATGAGGCATCACAGAGCAGGATTCTGGATCATGTGCTTTCAGATTTTCACAAATATGTACAGCTTGCAAGAAGGACTTCCGTTAAGACAGAAGAGCGTGCGATCAAGTCGATTGGTGAGCATAACGAGATCCTGAATGCCATCAAGGCGAAGGATGCGGAAAAAGCCGGCGATCTGGCAACGATCCATATTATGCATGTTATGGAGAACCTGCATATCGAAGAAGAATAGCCAAAAAGGAGACGAAGTTATGAGTAAAATTCAGATGACGACACCGATTGTTGAGATGGACGGAGATGAGATGACCAGAATTCTCTGGAAGATGATAAAAGATGATCTTCTTCTGCCGTATATCGATCTTAAGACAGATTATTATGATCTTGGATTAGAACACCGCAATGAGACAGATGACCAAGTTACAGTTGATTCGGCTAATGCAACAAAGAAGTACAAAGTAGCAGTCAAATGTGCGACCATTACACCGAATGCGGCAAGAGTAAAAGAATATGAACTCAAAGAGATGTGGAAGAGTCCGAACGGAACAATCCGTGCGATTCTGGATGGAACGGTATTTCGTGCTCCGATCGTGGTAAAAGGAATTGAACCATGTGTAAAGAACTGGAAGAAGCCGATCACGATTGCCCGTCATGCTTATGGGGATGTATATAAAGGAACCGAGATGAAGATTCCGGGACCTGGAAAGGCAGAGCTGGTCTACACGGCACCTGACGGAACAGAGACAAGAGAGCTGATCCATAATTTCGATGGAGCAGGTATTATCCAGGGAATGCACAATATCAATGCATCGATTGAAAGTTTTGCAAGAAGCTGTTTTAGTTATGCACTGGATACAAAGCAGGATCTTTGGTTTGCAACAAAAGATACCATTTCAAAAAAATATGACCATACTTTCAAAGATATTTTCCAGGAGATCTTTGATGCGGAGTATAAGAACCTTTTTGATGAAGCGGGAATTGAATATTTCTACACACTGATCGATGATGCGGTTGCCCGTGTAATGAAATCAGAGGGTGGTTATATCTGGGCATGTAAGAATTATGACGGGGATGTGATGAGTGATATGGTTTCCTCAGCATTTGGTTCACTTGCCATGATGACATCTGTACTGGTATCACCGGAAGGCTTTTATGAATATGAAGCTGCACATGGAACAGTACAGCGTCATTATTATAAACATCTGAAAGGGGAAGAGACTTCAACAAACTCTGTTGCAACAATTTTTGCATGGACAGGAGCTTTGCGCAAGAGAGGAGAACTGGATGGGAACCAGGAACTGATGGATTTTGCAGACCGTTTGGAAAAAGCAACGATTGATACGATTGAAGAGGGTTATATGACAAAGGATCTGGCAATGATTACAACTCTTCCGGAGGTACATGTACTGAACAGTGAAGGGTTTATTAAAGCGATTGCAGAAAGATTATAAAAAGAGCAGGGAATGCATGAAGGGCGTATCTCTGACAGGAAAATGGGAAGAACTGGCTTATTCAGCCAGTTCTTCCCATTTTTCATAGAGTTCTTCGAGTTCTGCTTCGTTTGCTGCTTTTTCTTTTGCCAGTTCCTGGCATTTAACAGAATTCGTATAGACTTCTTCCTGCATCATCAGTTCATCAATTTTGCCATTACGTGTTTCCAGAACACCGATACGTTCTTCTGTTTTCTTCAGGTCGTTCTGCCTTTTACGGAGACGTGCCTGTTCTTCTTTCTGTTCCTGCCAGCTTAGTTTGGATTCGGAAACCTGCGCCGGTGCGTCTTCGGAAGCAGCTGTGGAAACAGCCGGGGTCAGAAGATCTTTTTTCTCCAGATAATAATCATAGTTGCCGATATAATTTACAAAGGTATTGCCGGTCAGTTCCAGAATACGGGTGGCAGTCTGGTTGATGAAATAACGGTCGTGGGATACATAAAGTATCGTACCGGTATAATCGTTCAGAGCCCGCTCAAGAATTTCCTTGGAAGTGATGTCCAGATGATTGGTCGGCTCATCGAGGATCAGAAAATTTGCATTGGAGAGCATCAGCTTTGCCAGAGATACACGTCCCCTTTCACCACCACTTAAATCACCGATCAGCTTGAAAACATCATCTCCGGTAAAAAGAAAAGCCGCAAGCATGTTCCGGATCTGTGTGTTGGTAAGTGTCGGATAATCATCGGAAATTTCTTCAAAGATCGTCTTATCCATATGAAGGACGTGGTGTTCCTGATCGTAGTAACCAATCTCCACATTGGCACCCAGTGTAAAGGAACCGCTGTCTGCCTGGATCACATTGTTCAGAATCTTGAGAAGTGTAGTTTTCCCGGTTCCGTTGTCGCCAATGATAGCTATATGTTCCCCACGCTTGATCTCGAAACTGATATCGGTGAAAAGTGTCTGTGGCGGAAAGGCTTTGCTTAATCCTTTGACAGAAAGGACATCATTGCCACTGACATGGGAAGGCTCCAGCTTCAGATGGATGTCAGTGTTGATCTCCATCGGTTTGTCTACAAGCGTCATCTTGTCCAACATTTTTTCCCGACTTTCGGCACGCTTGATGGATTTCTCACGGTTAAATGAACGGAGCTTTTCGATCACGGCTTCTTGATGTTTGATCTCACGCTGCTGATTCAAGTATTCTTTTAATCTGGCTTCTCTGAGCTGTTCTTTTTTGACAGCAAAATCAGAATAATTGCCCATATAAGTATGAAGCTGTCCCTGCTCGACTTCAATTACCTTTGTAACCACACGGTTCAGGAAATAGCGGTCGTGGGATACGATAAGAACAGCACCCGGATAATTCAGAAGATAGGTTTCCAGCCATGCGATGGAGTTCATATCCAGGTGGTTTGTTGGTTCATCCAGAAGCAGGACGTCAGGCTTGGTAAGAAGGAGTTTGCCAAGAGATACACGGGTCTTCTGACCACCGGATAAAGAATCTACAGGTTTAGTAAATTCTTCTTCTGTAAATCCGAGACCTTTTAGAACGCCGGTAAGCTCACTTTTATAAGCGTAACCGTCTGCGTGTTCAAATGCAGAAGTCAGTCTCTGATAAGTGGCAAGACGTGCTTCAAGAGCATCTCCGGAAAGAGACGGAAGCTCTATCTCGATTGTACGGATCTGCTTTTCCATCTCAATGACTTCGGCTTTTGCCGTGCGGACTTCTTCGTAAATGGTATTGCCGCTTTCCATCTCCTGATGCTGTGCAAGGTAGCCGAGAGTTTTGCCTTTGGTAAGAACAACCGTCCCTGCATCGGGAGAAAGCTGTCCTACGATCATCTTGAGGATCGTGGATTTGCCGGCTCCGTTAAGACCTACAAGAGCAGCTTTTTCATGGTTCTCTATATGAAAGGATCCGTCTTTTACGATGACCTGATCCCCAAAACTTTTTGACAGATTATGACATGCCAGTATCATTTTTATATCCTCCTGTTAAAGTGGCAATTATGTTACTGCTCACAGTAACATAATTATAGCTGAAATACGACAAAAAACAACTATAAAATTTGACTTTTTCACTAGATTCTTATATAATTAAAAATAATGAGTCAAAAAACAGGAAGGTGGAAGTGAAAGTGGCATCAAGAGAAATATCTCAGGCAGTAATAAGGAGACTTCCGCGGTATTATCGTTATTTAGGGGAACTACTGGAGAGCGGAGTCGAACGGATATCATCCAATGAATTAAGTAAAAGAATGAAAGTAACTGCTTCACAGATCCGTCAGGATCTGAATAATTTTGGTGGATTTGGACAGCAGGGATATGGCTATAATGTAAAGTATCTTTATACAGAGATAGGTAAGATCCTTGGACTGAACGAGAAACATAAATTCGTTATCATTGGAGCAGGAAATCTTGGACAGGCACTGGCGAACTATGCAGCATTTGAAAATCGGGGATTTGTTTTAAAAGGGCTGTTTGACGTAAACCCAAGGCTTGCCGGATTGACGATCCGTGGAGTTGAGATCCGTATGATGGATGAATTGAAGGATTTTGTGAAAGAAAACGATATTGAGATCGGGGTTCTTACGATTCCGAAGACAAAAGCAGTAGAGGTTGCCAATCTCCTGGTAGATAATGGAGTTAAGGCTATCTGGAATTTTGCGCATACAGATCTGAATCTGCCGGATAATATTATTGTGGAGAATGTTCATTTGTCTGAAAGTTTGATGAGATTATCTTATAATATCACCAGATACAATGAAGAACATGAAGGAAAGTAGGCAAAGCAGACCAGAAGGCAGAGGTGCAGGAAAGTTTTTTCCTGCACCTTTTTGAAAATCAAATGTATGGGAGACCGGATATGAAAGAAATACTGACAGCAGATCAGATGAGAAGATCGGATCAGAGAATGATACAGAAGATGCAGGTCCCGTCCCTTGTCCTGATGGAACGGGCGGCACTTCAGTGTGTGGCTGCGATGAAAGCAGAAGACATAGATTTGTCGAAAGCACTGGTCGTGTGTGGAAGTGGCAATAACGGTGGTGACGGATTCGCAATTGCAAGGATGCTCGTAGAAGAAGGGAATCATCCAGATGTAGTATTGGTCGGAAATTATGACCATCGTAGTGAAGAAACAAAAATCCAGATGAAAATTCTGGAAAATCTGGGAATATCTGTAGGAAACAGTTTGCCACAGAAAGAATATAGTGTTATTATAGATGCCGTATTCGGTATTGGCCTATCCCGTGAAATAAAAGGCAGATATGCAGAGGTGATTGATCAGATGAATCGGATGACTGCCTGTAAGGTGGCAGTCGACACTCCTTCAGGGATCCGTTCGGATGATGGAAAAGTGCTTGGAACGGCATTTAAAGCAGATCTTACAGTGACCTTTGCGTTTCAGAAGATGGGACAGATCCTATATCCGGGATGTGAGTATACAGGAAAGCTTGTTACAGCGCCGATCGGAATTACCAGACCGGAGTTTTTTGCGGAAGAAGAAATCTGCATGGCACTTGAAAAATCCGATGTGCCGGCAATGCTGCCGCAAAGGAAACCGGATTCTAATAAAGGAACTTATGGAAAGGTTCTGATGATTACCGGAAGCAAAGGAATGTCCGGTGCAGCATATTTAAGTGCCAGGGCAGCATATCTTTCGGGAGCAGGTCTTGTCCGGATTTATACGGAGGAAAGTAACCGGGCAATCTTACAGGAACTTTTACCGGAGGCGGTAATGACGACCTATTCTCTGGATGAGACAGAATCATTTGAAGAACTTCCGGATTTGCTGGAATGGGCGGATGTGCTCTGTATTGGATGCGGACTCGGTATGGGACCGCATTCGGAGGAATTACTGAAAAAGGTGCTTGAGAATAATAAAACCCCGGCTGTTATTGATGCGGACGGACTGAACCTTCTGGCAAAGACCGATGAGTGGGGGATCGAACAGATTCGGATGAATCCTTCCGGATATGTACTTACTCCACATATGAAAGAAATGTCCAGACTGACCGGATACAGCGTACAGGAATTAAAAGACAACAGAAGAGAGCTATTAAGGAAATATACAGAAAAAGTCCATGCTGTCTGTGTACTGAAAGACAGCAGGACACTTGTGAAAGCGCCAGAGGGAAGGCTTATGATCAATACCACCGGTAATGCGGCAATGGCAAAGGCCGGATCGGGAGATGTGCTTGCGGGAATGATCACCGGACTTATGGCACAGCATATGAGACCGGATGATGCCGCTGTGCTTGGCGTTTATCTGCATGGGCTGTGCGGAGATTATGCCAGAAAAGAACTTGGCTCTTACAGTGTGCTTGCGGGTGATCTCTTGAAAATGCTCGGCAGAACACTTAAGGAATTGGAGGATATGACAGAATGAAGAAATACAGCAGACTGCGTGCGGTGATCGATCTGGATGCGGTGATGTATAACATGGAAATGATGCATGCAAATATAGAAAAAGGAACCAAGATGGTCGTGGTCATCAAGACAGATGGTTATGGTCATGGAGCGGTGCCGATTTCAAGAATGCTGGAAGATGTGGACTATGTCTGGGGCTATGCGGTCGCAACTCTGGATGAGGGTGTTGTGCTCAGAAAAGCCGGCATTCAGAAGCCGATTCTTTGCCTGGGATGTATTTTCCCGGACCAGCTGGAAGAGATGATCCGTCATGAGATCCGCATGACAACCTACAGCTATGAGCTTGCGAAGCTTGCGGATGAGACCGCATACCGTATGGGGAAGAAGGCATATCTGCACATTAAGATCGATACAGGAATGTCAAGACTTGGCTTTCCGGTAGCGAAAGAAAGTGTAGAGGAGATCCTTAAGATCGGCAGACTTGTTTATACGGATTGCGAAGGAATGTTTACCCATTTTTCAAAGGCAGATGAGACGGATAAGACCACGACACTGGAACAGATCCGTGCTTTTTTGTGGATGAAAGAACATCTTGCAGCAGAAGGTATGGAATTTACTTATTATCACTGTGCAAACAGTGCAAGTATCATTGATATGCCAAAGCTTGGAATGAATCTGGAGAGAGCCGGGATTTCTACCTATGGACTGTATCCGTCAGATGAAGTCAATAAGGAGGCAGTTCCGCTCCGGCCGGCAATGGAGCTGATCGCGCATGTGACTTATGTGAAATGGATTGAAAAGGGTACGGAAGTCAGCTACGGAGGCACCTTTGTTGCCCCGAAAAGGATGCAGATTGCCACGATCCCGACGGGATATGGAGACGGATACCCACGAAGTCTTTCCAACAAAGGATATGTTCTGATCCATGGTCAGAAGGCACCGATCCTTGGCAGAGTCTGTATGGATCAGTTTATGGTAGATGTGACCGGAATTCCGGATGTGAAATTTGGTGACAGGGCAACACTGGTCGGCCACGATGGGGATGCTTATCTTTCAATAGATGAGCTTGCCGGTCTGAGCGGTAGATTTAACTATGAATTTATCTGTGATATCAATAAACGTGTTCCGCGGGAATATCTGCGTGACGGAAAAGTTGTAGAGCAGGTCGATTATTTCTAAAATGCGGGGATGCACTTCGAAAGAGATATGAATACAGCAGGAGAAAGCTGGCAATAATGAAAGTATCTTGATAAGCGGAGTGTGAAAGAAGTGCAGATCAGGCGTGGAGATATTTATTATGCGGATTTAAGTCCGGTAGTCGGTTCGGAGCAGGGCGGTGTGCGTCCGGTTCTTGTCATCCAGAATGATGTCGGGAACCGGCACAGTCCGACCGTTATCTGTGCCGCGATCACTTCAAGGATGAATAAAGCGAAGCTGCCGACACATGTGGAAATCGATGCAAAAAGGTACAGAATCGTCAAGGATTCTGTTGTCCTTCTGGAGCAGATTCGGACTATCGATAAACAGAGACTGAAGGATTACGTGTGCCGGGTAGACAAAGAGCTTATGAGAAAAGTCGATGAAGCGCTGTGCGTCAGCCTGATGCTTCATACATAAAAGAGGAGAAGTATGGAAAGCAATGGAAACGGAAGGTAATTTACTTCAGAAAATGAAAAATGTATTTTCTGACAATGAAGATAAAGAGAAAATTGCAGAAGAAATCATTGAAAAAGTACTGGAAGGCTATGAAAAAGGTGTTCTGACAAGACGTGAGATGAAGATGATCACCAACATTTTTGAATATATGGATTCGGATGCAAAAGATATCATGACGCACCGGAAAAATATCGTAGCACTGGATGGAGAGGAATCTCTGGAAAAAGCACTTACCTTTATGCTGGAGGAGAACAAATCCAGATTCCCGGTTTATGAAGAAGATATTGACAACATTGTGGGGATTCTTCATATCCGGGATGCGATGCAGAGCTACCTGGACGGTCCGGCAAGGAAAAAACCAGTGCATGATCTGAAGGATGCCATCCGTCCGGCAGGATTTATCCCGGAAACAAAGGCGATTGACAAACTGTTTCAACAGATGCAGCAGGACAAGAGCCATATGGTGATCGTGCTGGATGAGTATGGACAGACATCAGGGATCGTAACGATGGAAGATATTGTAGAAGAAATCGTTGGAAATATCCAGGATGAGTATGATGAGGAAGAAGAGCTGATCATCAAACAGGCAGATGGTACATATATCGTGGATGGTATGACACAGCTGGAGGATCTGGAAGAGCTTCTGGGAATCAGTTTCAACGAAGAAGATTACGATACGATCAATGGTTATCTGATCGACTGCCTGGACAGAATTCCTTCGGAAGATGAAGAATGTCAGGTGGAATTCGGAGGCTATCTGTTCCATGTATTGTCAGTTGATAATAATACAATACGCAAAGTCCTTGTCAGTAGGACAAAAAAGTGATAAAATAGTACAATTGAGAATAGTAAAAATACTGAAGAGAGGTAAAAAGTAATGTCAGGACATTCAAAATTTGCGAATATCAAGCATAAAAAAGAAAAAAACGACGCAGCAAAAGGAAAAGTATTCACGAAGATCGGTCGTGAAATCGCTGTAGCAGTCAAAGAAGGAGGCGGAGCTGATCCGGCTAACAACAGCAGACTCCGTGATGCGATTGCAAAGGCAAAAGCAAATAATATGCCAAATGACAATATTGACAGAAGTATCAAAAAAGCAGCCGGAGACGGAGATGCTAACAACTACGAACACATCGTATACGAAGGATACGGACCGAACGGAACTGCAATCATCGTTGATGCACTTACTGATAACCGTAACCGTACTGCTTCTAATGTAAGAAGCGCTTTCACAAAGGGAAAAGGAAATATCGGAACCAGTGGATGTGTTTCTTTCATGTTTGATCAGAAAGGACAGATCATTGTCGATAAAGAAGAATGTGAACTGGATGCAGATGATCTGATGATGCAGGCACTGGATGCAGGAGCAGAAGATTTTTCGGAAGAAGAGGACAGCTTTGAAATTCTTACAGATCCGAATGATTTCAGTGAGGTTCGTCTTGCTCTGGAAGAAGCGGGTATTCCGATGGCAAGCGCAGAAGTTACAATGATTCCACAGACATGGGTAACTTTGGACAACGAAGAAGATATCAAGAACATTCAGAAGACGCTTGATCTTCTTGAAGATGATGATGATGTACAGGAAGTATATCATAACTGGGAAGAAGCATAGGATCGATTCCGGGAGGAACCTGAATGAATCAGAGTATACAGGATGGATTGAATGACCTTTTTGACCAGATTATTCCGATTTCCGGAGATTTCAATAAAAAGACTTATGCGGATTCGTTTAAAAATGCATACGAGAAGTATAAGTCACTTTTTACTGAGATTGCACAGGAATGCGAGAATTCGGAAGACAGACAGGAAGAGATTGAAGAGATTGCTGCTGTTCTGCCGGATAGAATGCGGGAAGTACTGGATCAGGAAATTTCAAAAAGAAAAAAAGAAAATGTACTTATGAAATATAATCTGGGCATGGTTACGTATGTGATCCCGATGTTCCGTTATGGCAGAATGGATGCTTGTGAAGAGATTGTAGACTGCATGATCGAACGCTGGAATGATCATGATCTGGAACTAAAGATCAGTAAATCGGAATTCGAGCAGATCCAGGGAGGCTTCAAATCACGTCTCTGCTATATTACTACAGCCGTATGTGCAAGCCTTGGCAAACCGGATGACTGTTACGAACTGAATCTGATGAGAAGATACAGAGATGAATATCTGGTGAATCAGAAAGGCGGCGAAGAAATTGTTGCCGAGTATTACGATATTGCTCCGACAATCGTAAACCGGATCAACCGGATGGAAAATTCAGAAGATGTATATGCAGATATCTGGTGCCGTTATCTTCCCCCATGTGTTTCCATGATCGAATCCGATAATCTGGAGGCATGCCGCAAGATTTATACGGATATGGTATATAGCCTGCGCAGGAAATATTTATTTTCATAATGTTTAAATCAAAGAGAATGTGCCGAGTCACATTCTCTTTTGCATATACAGTGAATCAGGTACAGATTTGTGTCGGTACAAGAATCTGCGATTCATTTCTGTGGCGAAAATCCTGCATATTTT